>ERZ1066122.107-NODE-107-length-95548-cov-36.747102_pt1 | contig 95548 bp, 86 predicted proteins | sample MGYA00382769_ERZ1066122 | MGnify/ENA primary metagenome ERZ1066122 (study PRJEB33369, sample SAMEA5778352) | biofilm metagenome | biome: Industrial cooling water; feature: Water cooling tower basin; material: Biofilm | place: United Arab Emirates | collected... | reverse complement strand
GGGCCGTTTCCCTGACCTCTGACCCCCGACCCCTGGCCCCTGTTTCTGTTCAGAGGAAGCCGGTAAACTCGCTGCGCTAAGACAAACCGGGTTCCTCTGAGGCACCCCTGTGCTCACTACTCACCCGAACTTGGTTTTACCCGCTACCCGCTACGACGCGGTCGGCGGCATCGGCGCCTTGGGGGTGCCGTGCACGCGCGGGTCGACGGCCGGCAGCTCGGTGACGACCTCGCCCAGCGGGCGCGGCTCGGCGAGGTACTGGAACTCGCCCTTGCCGTCGGGCGCCGGGCCGCGCGCCCAACTGCCCTGCGCGCTCTCGGTGCCCTCGGAGCAGTTCCAGAACTGGTAGGCGACGGCGCTCAGCTCCCGGTCTTGCGGGAAGCTCAGCGGCACCGGCGTCGCGTCCAGCCCCTCGCGCTCCAGCTCCGCGATGGCGGCGAGCCACTGGTTCTGGTGCATGGTGTCGCGCGCGATGAGAAAGGAGAGCATGTCGCGCACGCCCTTGTCCTCGGTCAGCTCGTAGAGCCGGCAGACCTGCAGCCGGCCCTGGCTCTCGGCGGTGACGTTGAAGCGGAAGTCGGCCAGCAGGTTGCCGCTGGCGATGGTGTAGCGCGCGTTCCAGGGATAACCGACGCTGTCGGTGGGCATCGCGCCCAGCCCGGAGACGATCATGTGCTGCGGGTTCATGCCGCCCAGCATCGCCTCGCCCATGCTGGTGCCACCCATGAGGGCGCCGACGATCGGGTTGCTGGCGCCGGCCTGCTGCTGCTCGGGCGTGGCGCCCTCCAGCAGCCGGGCGATCATGGTGGCCAGCATCTCCACGTGCGCGATCTCCTCGGTGCCGATGTCGAGGATCATGTCGCGGTACTTGGCGGGCGCGCGGCAGTTCCAGCCCTGGAAGAGGTAGGTCATCATCACGCTGATCTCGCCCCACTGGCCGCCGAGCACCTCCTGCAGCTTGCGTGCGTAGAGCGGGTCGGGCCGGTCGGGCTTGGCGTGGTACTGGAACTGGTTGGTCCGGAAGAACCTGGTGCTGGCCTCCTGCGCCCGCATGGATGTGGCATCATCTCCACCTTCGCGGTGCCGAGGCGAGCGGCTTCCCGGCGGCGAAGTGGGCGGCGGGGTTCGCAAGCCGTGTTCCGTGTTCGGGTTGCGCGCGTCGCAGGGCCGGGCGCGTGCTCGCGCCCGTGCGGCGGGCTGCGGCGTGGGCCGGCAGAATCGCGGGCCGCCACTCGTTTCATAGGCGGTGTCGCGACCATTCCATGCGGTTGCGGCGAGGTGGGCTCCTCTGCACGGCCCCGCAACGGGGTGGTGGATCGATCTGGATGCTTCGGGCACGGTTTTCGGCGCTGCGCGCCCTGCTGGTGATCTTTCTCGCCGGGCTCTCGGCCGGCTGCAGTGGCGACAGCATCGCCGTGCCGCCGGAGGTCGTGCGGCTGAGCGTGCAGCCGGCGGAGCTCGCGATGTTCGTCGGCGACGTCTGGCAACTGGCGGTGCAGGTGACGGGCAGCCGCAACACGGCGGTGCGCTACGCGTCCACGGACGCGAGCATCGCGCGCGTGGACGGTGCCGGCCAGGTGACGGCGCTGCGCACGGGCACCACGACGATCATCGTGACGGCGCTGGCGGACACGAACCAGCGCATCTCGGTGCCGGTGCGCGTACAGCCGCAGCTGACGGCGGAGGTGACGATCTCGCCGGCCCTGGCGACGATCGGCGTCGGCGGCACCGTGCAACTGGTGGTGCGCGTCGGCAGCTCCGCGGACACGGCGGTGCTCTTCCGCGCGGCCGACACGGTGGTGGCGAGCGTGAGCGCGCAGGGCCTGGTCACTGGCCGCCGGGTGGGCAGCACGACGGTGACGGCGCTGCTGCGGGCGGACACGACGGTGCGCGTGCACGCGGTCATCCACGTGGTCGTGCCCGGCCAGGTGAAGCTGACGCTGACGCCGTCGCTGCTGAACCTGCCGGTCGGCTCCACGGCGACGCTGGTGGCGCAGGTCGCCGGCACGCCCGACGCACGCGTGCTCTTCCGCTCGTCGGACACGACGGTGGCGACGGTCGACGCCGTGGGGATCGTCCGCGCGCGCAGCGCGGGCACGGCGCTGGTGACGGCGCTCGCGCTGGCGGACAGCACGGCGCGCGCGGAGGCACGGGTCCACGTGGTGCCGGCGGGGCTGGGCGCGTTCATCACCGCCGTCACCCTCGCGGACGGCCGGCCCGCCAACCCCGAGGCGCTGCGCGACACGGCGCGGGTGGGCCTGCTCGTCTACCGGGGCGCGGCGGACAGCCTGCAGGTGCTGCTGGGCGAGCAGGTGCTGCCCGAGTGCACCCGCGTCTACCCTAGCCCGCAGACCTCCTCCTCGCCCGAGATGCTGACCTGCGCGGTCAACACCGCGGCGTTCGACACGCTCAGCGGCACGCCGCGGCTGCGCAACGGCAGTCATGCCTTCCGCGCGCGCCTCTTCGGCGGCAGCCGGGTGCTGGCCGAGTCGGGCACCGAGGCGTACACGCTCGCCAACCTCGACCGCTTCTGGGGCCGGCTCTCCTTCTCGCGCACCGCCCGCGACTCGCTGGGCCGCACCTGGGGCGGCGGCGACCTGACGCTCTCGGCCGTGCCGGTGCTCTTCAGCGGCCGGCCGCTGGAGGGGCTGGCCGTGCAGTTCGACGTGCGGCGCCGCGGCGACAGCGTGCGCGTACGCGCGCTGGACACCGACTCCGCTGGCGGTTGGGCGTTCCGCTTCTCCGCGGAGGTGGCGCCGGAGGCCGGCGGTGTGCGGGACGCCGTCACCGGCGCGGCCGGCACGCGGCCGGTGCTCGCCACGGCGGTGATCGGCGGCCAGAACGTCAGCACCGGGTTCGCCAACGCCGAGGCGCTGCTCTTCCGGCTGGACAACGAGCGGCCGCTGGCCGGCACGCTGGCGCTGCCGGCCGCGCGCGGCGGCTGGGTGGGCGCGAGCACCGCGTTCGCCACGCTGCACACGCCGGGCAGCCTCTCACTGGGCACGCCGCCCGCGAGCGCCGTCCCCGCCGACGCGCCGTACGGCGTCGCCGGCGTCGGCGGCGTGCGCCCGCGCTTCTACGCGCTGCCCGCCGAGAGCCTGCCGGACCCGGCGCGCGCGGACACGGCGGCGCTGGCGGCGGCGGTCGCCCGTGGCCGCGAGGTGAGCAGCGGCGCCGATCTGGAGCAGACCCGGGCGAACGACGCCTACGCGCTGGTCGCCGTGGTCGCCGACGCGCTGGGCAACGCCAGCTACACCGCGCTGCCGTCCGTCTTCGGTGTGGACCTCGGCCGCCCGCTGCTGAACGCCAGCGCGCCGGCAGACTCGGTGAACCCGGCCGAGCGCCTGCGCTTCAGCGCCGACGACAGCCTCAGCGGCGTGATCGGCGTGCGGCTGACGCTGCGACGGCTGGGCGCGGGCGAGCCGGAGTGCGTCGACTTCGACGCGGCGGCGCCCGGCTGCACGCCGCGGCTGCTGCCCAGCGGCGGGGAGTTCGACCTCGCGACGCTCGTGCCCGGCTACTACGCCCTGGAGGCCGCGGCGCAGGACCGCGCCGGCAACGAGAGCGCGCCGTTCGTCTCGCGCACCTACCTGGTGGACCCGCCGGCGACGGGCGCGCCCGTCGTCGCCGAGCCGCTGTTGGCCGCGCCGCCCACCGCAGGGCTCACGGCGAGCTACACCCTCACGGCGGCCGACAACGTGGACCTGCGCGCACTCACGCTGCGGCTGCTCTTCGCGCGCGACGCCGCCAGCGGCTTCGCGCTGCCCGCCGCGCGCGACACCGTGCTCGGCGGCTTCGGGCCGCCGGTGCTGACACAGGCGACGGTGCGGCTGCCCGCAACCTGGATGCGCTCCCTTCAGTTCACCAGCGCGGCAGGCGCGCCGGACAGCGCGCGCGTCTGGCCGCTGGTCGGCGCGCAGGCCGAGGCGCGCGACGCGGCGGGCAACGTCGGCCGTGCGGAGGCGCGCTACGCGCCGGGCGTCGTGCCGTCGGGCGACGGGCTGCCGGCCGGCATCCGCAGTTTCGTGGCGGCCGCCTCTGCGGCCAGCGTCTGCGCGAGTGGTGGGGACTGCGGCGGCGCGCCCGAGACGGTGCAGCTCAGCGCGACGGTCGTCGGGCCGGGCGGCAGCTTCGCGGCGCCGTTCGAGCGGCTCTTCTTCTACTACACGGACCGGCTCGGCGCGCTGCGCATGCTGGGCGCCTTCCGCTCGCTCGCGCCCGCCGACACGCCGCAGGGCCGCACCTGGACGTACGGCGCCACGCTCGACGCCCCCGCGCTGGGCGGCCGCCTGCCCGCGCCCGGCGGCACCACCACCATCTACGCCGTCGGCGTCGACTCGCAGGGCGACGCGCTGCTCGCCGCCACGGCGGTGCTGACGGTGCGCTAGTGGGTCCGTTGGCTTGGCGGTGGCCGAACTGCACCGGGGGTATGAAACCCCCGGCAAACACCCCTCGCCCTGCCGGGCGAACCCCCGGTCTTCCGCCCGGCAGGGCGGGCCGTGGCCTGCCGGGGGCTTCATGCCCCCGGTGGCGCGGCAACGGCACTGTGCGAGCCAACTGACCCACTAGCGCTGTCCCAGCCGCGGCTCAGAGGGGCAGGACGGTCAGTTCGCTCGGCCGCAGGAAGCGGCGGAAGCCACGATCGAAGGTCACCAGGTGCTCGTGATTCGCGCGCACCGCCGCGGCGATCCATGCGTCGGTCACGTCCCCGCCGATGAGGCCGTGCTCTTCGCAGAGCCAGACGAGCCCGGGCCACTCGGAACCTAGCTCGGCCCTGGCAGCGCCGCGTTCCTCGAGCAGAACGCGGATGAAGGCGACCGCCTCGGCCGTCGGGGTGGGTACGGGGAAGATCCGTCGCTGGGTCACCACGCGGACGAACCCCGCTGCGACCATGGGCAGGAGCGTAAGCGATACGCCGCGTCCGGTGGCAGCGCAGGCGTCCAGCAGCCACGCGTGTGCCGGAGCATGGTGCGGGTGGTCTGCCCGTGCAGCGGCAACCAGCACGTTGACGTCGGGGGTCAACGCAGTCGCTCTTCGGCGAGGTCGGCTTCGTCCGCGGCTTCCAGCAGGGAGCGGTTGCTCCGCGGGTCGATGTCCGAAGCCATCCCCGTCCCGCCGTGGAAGACAGGCAGCGGCGACGGCTCACCTTCGCGTCGAGCCCGTGGCCCGAGGCCGAGCCGCAGCGCGAGCCCTTCCTCGATCAGCCGGGTCAGTGTGGTCCGCTCCCGCGCCGCGCGCACTCTGGCGCGGGCGAGCAGCGCATCGTCCAGGTTGAGTGTCGTTCGCACGTCGCCCTCCAGTGCAGATGTCTGCACAATCTAACCGATCTGCCGTGGCGCGGAAGAGCTTGCAGGCGGAGCGGGAGGGCTCGCTGCGTTGCTCGTCACCCCGACCTCCACATCCGTCATGACCATGACCGCTCTGCCACGAGACCTGCGGTACGCGCTGCGCGGCTGGCGCCGCGTGCCGGGCTTCGCGCTCGCGCTCGGCCTCTCGCTCGCGGGCGGCGTCGCGGCGGGGACGGCGCTGCTCGGTCTGCTGCTGGGCGGGCTGCGCCGCAGCGTGCCCTACACCGACCAGCACCCGCTGGACGCGGTGCCGCGCGGTGGCTGGCTGGGCGAGCGCACGCCGCACCTGCGCACGATCCCCGAGGTCCAGGACCCGCACTTCGCCACGCTGCTCGGCGTGGTGCTCGCGCTGACGGCGCTGCTGCTGCTGGTCGCGGCGGTCAACGTGGGCGTGCTGCTGCTGGCGCGCGGCAGCACGCGTCACACGGAGCTGGCGCTGCGCGCGGTGCTCGGCGCCGCGCCGCGTCGGCTCGCGCGCCAGTTGCTCAGCGAGGGCGGGCTGTTCGTGGCGCTCACGGCCACACTGGGCGCCGTGCTGGGCGGGCTCGCCGCGCGCGGGCTGCTCGCCTCCTGGCCGGGCCAGCCGGTCGCCTGGGACGCGGCCCCGAGCGGGGTGGCGGTGGGGCTGGCGGTGGCGGGCGGCGCCGCGCTGCTCGCGCTCGGCTGCTGGCTGCTGCCCGCGCTGGCCGGGCTGCGGCGCGACCTGCGCAGCGCGCTCGCGGTCGGCGAGCGCGCGACGGCTGGGCGCGGCGAGGGCCAACTGCGCGGCGCGCTGGTGGCCGTGCAGTTCGCCGCGGCGCTGGTGCTGCTCGCCGGCGGCGGGCTGCTGCTGCGCGGCTTCGCGGACGCCGGCCAGGCGCCGCGCGACCTCGGGCTCGACCCGCGCGACACGCTGACCCTCCAGCTGCGGCTCGACGCACCGCACCTCGCGCAGCCCGCGGCGCGCGCCGCGCTGTTCGCCCACCTGCAGAGCCAGGTGGCCGAGCTGCCCGGCGTGGTCGACTCCAGCCTGGCGAGCACCGGCGCCTGGGTCGGGCTCGGGCCGACCGACCTGGCGCACGCACTGCTCCAGGTGCCGGCGAGGCCCGGGATCGTCAAGCCCGCGCGCTATCACGCGGTCAGCCCCGGCCACTTCCGCGCGCTGGGCACGCCGCTGCTGCGCGGGCGCGAGTTCACCCCCGCGGACACGCTGGATGCGCCGCGCGTGGTCGTCGTCAGCGAGCTGTTCGCCTTCCGGCTCTTCCCCGGCCTGGACCCGATCGGCAAGCGCGTGCAGCTCGGCAGCGTGAGCATCACGCGCGAGTGGTACACGGTCGTCGGCGTGGCGAGGGACGTGCGCGCGCCGGGCATCGGCAACGCGCAGGAGACGGTGCCGGCGCTGTACCTCTCCGCGCTGCAGCACCCGCCGCGCGCCGTGGGGCTGGCGGTGCGCACGCGGGGCGAGCCGCGCCGACACGCGGCGGCCGTCGTCGCCGCGCTGCGCCGCGCGGACAGCTCGCTCGCGCCGCGCAGCGTCGGCACGCTCGCGGAGGAGCTGGAGCGCTTCCGGGCGCCGCTGCGCTGGTTCGCGCGGCTGCTGGGCGCGATGGCCGCCGTGGCGCTCGCGCTGGCGCTGACCGGGCTCTACGCCGCCGTCTCGCTGCAGACGGAGCGGCGCACGCGCGAGTTCGGCGTGCGGCTGGCGCTCGGCGCGCGGGCGCGCGACCTCGTTCTGCTGGTGCTGCGCGGCAGCGCGCGCACCGTCGCCTGGGGCGTGGGGCTGGGGCTGTTCGGGCTGCTGCCGCTCGCGCGCCTGCTGCAGCTGCGCTTCCACGGCGTCGACCCGTTGGACCTCGGGCTCTACGCCGCGCTCGCGGCCCTGCTGGCCGCCGTGGCGCTGCTCGCCGCGCTGCGGCCCGCGCTGCGCGCCGCGCGCACCGACCCCGCCCTCGTGCTGCGCGCGGAGTAGCGACGGCGGCGCCGCCGTTGACGGCTCCCGCCCGTGCCCCCTATCGTGAAATCCTTCACGAACCCGGCCGGCCGCGCGGAGCGGCGGGCGACCACGTTGCGCATGACCCAGAAGCCATCGACGACTTCGCCCCGCGGCCGCATCTCGGACTCGACCGTGCGCCGGCTCTCGCTCTACCTGCGGCTGCTGCAGGAGGCGCACGCGCGCGGCGCGCAGACGATCTCCTCCGAGGAGCTGGCCGAGCGCGGCGGCACCACCAGCGCGCAGGTGCGCAAGGACCTCTCCGTCTTCGGCTCGTTCGGCAAGCGCGGGCTGGGCTATGCCGTGCCCGAGCTGCTGCAGCAGTTGCGCGCGATCCTGGGGCTGCACCGCTCCTGGCGGGTCGCGCTCATCGGCGCCGGCAAGATCGGCGCGGCGCTCTTCTCCTACCGCGACTTCCAGCGTCGCGGCTTCGAGATCTGCGCCGTCTTCGACAGCGACCCCGCCAAGGTGGGGCAGCGCTGGGGCGAGCGGCGGGTGCGCCCCAGCGCCGAGCTGGAGCCGGTGCTGCGCGAGGAGGCGGTGGAGATCGCCATCGTGGCCGTCCCGGCCGAGGCGGCGCAAGCGATCGTCGAGCGCGTGGTGCAGGCCGGTGTGCGTGCGGTGCTCAACTTCGCGCCCGTGCGCCTGCGCGTGCCGCCGCACGTCACCCTGCGGAACGTGGACATGACGCTGGAGCTGGAGGGCCTGGCGTTCGCGCTGGTGAATCGGTAGCTGGCTGTCGGTCGTCGGTCGTCGGTCGTCGGCTGTCGGTCAACTGCACCCTCACCCTCGGCGCTACGCGCCACCCCCTCCCCGCCTGCGGGAGAGGGGACCGGGGGTGAGGGCTTCTGTTGCCGTTGACCGACAGCCGACGACCGACAGCCGACAGCCAGCTACCGGGGTGGCGGCGAGGGCGGGGAACGCGCTATCTTGGCCGCCATGAACGTGACTCCAGCTCCCGCAAGCGCGCGCGTGCGCGTCACCTCCGAGATCGGCCCGTTGCGCGCCGTCATCTGCCACACGCCCGGCGCCGAGCTGCTCGCCGTCACGCCGTCGAACCGCGAGCAGTACCTCTACGACGACATCATCGACCTGGAGCAGGCGCGCAAGGAGCACCACCGCTTCCGCGCCGTGCTCTCGCGCTTCGCGCAGGTGCACGAGGTGCGGCAGTTGCTGCAGGACATCATCGACGAGCCGGAGGTGCGCCGCTTCCTGATGGAGCGCGTGCTGGAGGTCTCGGCGTCGCAGCCGCTGGCGGGCGACGTGGCGGAGACGCCGGGCGACGAGCTGATCCGCAGGTTCATCGAGGGCCAGGAGTCGGAGCGCGGGCCCATCTCCCGGCTGCTGCACAAGGTCGGCTACGAGCTGCCGCCGCTGCCGAACCTCTTCTTCACGCGCGACGCCGCCATGGTCGTCAACGACGGCGTCATCATCGGCGCGATGAAGTACGCCGTGCGCTGGACGGAGGAGCTGCTGATGAAGGCGCTCTTCAGCTATCACCCGCTGCTGAACAACGGCGGGCTGATCTACGACGGCGCCGAGGAGCTGCGCAGCGACTACACCATCGAGGGTGGCGACGTGCTCATCCTGCGGCCGGACCTGGCGATGGTCGGCCTCTCGGAGCGCAGCAGCCCGGCGGCGCTGGAGTGCCTGGTGGAGGGGCTCTGGCAGAAGGCGGGCGTGGAGCACGTGGTGATCGTGGTGCTGCCCACCGAGAGCCCGGCGATCCACCTGGACATGATCCTCACCATGGTGGACCGCGAGCACTGCGTCGTCTATCCGCCGTACTTCTTCGGGCCCGGCCGGCTGCCGGTGCTGCACTACCGCCGCGACCGCAAGGGCCTGCGCGAGCGAAGCGACCTCTTCGCCGCGCTCAAGGAGCTGGAGCTGCCGCTGGAGCCGATCTGCTGCGGGGGCCAGCACCCCACCACGCAGGAGCGCGAGCAGTGGGCCAGCGGCTGCAACTTCGTGGCGGTGCGGCCCGGCGTGGTGCTGGGCTACTCGCGCAACGAGGCGACGATGCGCGAGATGGAGCGCGAGGCCGGCTACCGCGTGGTGCCGGCGCTGGACTTCCTCATGGGCGACGCCGTGCTGCGCGAGGACGAGCGCGCGGTCATCGCCTTCGAGGGCGCGGAGCTGGTGCGCGGCGGCGGCGGCGGCCGCTGCATGACGCTGCCCGTGTTGCGGGACGACATCTGGTGAAGCCGCTGACCTCGCCGCCCGGCCCCGCGCTGCACTTCGCCGCGGGCAGCGCGCTGCTGGAGCGTGCGCTGCTGCTGCTGGCCGCCGGCCCGCAGCCGACCGCGGCGCTCGCCGCGCGGCTGCTGGGGCTGCAGGGCAACGCCGGCGCCGCGGCGGGCGTGGTCTTCTCGCTGCTCGGCGCCGACGCGCGCTTCAAGGTGGACGCGGCCGGCGTCTGGTCGCTGGCCGCCGAGCCGGAGCTGCCGCGCGGCGCACTGCTGGAGGAGGACTGGGTGGTCGTGGACGTGGAGACGACGGGCGGCAGCCCCAACGGCGGGCACCGCGTCACCGAGGTCGCGGCGGTGCACGTCTCCGGCGGCGTGGTGCGCCAGGTCCACAGCACGCTGGTCAACCCGGAGCGGCGCATCCCGCGCATGATCACCGAGCTGACGGGCATCAGCGACGCGATGGTCGCGCGCGCGCCGCGCTTCCCCGAGGTCGCGCCGCAGGTGGCGGAGTGGATGCAGGGCCGCATCTTCGTGGCGCATAACGCCGCCTTCGACTGGCGCTTCGTCTCGGCGGAGCTGGAGCGCTGCACCGGCCGCGCGCCGGCGGGCCGGCAGCTCTGCACGGTGCGGCTCGCGCGCCGGCTGCTGCCCACGCTGCCCTCACGCTCGCTGGACGCGCTGGCCGTCTACTTCGGCCTGCAGATCGAGTCGCGCCACCGCGCGGCCGACGACGCGCTCGCCACCGCGCACCTGCTGCTGCGCCTGCTGGAGATGCTCGACGAGCGCAACGTGCGCTCCTGGGCGGAGCTGGAGGCGTTCTTCTCCGGCCGCAAGGTGCGGCGCAAGCGCCAGGCGGCGCCGCGCCCGATGGACGCCGCGTGAGCGCGCCGCCGACCCCGCCGCCCATCGCCGCCGCGGAGCTGCCGCTGGTGCGCTCGCGCACGCTCGGCCGCTTCCGCCTGCACGCGCTGGAGGCGGGGCTGCAGCGCCTCGACGGCGGTGCGATGTTCGGCGTGGTGCCCCGGCCGCTCTGGGAGAAGCGCATCCCGCCGGACGCGCGCAACCGCATCCCGCTGGCGCTGCGCTGCCTGCTGGTGGAGACGCCCGACGCGCTGGTGCTGGTGGAGACCGGGCTGGGCGGCAAGGAGAACGAGCGGTTCCGCGAGCTCTACGGCGTCGACAACGCCTCGGCCGCCGCCGCGCCCGACCGGCTGCACGACGCCGTGCGCGCCGCCGGCTTCTCGCCCGACGACGTGGGCGTGGTCGTCAACACGCACCTGCACTTCGATCACGCCGGCGGCAACACCTACTTCGACGCCGACGGCGCGGTGGAGCTGGCGTTCCCGCACGCGCGCTACCACGTGCAGGCCGGCGAGTGGGAATGGGCGCACCGCGCCAACGAGCGCACGCAGGCCAGCTACCTGCCGCACAACTACGAGCCCGTGCAGGTCGCCGGCCGCCTGCAGTTGCTGGAGGGCACGACGGAGATCCTGCCCGGCGTTTCGGTCTTCCTCACGCCCGGCCACTGCCCGTTCCACCAGTCGGTGCTGCTGCGCTCGGGCGAGGAGACCGCCTGCTACCTCGGCGACGTGATCCCGACGTTCGCGCATCTTCCCCTGCCGTGGATCATGGGTTACGATGTTGAGCCGCTGCGCACGCTGGAGGCCAAGCGCGCGCTGCTGCGGCGGGCCGTCGCCGAGCGCTGGCTGCTCGTCTCGGTGCACGACCCCGCCACGCCTTGGGGCTACGTGCACGGCGAGGAGCGGCGGGCGGAGCTGAGTGCGGAAGCAGCGCCGGGGGCATGAAGCCCTGTCTTGTACCCACATCTGGTTGTACCGGACGCCGGGCTTGCGCCGGGCCCATGAAGGGCCCGGCAGTACACGGCGTGTCCTGCCGGACGCAGAACCGCCCGGCAGGGCGGGCGGTGTCTTGCCGGGGGCTTCATGCCCCCGGTGCAGTGGCGGTCGGAAAGGCGGGGGCTGCCAACCACCCGTTGGAAACTCGAAGCAGGCGGAGGATTTGCGCCCGAGAGGGCGCGCAGTTGGATTGCCGGGGGCTTCATGCCCCCGGCGCCTGGCAACCCGAGTCAGGAGTCTGAAGATGACACACGATCCCAAGACGAGCGCGGTCATCGTCAGCGCGGTGCGCACCCCGATCGGCAAGTTCCTCGGCGGGCTGGCCGCGCTGCGCGCGCCGGAGCTGGGCAGCCTGGCGATCCGCGCGGCGCTAGCGCGCGCGGAGATCGACGTCGCCGACCTCGACGAGGCCATCATGGGCAACGTCGTGCAGGCGGGCGTCGGGCAGGCGCCGGCGCGGCAGGCCGCCTACCACGGCGGCGTGCCGGAGACGGTGCCGGCGTTCACCGTCAACAAGGTCTGCGGCTCGGGGCTGAAGGCGGTGATGCTGGCCGCACAGGCGATCAAGGCGGGCGACGCGCGCGCCCTCGTCGCCGGCGGCATGGAATCGATGTCCAACGCGCCGTACCTGCTGAGAGGTTACCGCGAGGGCGTGAAGTTCGGCAATCAGGAGCTCGTCGACGGGCTGATCCACGACGGGCTGTGGTGTGCCTTCGGCACCTGCCACATGGGCGGGCACGCGGAGTACACCGCGCAGAAGGCGGGCATCACGCGCGAGGAGGCGGACCGCTTCAGCTACGAGAGCCACCGCAAGGCGATCGCCGCCATCGAGGCCGGCAAGTTCAAGGACGAGATCGTGCGGGTCGAGATTCAAGGGCGCCAGGGCGTCACGGTGATCGACACCGACGAGAGCCCGCGGCGCGACACCAGCCTAGAGAGCCTGGCGAAGCTGAAGCCGGCGTTCCGCGCGGACGCGCCGCAGAGCATCCAGGAGCTGATCGTCACGGCCGGCAACGCGCCGGGGCTGAACGACGGCGCCAGCGCGCTGGTGGTGGTGAGCGAGGAGTACGCGCGCGCGCACGGGCTGAGCGTGATGGCGCGTATCACCGCCTACGCCTCGGCGGGCGGCGCGCCGCAGGACCTCTTCTTCGCGCCGGTGCGCGCGGTGCAGAAGCTGATGGAGAAGGAGGGCAAGCAGATCGGCGACTACGACCTGATCGAGGCCAACGAAGCCTTTGCCGTGCAGGCGCTGGCCGACGGCAAGGAGCTGGGCTGGGACTGGGAGCGCGTCAACGTGCACGGCGGCGCGGTGGCGCTCGGCCACCCCATCGGCGCCAGCGGCGCACGCGTGCTCACCACGCTGCTCTACGCGCTGCGCGACCGCGGCGGCCAGTCCGGCCTGGCGACGCTCTGCCTGGGCGGCGGCAACGCCGTCGCCCTCGCGGTGGAGCGAGTCTGAGGAGTGCGGAATGCGGAAGTGGGAATGCGGAGTGAACTGCAACGGCGTGGTGTTGCCGTTCGTTCTGCGTTCCGCATTCCGCGTTGAACGAGTTTCCTTTAAACCATTCATGACTCTGATGCATTCGAACACGCTTTCTCAGCCGCGGGCGCTGGCCGCCTCGCCGGTGGTGCGCAGGACGGTGGCGGTGGCGGCGTTCGCCGCGGCGACGGCGCTGAGCGCCAAGATCGCGCTGCCGCTGCCGGGCACGCCGGTGCCGTTCACCTTCCAGCCGCTGGTGGTGCTGCTGGCCGGCGGGCTGCTGGGCGCGCGGCTCGGCGCCTCCAGCCAGGTGCTCTACCTGCTCGCCGGGCTGGCGGGGCTGCCGGTCTTCGCGCTGGGCGGCGGAGCGGCCTACCTGCTCGGCCCGACGGGCGGTTACCTGCTGGCGCTGCCGGCGGCGGCGTTCCTGGCGGGCGCGCTGCGCGGCGGCGCGCTGCGCACGCTCCTCGGCCTGACGCTGGGCCTGGGCGCGATCTACGCCGGCGGGCTCGCCTGGCTGGCGCTCGTCGGCACGGTCACCGGCGCGGTGGCGATGGGGCTGCTGCCTTTCGTGCTGGCGGACGTGGCGAAGGTCGGCCTCGCGCTGCTCGTGGTGCTGCGCCTGCGCGAGCGCGCCCTCCGGCTCCTCGGGAGCTGAGCGGGCGCTCCGCTTCTTCTAGAGGGCAGCGCGACGCGCCATGCCCGACGCGCGCAAGGAGCGCCCCGAGCTGGCCCCCGCCGGCTCGCTGGTGGCGGAGCAGTCCGGTGTGCGCTGGGTCTTCCTCGGCGAGCACCGGCTGCGCGCCGGCTGGCGCTTGCTGGTCTTCCTGCTGCTCTCTTCCGCGCTCGCCTTCGTAGGCCAGCTTGCGGCGAGCGTCCTCCCCCGCGAATCGCTCCTCTGGGCGACACCGGGGGTCGGGCTGCTCGCCGCGCTGCTGGCCGGCTGGATCTTGCTGGCGCGGCTGGAGGACCGCGCGCCCGGCGCGCTCGGCTTCCCTCTGACGCCCGCCGCGCCGCGCGAGCTGCTCGCGGGCACTGCGCTCGGCGGCGCACTGATCACACTGGCCGCGTTGCTGCTGCTCGTCAGCGGCAACGCGGCCTTCTCGTCGGACGCGGGCACCGTGCCGGAGTACCTGCGCGCGCTGCTCGGCAGCCTGCTCTTCTTCGGGGTGGCGGCCGCCTGGGAGGAGGCGCTCTTCCGCGGCTACGCCTTCCAGGTGCTCGTCGAGGGCCTCGGCGTCTGGCCGGCCGTCGGGCTCAGCTCCGCCGCGTTCGCCGCCGTGCATCTGGGCAACCCCAACGTCGGGCGGCTGGCCGTCGCCAACATCTTCCTGGCCGGCGTGCTGCTCGCGCTGGCCTACCTGAAGACGCGTTCGCTGTGGTTCGCCACCGCCGTGCACCTGGGCTGGAACTGGGCGATGGCCTCGCTGCTCGACTTCCCCGTCAGCGGCCTCGTCTTCGACACCCCACTCTACGACGTGCGCGAGACCGGCCCCGACTGGTGGACCGGCGGCGCCTTCGGCCCCGAGGCGGGGCTCGCCGGCACCGCCGTGCTGCTGCTCGGCACGCTCTGGCTGGCGCGCACCCGCCGCCTCGCGCCCGACGCGCGCCTGCTCGCGCTGCGCCCCATCGTGGACCGGCGGCTGAGCGAGAATGCGGAATGCGGAAGTGGGAATGCGGAATGAACCCCAACTCCGTGCAATTGCAGTTCAATCCGCGTTCTGCATTCCGCATCCCGCATTACCCGTGGGTGTAACCCTCAACTCCCAACTCTCATGCTGAATCGGGTCGCGGTGATCGGCGCGGGGACGATGGGCAACGGCATCGTGCACGTCTTCGCGCAGCACGGCTACGAGGTCGCCATGATCGACGTGCGCGCCGGCGCGCTGGAGGTGGCGAAGCAGACGATCGCCGGCAACTTCGAGCGCCAGATCAAGAAGGGGCTGGCCAGCGAGGCCGAGCGCGACGCCGCGCTCGCGCGCGTGCGCACCGCCACCGAGCTCTCGGCGGTCCAGGGCGCGGAGCTGGTCGTCGAGGCCGCCACGGAGAACCGCGAGCTGAAGTTCCAGATCTTCCGCGAGCTGGACGCGCTCGCGCCCGCGGGTGCCATCCTGGCGAGCAACACCAGCAGCATCTCCATCACCGAGATCGCGGCGCAGACGAAGCGCCCCGAGCGGGTCATCGGCATGCACTTCATGAACCCGGTGCCGGTGATGAAGCTGGTGGAGATCATCCGCGGCCTGGCCACCTCGGACGAGACGACGCGCACCGTGGTGGCGGTGGCCGAGGGGCTGGGCAAGACGGTCGCGGAGGCGAACGACTACCCGGGGTTCGTCGCCAACCGCATCCTCATGCCGATGATCAACGAGGCGGTCTACTGCCTGATGGAGGGCGTGGCCGAGCGTGAGGCCATCGACACGGTGATGAAGCTGGGGATGAACCACCCGATGGGCCCGCTCGCGCTCGCCGACCTCATCGGCCTGGATACCTGCCTGGCGATCCTGGAGGTGCTGCACCAGGGCCTGGGCGACCCGAAGTACCGGCCCTGCCCGCTGCTGCGCAAGTACGTCGCCGCCGGCAAGCTGGGGCGCAAGACGGGCGAGGGGTTCTACAGCTACTGAGCGCTGCCAGCTTCCAGCTTCCGGCCGCCAGCTTGACCCCTGGTGCCGCTGGAAGCCGGAAGCCGGCAGCCGGAAGCCCCGAGCACAAAGTGAAATGAACGAGCAACTGCAGGAGATCCGCGACCTCGCGCGGCAGTTCGCCGCGGAGCAACTGCGGCCGCACGCCGAGGCGTGGGACCGCGCGGCGGCGTTCCCGCGCGCGGTCGTCGCGCAGCTCGCCGAGCTGGGCTTCCTGGGGATGCTGATCCCCGAGGAGCACGACGGGCTGGGGCTGGACACGCTCAGCTACCTGACGGCGCTGGAGCAGATCGCCTGGGGCGACGCCTCGGTGGCGGTGGCGATGAGCGTGCACAACTCGCTGCCGACGCAGATGATCCTCTCTCACGGCAGCGAGGCGCAGAAGGAGAAGTGGCTGATGCCGATGGCGCGCGGCGAGCTGCTGGGCGGCTTCGCGCTCTCCGAGGCCGACGCGGGCAGCGACGCCGCCGCGCTCAGCGCGCAGGCCGTGCGCGCCGACGGCGGCTGGGTGCTCAGCGGCAGCAAGGCGTGGATCACCAACGGCGGCTTCGGCGACGTGATGCTGGTGATGGCGCGCACCGACACGCCCGGCGAGCGCCGCGGCCCGAAGGGCATCGGCGCCTTCATCGTGCCCACCGACACGCCGGGCTACGTGGTGGGCAAGAAGGAGGACAAGCTGGGCCAGCGCGCCAGCGAGACGGTCGGCATCGCCTTCGAGGAGATGTTCGTGCCCGACGAGCACCTGCTGGGCGACCCGTCGCAGGGCTTCCTCTACGCGCTGCAGGGGCTGAACGGCGGGCGCCTGGGGGTGGCGGCCGTGGCGCTGGGCATCGCGCAGGCCGCGCTGGAGCACGCGCTCGCCTACGCCGCCGAGCGCCAGCAGTTCGGCCAGCCGATCCGCGAGTTCCAGGGCATGCAGTTCAAGCTGGCGAACCTGGCCACGCGTATCGAGGCCGCGCGCGCGCTGCTTCACCACGCCGCGGTGGAGAAGAGCCGCAAGCTCGCCTCGATGGCCAAGCTCTACGCCAGCGAGACGGCGATGTACGTGACTACCGAGGCGGTGCAGGTCTTCGGCGGCTACGGCTACATGAAGGACTACCCGGTGGAGCGGCTCTTCCGCGACGCCAAGGTCACCGAGATCTACGAGGGCACCAGCGAGATCCAGCGGCTGGTGATCGCTCGCGAGCTGTACCGGTAGGAGCGGCTCCGCGTTCCCACCGGCGCTGTCCGGACGGCGACTCTCGCCGCCCGTCTTCGTCTCCCTCCAACAGGGTAGCGGTATGGAGATCTTCGAGCTGATGCGGGAGCAGGGGCACGAGCAGGTCGTCTTCTGCCACGAGCCGTCCTGCGGCTACAAAGGGATCATCGCGATCCACGACACCACGCTCGGCCCGGCACTGGGCGGCACCCGCTTCTGGAACTACCACTCGGAGGACGAAGCGATCGTCGACGCGCTGCGGCTGGCCAAGGGGATGACCTACAAGGCCGCGGTCGCGGGGCTGAACCTGGGCGGCGGCAAGTCGGTGATGATCGGCGACCCCAAGACGACGCGCCGCGAGATGCTCTTCCGCGCGCACGGCCGTTTCGTCCAGAGCCTGGGCGGGCGCTACATCACCGCCGAGGACGTGGGCACCTCCGTCAGCGACATGGACTACACCGCGATGGAGACCGAGCACGTCACCGGCGTCACCGGCGGCTCGGGCGACCCCTCGCCGGTGACCGCCTACGGCGTCTACCGCGGGATGAAGGCCGCCGCGCGCGAGAAGTTCGGCTCGGACGACCTGCGCGGCAAGCGCGTCACGCTGCAGGGCTGCGGGCACGTCGGCTACTACCTGGCCAAGCACCTGGCGGGCGAGGGTGCGCAGCTCATCGTCACCGACATCGACCCGGAGAAGGTGCAGCGCATCGTGCGCGAGTTCGACGCCGAGGCCGTCGCGCCGGACGCGATCTACGCCGTCGCCGCCGACATCTACGCGCCCAGCGCGCTCGGCGCCACCATCAACGACCAGACGATCCCGCAGTTGAAGGTGAAGGTCGTCGCCGGCGCGGCCAACAACGTGCTCGCCGAGCCGCGCCACGGCGACGAGCTGCACCGCCGCGGCATCCTCTACGCGCCGGACTACGTCGTCAACGCCGGCGGGCTGATCAACGTCTACGGTGAGATCCAGGGCTGGACGGCCGAGCAGGCGATGCGCAAGGCCGGCGGCATCTACGACACGCTCGGCCACATCTTCGAGCTGGCGCGCGAGGAGGGCATCCCCACCTACCAGGCCGCCAACCACGTGGCCGAAGCGCGCATCGAGGCCGTAGGCGTCATCAAGCGCACCTGGGTGTAGGGCGGGCTACCTGTACGACGCACGCGGGGCCGGGAGAGCACTCTCCCGACCCCGCGTGTCCGTTTGCCCTCGGCCCGTCGAGCGCCGAGCCGGCGCCTACTGCACGCTGAGATCCTCCGGCGCGCGCGGCTTGAGCACCCACACGCGGCTCACGTTGGAGGGCACCAGTAGCCCCACGACGTTCAGCCGGGCACCGGGCGCGTAGGTGGTGGTGGCGAGAGAGGTGTTCGCGTCCAGCACCACCCACACACCGGTGGCGCTGTCGCCGACCTGCATGGAGAAGTCGCCGTTCTCGCTGCTGGCGGTGTCGCGCACCACCGCGTTCTCCAGCCGCACCAGCGCGCCGTCGAGCGTGCCGTTCCTCGCGGTCGCCGCCTCCGTGGGCGTGACCACGACGGGTGTGGGCACCCGCTGCGCCTTGCCCAGCAGCCGCGCCTGCAGCACCTGGCTCGCGTCCAGCACCAGTTGGCCGGTGCGCGTGGCGGTGAGCTTCCCGATCAGCCGCACGCTGTCGCCGGCGGCCAGCGAGACCTCGGGCACGCGGACGACGCGCAGCGTGCCGCTCGGGTCGGAGACGTGGACGCTCGAATCGCCGAAGGTGTACCAACTGTTCAGCGCCACGCCCTCGATCGTCATCACCGTGCCCGCCGGCTGGCGCCGTGCCTGGTCGATGCGGAAGAACGGGTACTCCAGGCGCAGGTCCGGCGTGCCGCGCGGCTTCAGTTGCCAGCGGCTGGTGCCGTCGCCGGCAGGCACCAGCACGCCGCGCACCGAGAGCAGCGCGCCGGGCAGGAGCGGCTGGTCCAGCCCGAACTGTGCGTCGCGGTCGAGGATCACGTCGAACGAGCCGGAGCCGTCGTTGACGATGACGCGCCCGTCGCCCGCGGGCGTGACGCTGACGCTGTTGGTCACCAGCGCGCTGTCGATCCGCACCAGCGCGGCGTCCAGCCGGCCACCGTCCGCGCGGGCGGCCACGCCGGTGCTCACGCGCACCGGCTCGGGGCTCTGGTTGGCGGTGCCGAGCCGCGTGAGGGAAGCATTGATGAGCGCCGGCTGCCCGGCCTGCACCTGCACCGTGCCGACGACGCGCAGGCTGTCGCCGACGCTGACCGTCGTCTGCGGCAGGCGCAGCACGCGGAGGGAGGCGCTGTTGTCGGCCACGTGCAAGCTGGAGTCGCCGAACACTGCCCAGGTGCTGAGCGCGACGCCCTCGATGATGACCGAGCTGCCCGCCGGCTGCCGGCGCGCCTGCTCGATCGAGGTGCGCGGGTAGCGCACCGCCACGTCCTCGCTGTTGCGCGGGCGCAGTTGCCAGGTGCCGGCGCCCGTGGCCGCGAGCACGCCCGTCAGGTCCACCGAGGCGCCGGGGATGAACGGCGGGTTGGGCGCGATGTTGCTCTGGCGGTCGACCAGCACGGTGAGCGGGCCGCTGCCGTCGTCCACCGTGAGCCGCAGCCCGCGCGCGACGGTGGCGGTGTCCCTGACGACGGCGTTCTGCACGCGCACCAGGGCGGCGTCGCGCCGGCCGCCATCGCCGGTGGCGGCGACGCGGGTGCTGAGCAGCACCGGGGTCACCGGCGCCGCCTTGCCACGGCGGAAGACGGTGGCGCCGTCGAGAACCGGCTGCCCGTCGCGCGTGGTCAGGCGCGCCAGCACGCGCACGCTGTCGCCGGCGGCGAGCTGCGCGGCGGCGAAGGAGATCAGCCGCATCGCCGTGCCGCCGGTGTCGGCGATGTGTACCGTCGAGTCGCTGAAGGTGGCGCCGCCGTTGAGCGCGATCGCCTCCACCGTCAGCAGCCGCCCGACCTCGGCCTGCCGCGCGCGCTCGATGGTCAGCGGCACCACCTCCAGCGCGACGCGCGTGCCGGTCTCGGCGTTGGCGGTGACCGTCAGCGTGGCGGAGTCGACCTTGGCGAGGCGCAGCGTGTCGCCGAGCGAGGCGGCGTCGACCTGCACGCGGTAGCTGCCGACCGGCACCAGCGTCATGCGATACAGGCCGGTCTGGTCGGTCACGGAGCTGCGCGTCGTGGGCCCACCGGCGGCGGGCGTCAGCGAGACGCGCACGCTGCTGGCCGGGCCGTCCAGCTCGGCGTTCAGTTGGCCGTCGCCATTGCGGTCGATGTAGACGACCCCGGTGACCGTGCCGGTGGCGTCCGGGATGGGGCCGGTGCCGCCGCCGTCGCAGGCGGCGAGGGCGAGCGCGAGCGCGCAGGGCGCGAGAGGGTAGCGCTTGGGCATGTCAGTAGTTCACCCGGAAGCCGAGGCGGAGCGTCCGCCCGAGCGTGCGCTCGGCAAGCGGCTCGCCGAAGTTGGGGTTGACCGTCAGCGGGACAACGCGGCTGGCGTCCGAGCCGCCGAGCGGCGCGCCGGCGTCGAGCAGGTAGAGCGCGCGGTCCGGCAGGCCGTCCTCCGAGTGCAGCAGGTTCAGCGCGTCCAGGAAGAGCTCGGCGCTGGCGCCGCCGACGCGACCCAGCCGCAGGCCCAGGCGCAGGTCCAGCGCGTGGACGCCCGGCGCGCGGCAGGCGTTGCGCTCCGCGAAGCCGCCGGCGCCGTCCTGCAGGCAGGCCCACTCGCCGCCCAGCGCGTCCAGCCCGGCGAGCTGCGAGTCGATGAACGCCGGGTCGTTGTTCGCCGAGCCGTCGCCGTTGGCGTCGACGCCCGGGCGGAAGCCCGGCGTGAACGGATAGCCGGACTGGAAGCGGTAGAGCCCGGCGAGGTGCAGCCCGAAGGTGGTCGGCAGCGTCACGTCCGCGCCCACGACGAGGCGGTGCGGCACGTCCAGATCTGAAGTGCCCTCCAGCCAGTTGGCGTCCTGCGGGAACGGCGAGAGCTGCACGTCCTCCGTGCCCAGCGGCCAGTTGTCGCGCGTCTGCGAGAGCGTGTAGCTGACGAAGCCGTTGAGTACGCGAGCGGCGTGCCGCTCGATGCCCAATGTCACGCCGCGGTAGGTGGACCAGCCGTCGGCCTCGATGGAGGTCACGCGCCCGAAGTTGGTGAAGCGGCGGTTGCTGCCGCTCACGGCCGCGAGCAGCCCGCCCTGCTTCTGCAGTTGGCCGTAGAGCGGGCGGCCGTACTGGTCCTGCCCGACGGCGGCGGGCGGCAGGTTGAGGTCGACGCGGCGGGCGAGCGCGCTGGTGCGGCGGAACGAGCCCTGGGCGAGCAGCTCGGTGTACGCGTCGAGCCGGCGGCGCACGCCGAAGGCGACGCGCGCCGTCTGCGGCGCCTTGAAGTCCGAGCTCAGCAGCGTCAGCGTCGGCAGCGCGGGCACAGAGCCGGCCGCGGGGAAGCTCGGCCAGTCGCGCAGGGTGGTGAAGCCCTGCCGCACCGAGAGGTCGCCCTGGAAGGCGAGCGCGTCGCCGAGGGCGCCGACATCGGCGGGGCCGGTGTAGAGGCCGCCGCTGCCCTCGATCACCCAGCCGCCGCTGCCCTGCACGTCCCAGACGAACGCGGCGCGCGGGCCGACGCGGAAGAGCGTGCCGGGCACGTCGTTGCTGGCAATGCCGGTGGCGATCGCCCACTCGTTGTTGAGCCGGAACTCGTCGCTCGGCAGGCGCTCGATGTCGGCGCGCAGGCCGAGGATGACCTCCAGCCCGGAGGTCGGCTGCCAGCGGTCCTGCACGAAGAGGGCGAAGCGCGGCAGCGCGAAGTCCAGCGAGCTGGCGGGGCCGAGCGCCTGCTCGAAGTAGCCGGTGCCGCTGGCGAACGCCTGCGCGTCGGAGAAGTAGAAGCGCCCCGCCGTCTGGGTCGGGCGGCGCCACTCGTAGCTGGCGGCGTCGGCGCTGAAGCCGAACTTGAGCAGGTGCGGGCCGTAGGTGAAGAGCAGCGCTTCGCTGAGGCGGAAGGTCGTCTGCTGGAAGCGGCCGCGCGCCGCGGCCTCGCTGCCGAAGGCGAGGCCGGCGTCGGCGAAGACGGTGCCGGGCAGGCCGGCGGCGCCGGCGCTGGCCGCGCTGTAGTCGCGCAGGCTGGACTCGAAGCCGACGCGCAGGTCCTGCAGCCAGCGCTCGCCGAGGCTGGAGGTCAGGTTGGAGGCCGCCGAGAGGTCGCGGCCCTCGCCGGGCAGCAGCGCGGCGCTGCCGTCGGCGGCGACGCCGGTGAGGGTGGGCAGCGCCGCGAAGTTGGCGCGCACGCTGAGGCTGTGCGCGGTGGAGAGCTGCCAGTCGAAGCGGCCGAAGGCGCTGACGACGTCGGTGCTGTCCTGCGGCAGCACGGTGCTGCCGGGCAGCGCCACCCCGTAGGTGCCCTGCGCGACGCTGGCGAAGGGCGCGACGACGGCGGCGCTGGGCCAGTACGCCGCCGGCGAGCGCAGCCGCCAGACCTCCGCGCCGACGGCGAAGCTCGCCGTGTCGCGGATGATCGGCCCGCTCACCAGCACGCCGCCCTGCAGCGTCTGGAAGCTGCCGCCGTCGCGGCCCGGCGCCTCCACGCTGCTCAGCGCGTCGCCCACCCAGCTCCCGAACGCCTGCGCCTGGAACTCGCGGCTGCCGCGGCGGCCGTAGCCGGCCAGCAGCGCGCCGCTGCCGCCCCACTCTACGTCGGCCGGCGCGGTGAGCAGCTCCGCGTTGGCCAGCGCGCTGAGCGGGAAGGCGGCGTTGCCGAGGCCGCCACGCACCCCGGGCACGAGCCCGCTGAGCGTGGGCAGCCCGTCGACCGCCAACGTCGTCATCCAGGCCGGCAGGCCCTCCGTCTCCAGCTCGCGGGTGGAGCGGCTGAAGAAGCGGCCCAGCTCGCGGAACGCGCGGCGCTCCTCCGGCAGCCCGCCGATCTCGACCCCCGAGACCCAGCGCCCGCTGCCCGGCGCCGCGCCGCGCGCGCTCGCCGCCACCGTGTCCACCCGGTCGAACGGCGGGGTGGCCGGCGCCAGCGTGAGCGGCAACTGCACGTGAACGCCCGGCCGCACCAGGATGCCGGTGACCAGGCGCGGCTGCGCGCCCAACCGCTCCGCCCGCACCGTGTACTCGCCCGGAGGCAGGAAGTCCGTACGGAAGCCGCCGTCCAGGCTGGTGGTGAGCGAGCGGGTGAAGCCGGTCTCGCGATCCCGCACGGTGATGTAGGTCTCGTTCAGCGCCGCGCCGGCCGTGTCGCGGACGGCGCCGCTCAGGATCGCGCCGGTCAGGCTCTGCGCGGCCGCCGGCCGCGCAGCGACGAGCAGAACGGCCGCGGTGGACGCCGCGGACAGGTACGCGCGCAGTCGCTTGGTCATGGGGTCCGGTGAACGCCTTGGCAGACGGGTCGTGGAGACGCGGCACGGCTCGGCGCCGCGCGGAACGCATGGGTGCAGCAGCTATGCCCGGCCGGGTGGTACGCCGCGAGGGCGCGCCCCGCCCCGCGCCCGCAACCCGCGGCGGCTGTAGTGTACCGCCGCCCCGCGCAATCCGGTCCGGCGGGCGCCGCCGGGCCCGGGGGCGCCCGCGGCGGGCGAGCGCTAACCAGCCCGGCGGGAAGGGGTTGCGGCGGCGGGCCGCGGGCCGCTCCGCCGCGCCCGCGCCCGCGAGCGGAGCACGCGTCGGGAACGCGAATGTGGCGCCCGACGCAACAGTGCCCCGGCCTTTGGGCGCGGGTTGTTGCGGGGGCGCCACAGGTGTGGCGACGGGCAGCGCACTGGGCGGCTCAGCCGCCGGCCGCGCCGGCCGGCGGGCCGGGCGCGCCGGCGTGCTCGACGTACCAGGGCAAGGCCTCGGCGAGGCCCTGCCGCACGGTGTGCGTGGGCGCGTAGCCCAGGCGCTGCCGGATCTTGGAGATGTCGGCCTGGCTGTGGCGCACGTCGCCCGCGCGGAAGGCGCCGTAGCGCGGCTCCGCGCCCGCCAGCTCCGGGCGGAAGGCGGCGAGCGTGTCGCGGATCTCGGCGAAGAGCCGGTTCAGCGTGGTGCGCTCGCCGACCGCGACGTTGTAGACCTCGCCCGCCACGCCCTCGCCCGCGGCGACGGCGGCGAGCAGGTTCGCCTGCACCGCGTTCTCCACGTAGCAGAAGTCGCGGCTGGTCTCGCCGTCGCCATGGATGACGCACTCGCGCCCCGCCAGCAGTTGCCCGACCCAGCGGGGAATCACGGCGGCGTAGGCGCCGTTCGGGTCCTGCCGCCGGCCGAAGACGTTGAAGTAGCGCAGGCCCACCGTCTCCGTGCCGTAGCTCTGCTGGAAGACCTGCGCGTACAGCTCGTTGACGTACTTGGTCACCGCGTAGGGCGAGAGCGGCCGGCCGATGCGCTCCTCCACCTTCGGCAGCCCCGGGTGGTCGCCGTAGGTGCTGCTGCTGGCGGCGTAGACGAAGCGCCGCACGCCGGCGTCGCGCGCGGCGAGCAGCACGTGCAGGAAGCCGTCGACGTTGGATTGGTGCGAGGCGAGCGGGTCTTCCAGCGAGCGCGGCACCGAGCCGAGCGCCGCCTGGTGCAGCACGTACTCGACGCCGCGGCAGACCGCGTGGCAGGTCGGCAGGTCGCGGATGTCGCCCTCGACGAAGTGGAAGCGCCGCCAGGCGTCCTCGCCCACGGCCGCGCGCACCTCGTCGAGGTTGCGGCGGTAGCCGGTGGAGAAGTTGTCCAGCCCCACCACGCGCTGGCCCAGCGCGAGCAGCGTCTCCGTCAGGTTGCTACCGATGAAGCCGGCCGCGCCGGTCACCAGCCAGGTGCGGGGTGCGGCGCGCAGGCCGCGCTGGGCATCGAGGTAGGCGCTCATAGGGGAGCTCCCGCGTTCGCCAGCGCAGCGACGATACGCACGCTCGCCTGCCCGTCCCAGCCGTCGGGGCGGCGGGTGCCGGCCTCTGCGCGGCCGTCCGCCAGCGCCGCGCGGAAGCTGTCGTAGACGCCCGCGCCGGTGAGCGGCCACGGCGCCAGGCGGTTGGTGCCCTCGCGGACGGTGATGGGCCGCTCCGTCTGCTCTCTGAGCGTCACGCAGGGCACCCCCAGCGCCGTCGTCTCCTCTTGCAGCCCGCCGCTGTCGGTGAGCACCACGGCCGCGCCCTCGCTGAGCGAGAGCATCTCCGTGTAGCCGAGCGGCTCCAGTACCACCAGCCGCTGCAGCAGCGCCTCCAGCCCGAACGCCTCCGCGTTCTTCTTCGTGCGCGGGTGCAGCGGCAGCACGACGGGCATCTGCCCCGCCACGCGGGCCAGCGCCTGCAGCACCGCGGCGAGCGTCTCGGGCGCGTCGACGTTGCTGGGGCGGTGCAGCGTGGAGAGGGCGTACTCCCCGCGCGCGAGCCCCAGCCGCCGCGGCACCTCCAGCGCCTGCGCCGTCGGCAACTGCTGCAGCAGCGTGTCGATCATCACGTTGCCCACGAAGACGATGCGCTCCTCCTCGATGCCCTCGGCCCGCAGGTTGGGCAGCGCGTCGCGGCTGGGGGTGAGCAGCAGGTCGCTGAGGCGGTCCGTCAGCACCCGGTTGACCTCTTCGGGCATGCGCCAGTCCCGGCTGCGCAGGCCCGCCTCCACGTGCGCGAGGCGGCTGCCCGTCTCGGCCTTGAGCTTGGCGGTCACCAGGGCGCAGGCCAGCGTGCTGTTCACGTCGCCGACGACCACCACCCAGGCGGGGCGGGTCTCCCGCAGCACCGGCTCGAACGCCTCCATCACGCGCGCCGTCTGCACCGCGTGGCTGCCGCTGCCCACGCCCAGGTGGAAGTCCGGCTCCGGCAGCCCCAGGTCCTGGAAGAAGGCGTCGGACATGGAGGCGTCGTAGTGCTGCCCCGTGTGGACCAGCCGTGCCTCGTGCCCGGCCCGCGTGAGCGCACGCAGCACGGGCGCGACCTTCATGAAGTTCGGCCGCGCCCCCGCCACCAGCAGCACCCGCATCAGGCGAGCACCTCGGCCTCCAGCGCCTCGGGGGCGGGCACGTACTCCACGCCGCTGAGGCCCACCACCTTCGCGCGGCCTTCCGTCTGGCGCATCGCGCCGCGCGTGTCCACCACCAGGCGCGCATGCTCGGCCACGAAGCCGTAGTCGAGCGTGCTGTGGTCGGTCGCCACCACCACGCAGTCGGTCTGGCGCAGCAGCTCGCGCGAGAGCGTCACCGAGTGCATCGGCAGCCCGCGGATCGCCGTGTGGCCGTCGTCCTGGATGAGCGTGCAGAACGGGTCGTGGTAGCTCACCGCCGCGCCCTTCTCCTGCAGCAGGTGGATCAGCTCCAGCGCCGGGCTCTCGCGCATGTCGTCGATGTCCTTCTTGTACGCCACGCCCAGCACCAGCACCCGGCTGCCGTTGAGCGCCTTCTGCGCCTCGTTCAACGCGTCGGCCACTTTCTGCACCACGTAGCGCGGCATCTCGCTGTTGATCTCGCTGCTGAGCTCGATCATGCGCGTCTTGTACTGCAGCGTGCGCATCTTCCAGGAGAGGTAGTGCGGGTCCAGCGGAATGCAGTGCCCACCCAGGCCGGGGCCGGGCGTGAACTTCATGAAGCCGAACGGCTTGGTCGCCGCCGCGTCCAGCACCTCCCAGACGTCCACGCCCAGCCGGTCGCAGACCTGCGCCATCTCGTTGGCCAACGCGATGTTGATCATGCGGAAGGTGTTCTCGTAGAGCTTCACCAGCTCCGCGCTCTCCGCACTGCTCACCGGCACGATAGTGTCGAAGATGGTGGCGTAGAGCGCCGTACCCACCTCGGTGCAGGCGGCGCTCAGGCCGCCGATCACCTTGGGCGTGTTCTTCGTCTGCCACACCGCGTTGCCCGGGTCGACGCGCTCGGGGCTGAAGCAGAGGAAGAAGTCCTCGCCCACGGCGAGCCCGCTCTCCTCCAGCACCGGCAGCATCGCCTCGCGCGTGGTGCCGGGGTAGGTGGTGCTCTCCAGGATGATGAGCTGTCCCGGCCGCAACGCCTGGTGCACCGCCTGCGTCGCGGCGACCACGTAGCTCATGTCCGGGTCCTTCGTCTTGCCCAGCGGGGTGGGCACGCAGATGCTGATGGCGTCGCACTCGCCCAGCCGCGCCAGCTCGGTGGTGGCCGAGATCAGCCCCTCGCCCACCAGCGCCGCGAGCTGCTCGGTGGGCACGTCCTGGATGTGGCTGTGGCCGGCGTTGAGGCCCGCGACCACGCGCTCCTGCACGTCGAAGCCCAGCACGCGGAAGCCCGCCTTCGCCATCTCCACCGCCAGCGGCAGGCCCACGTAGCCCAGGCCGATCACGCCCAGCGTCGCCTGGCGCGTCTCGATGCGCGAGAGGAGGTTCTGTTTGGTGTCCATGGGAAACCCCGATGATGGTGACGATCCCGCCCGTATGGCGGCCCGACGGCGGGTGCCGCGTGGTGGCCGCCCGCGGCGGGAAGCAGGGCACATGCCGGCCGCGGCGGCGGTGTGCGCGCTCCGCCGCGGGCGCGGCATGGCAACACGTGGCGCGCGTGCCCGCCGCGCGCACACCCCGCCGGCCCGGCGTGCGCGGGAGGCCGGCTGTGGCGGCGCCACCACAAATGTAGCTCGGGACACCAACTTGGCGAAAGCACCGGGCGCGACCACGCTCAGAACCGCGCGGGGTTGTCCTGCATTCACCTACATGGCCCCGCGCCCCGTGCGTGCGGGCTTTCACGTCTTCGGTCTCGCTCTTGCCCCGGCACCGTCCGCGCCATGCACGTCACCGTCGCCATCTGCACCTGGAACCGCTGCGAGCTGCTCCGCCAAACGCTGGAGCGCATCGCCTCCGCGCTCGTCGTTCCGCCGGGGCTGGCGTGGGAGCTGCTGGTCGTCAACAACCACAGCACCGACGACACCGACCGGGTGATCGAGCAGTTCGCCGCCCGGCTCCCGCTGCGCCGGCTGCACGAGCCGCGGCAGGGGCTGGCGCACGCGCGCAACCGCGCGCTCGCGGAGGCCCGGGGCGAGTACCTGGTCTGGACCGACGACGACGTGCTCGTCGACGCGCGGTGGCTGCAGGCGTACCAGCGCGCGTTCACGCGCCGCCCCGACGCCGCCGTCTTCGGAGGGCCGGTGGAGCCCTGGTTCCCGGCCGGCCCTCCCGCCTGGCTGGCGGAGGTCTGGGCGCAGGTCTGCTCGACGTACGCCGTGCGCGACCTCGGCCCGGAGGAGGTGCCGCTCTCGGGCGAGCGCCTGCCGTTCGGGGCCAACATGGCGGTGCGCACGCGCGAGCAGCGGCGCGTCCCCTTCGACGCGCAGCTCGGGCACTGCGCCGACGACCGGGTTGGCGGCGAGGAGACCCGAGCGCTGAGGCGGATTCTGGCGGAGGGTGCCACCGGGTGGTGGGTTCCCGAGGCGCGCGTGCGGCACTGCATCCCCGAAGAGCGACAGACGCTCGGCTACCTCCGCTCCTACTACCGGGGGCGGGGGGTGCGCCTCTACCGTGAGCAGGAAGAGAACGGCGAGCGGCGGCGGAGCCTCGCCTGGTGGGCCGCGCAGGCCGCCGCCGGCGAGCTGGGCTTCCGGCTGGGCCGCAGCCTGCAGCGCTCGCGCTGGTGGATCCGCGCCGGCCGCCGCTCCTGGATCGCCCGGGGGTACCTGGCGGCCGCGCTGCGCAGCCAGGACAGACCCGGCGATCCTCGCCGCTAAGCACGGCCGGCGTGCCCGCGTAATCCCCACGACCCCCGCATCCCGCCGACGCATGCGCCAGCGCGCTCCGCTCGTCAGCATCGTGATCCCCTGTTTCAACGCGGAACGGTACGTGGCCGAGGCCGTCGAGAGCGCGCTCGCCCAGACGCACCCGCGGACCGAGGTGATCGTGGTCGACGACGGCTCGACGGACGCGACCACGGACGTGCTGCGCCGCTTCGCCGGGCGGGTCCGCCGGGAACGGCAGGCGAACGCCGGCCCGGCGGCCGCGCGCAACCGGGGGCTCGCGCTGGCGCGCGGCGAGTTCGTCCAGTTCCTCGACGCCGACGACCTCCTGCTGCCCACCAAGGTCGAGGCCTGCCTCGCCGCCTTCACTCCGGATACCGACCTGGTCCTCTGCGCGCACACGTACTTCTGCGAGGCGTACGGCTTCTCCGCGCGGCTCCGTGCCGCGGCGGCCATGCAGCTCGTCCGCCCGCTGCTGCGCCGGCCGATGCGCTGGCAGCCGCAGTGCGCCGCCGAGTACGTCCTGCGCCGCGAGGTGCAGACCGCGGTGCCGCTGCACCGCGCCGCCTACCTGCGGCGCCACGGCGGCTTCCGCGAGGAGCTGTGGAGCCTCGACGACACCGAGTTGCACTTCCGGCTCGCCCTCGCGGGCGCGCGCATCCGCCGGGTGGACCGGGTGCTGGTGCGCTGCCGGCACCACGGCAGCCCCTTCCGCCTGCGGGTGCGGCCGGGCCGCTTCCTGGTCTCGCTCCACGCGCTGGACGAGATGGAGCGGCTGCTCCGGGCGGCGCCCGCCGCGCCGCCCGGCGTCCGGCATGCGCTGGCGGACTGGTACGCGAACGTCGGCCGCAAGCTCTTCTGGCGCGGCCACGAGCTGGAGGCGCGGCGGGCCTTCGCTGCGGCGCGGCGGCTGAGCCCCGCGCCCCGCCCCACCGGGTTCCCATCGTACAACGCGCTCTCCCTGCTCGTCGGGCTGGAGCGGCTGGAGGAGGCGCGCCGCGCCGCGGCGCGCCTCCTCGGGCGGGCGCGGGCGCGGACGCCAAGGGGGGAAGGCACGGAGGCTGCCTTCAGCCTGGCGCACGAGGCCGCAGCGCCTGGCCATGAGAACTGAGCCGGCCGCCACCTGCTGTTTCCCGGGGGCAAGCCCGTGATCGTCGACGAGAGCTACCGCGGGGCGGACCTCATCTTCCTGGTCGGCTGCCCACGCAGCGGGACGACGTGGCTGCAGCGGCTGCTCGCGTCGCACCCGCGCATCCGGACGGGCCAGGAATCGCACCTGTTCGATTTCTATATCGGGCCGCAGCTACATCGCTGGGCCGACGCGATGGCGCATGCCGCCACCGGGCGCGGCGGCGTGGGCATCGGCTGCTACCTGGAGGAGGAGCGCTTTCTCGCCGCCACGCGCGCCTACATGCTCCAGTTGCTGGCGCCGATGCGGGAGGCGCTGGCGCCCGGGGAACTCTTCCTGGAGAAGTCGCCGGCCCACGCGCTCTACCTCCCCGAGATCCGGCGCCTGCTGCCGGAGGCGCGGGTCATCCACCTGGTGCGCGACGCGCGCGACGTGGTGGCCTCGCTGCTCGCGGCGTCGCGCTCCTGGGGCGCAGGGTGGGCTCCGCGCACTGCGGGCGCCGCGGCCTCGTTGTGGATCGAGCATGTGCAGGCGGCGCGCCGCGAGGCTTCCGTGTTCGGCCCCTCCCGCTACCTGGAAGTACGCTACGAGGAGCTGCACGCAGCGCCCGAGCGGACGCTGGAGCGCGTCGGCGCCTTCCTGGGCCTGGCCTGGCCGGGCGACACCCTGCCGCGCGCGATCCGGCAGAACCAGCCGGGCGAGGCGCGTGCGACGGGGGGCACGCCGCTGCCCATCGGCGGAGCGTTCGCCACCGCGCGCGGCGTGGTGCAGGAGCCGCCGGGTTTCGTGCGCCGCGCCCGGCCGGGCGCGTGGAAGGAGGACCTCTCCTGGCGCGAGCAGTGGACGGTCTGGAAGATGGGCAGAGAGCTGATGGACGAGCTCGGCTATCCCTGGCGCTCGGCGCTGTTCCCGGTGCTCACGCGGCTGGCCGGCCTGCGCCCGCGCCGCGCCCGCCGCGGCTTGCCTCCAGCCACTCCGATGACGACGGGCTCGTGAGGAGGAAGAACGAGTGAGCGCGATCGAGCTGTCCCTGATCGTCTGCACCCGCGACCGTGCCGATCGGCTGGCGCGCACGCTGGCGCACGTCGCGGCGCTGCAGGGCGAGCGCGCCTGGGAGCTGGTCGTGGTGGACAACGGCTCGCGCGACCGCACGCCGGAGATGCTGAGGGAGTTCGCTCGCACCTGTCCGCACCCGCTCACACTCGTCCATGAGCCGCGGCCGGGGCTGGGCCGTGCCCGCAACGCCGGGCTGCGGGCCTCCGCGGGCGCGCTCGTGGCGTTCGTCGACGACGACTGCTATCCGGCGGCTGACTTCCTCGCCAGGGTTCGTGCCTGCTTCGCAGAGAACGCCCACTGGGGCTATCTCGGCGGCCGCATCCTGTTGTTCGACCCCGCAGACCTGCCGATGACCATCCAGGAGTCGCTCATTCCGCGCGAGATCAAGCCCCGGTCGTTCGTTCCGACGGGCTTGATCCAGGGCGCGAACATCGCCTTCCGGCGCGTCGCGCTGGAGGCGGTCGGCGGCTTCGACGCGCGCCTGGGCGCGGGAACGCCGTTCCCCTGCGAGGACGTCGACGCCGTGGCGCGGCTCTCGGCGGCCGGCTGGATGGGCGCCTACGACCCCCGCCCGGTCGTCTACCATCATCATGGGCGGCGCACGCGCACCGAGCGCGAGCGGCTGCTGCGCGCGTACGACCACGGCGCCGGCGCCTACTACGTGAAGTGCCTGCTGCATCCGGCGCTGAGGTGGCCGTGCGTACGCCACGGCGTCAAGGCATGCCTGAAGGTGATGCGGGCGGGCTTCCACCGCTCGTACGGGGCGATCCGGTTCTTGCTCCGGCCCGGCGGCGGCGGCGGCTCGCGGCTCGACGAGCCCGCGCGGCCTGCTCCGGGCTTCGTCGGCAGCGCGCCCGCGCCGGTCGGCGCGGCGGCGCTGTGCCGCGCGGGCGATGCCGTCGGGGTGGAACGGAACCGCGAGGCGGCCGGATGATCATCACGGATCGCTTCGTCGTCCTCAACAACCCGAGGACGGGCAGCACCTTCGTGCGCACCGTCCTGAAGCGCCTGCACGAGGACCCGGCGGCCCCCCCGCTGAGCCGCCGGCAGCGGCTGCTCCACCGCCTGGGGGTGCCGGGGCAGGCAGGGTTGACCGAGCTGTTGCTGCGGCGCCCGCACGCCGTGCACCCCATGCCGCCGGACCAGCACGGCGCGTTCTGCCAGATTCCGCCGCGGCACCGGAACAAGGAGGTCGTCAGCGTGGTCCGCGATCCGTGCGCGCGCCTGCTGTCGATCTACCGCTTCGGGTGGTGGCAACGGTACCCGCCCGTGGATTCGGCGACCCTCGCGCGCCACTTTCCCGGCTTTCCCCACCTGAGCTTCGAGGAGTACGTGCGCCTGGAGGAGCTCGCCGTCGAGCGGCGACTCCCCGGCAGGGGTTTGCGGCTGCAGGTCGGGCGACAGACCATCCGGTTCATCGAGATGTTCTTCCGCGATCCGCAGACAGTGCTCCGCCGTCTCGACGAGGAGTACCTGAGTTCGGATTGCTTCCGCGATGACCTGCCCCCGATCCGCTTCCTGCAAACGGAGCAGTTGAACCGCGACCTCCACGACTTCCTACGCGGGCACGGCTACGCAGCGGAGCGGGTCGCTTTCGTCCTCAAGCACGAGCGGGTGAATACCACGCCTGGGGCCGAGTTCGGCTGGAGCGCCGAACTGCTGGAGCGCATCCGCCACAAAGAACGCTTGCTCTTCCGCATCTTGCGGCATCTGGGCTTCGAGTACGGGAGCGCACTGCAGCCGCGGAGCCAATCGCCCGTGCAGCGGAGTGCGGGGGGGGCGTGCTCTCCGCGGGGTGGGTTGCGACCATGATTGCCGACCTCATCTACGATGTCGGGATGAACAACGGCGACGACACCGCCTACTATCTGCGCCGAGGATTCCGCGTGGTCGCCATCGAGGCCGCGCCCGCGCCGGTGCAGCGGGCCGAGGAGCGGTTCCGGCGCGAGATCGCCGCCGGTCGGCTCACGCTGCTCAACGTCGCCATCGCGGAGACGGACGGCACACGGCCCTTCTGGATCTGCGATGCGCATTCGGACTGGAGCTCGTTCGACCGCGCGATCGCGGCCCGGGAGGGCGTCGCACATCACCCAATCGCGGTGACCTGCCGACGCTTTCGCTCGGTTCTGGAGGAGTTTGGCGTGCCGTACTACCTCAAGATCGACATCGAGGGCAGCGATCACCTGTGCGTGGACGCGCTCACGCCGGACGATACCCCGAAGTACCTCTCGCTGGAGCGCGGCGACGGAGCGCGGACACGGCTGTCCCGGCTCGCCGAACTCGGGTATACGGGCTTCAAGTGCATCAGCCAGCGGCACTTCATCCCCCTGCAACGTACGGCGAGCTGGGAGCAGGCACAGTACGAGAACCTGATCCGGTTGCGCGCGAGCCGTCATCCCGCGGCGCGAGCGTTTCGCCGGCTCGCGGGCAGGCGAATGATCGGCTGGCTGCTGAACCGCACCCGTCGGCAGGGAGGCTGGACGTTCCCGGCCGGGAGTTCAGGCCCGTTCGGAGAGGACACCCCGGGGCGGTGGCTGACCTACGAGGAGTGCCAGCACACGCTGGAGTACTTCCTGGCGCTGCGTCGTGCCGGACGATCGACCATCTTCTGGGATGACCGGCCGTACTCCTTCTGGGTCGATTTCCACGCGCGCCGGGAGGACTGAGTTGTACACCCCCTTCGCGATCCGCTCCCCCCGCGAAACCCGGCAGCGTGCGCAGGCCGCGGCGACCGCTGCACGGCCTGCAGCGGCCGCGCGGCGTGGGGCGGAGACTGCGCGGAAGCGCCGGCCATGTTGATCTCGTATCGGGCTCGTTTCCTCTTCGTCCATATTCAGAAGACGGCGGGGACCAGCCTGCGGCAGGCGTTGCACGCGGCGATTCCCGACCTGCAGGGCTTCCTCGGCACCCACGATCGTGCGCTGCAGGCGAAGCGCCACTTGGGAGAGGAGGCGTACAGCGGGTATTTCACGGCCGCGTTCGTGAGAAACCCTTGGGAGCGGCTCGTCGCCTGGTACGCCATGATCGCGCAGTGGCGAGAGCACCATCCCCTCTGGCGTGAAAGCTGGAAGCTGCCGCAGCCGCGCCTGTGGCGCTATGTGCTCGAGAACAGCAGCTCGTTCGAGGAGTTCGTCCTGCGCTGCACGGCCGAGGTCGACGATTTCGACGGACGCAAGAGCTTCTGCTGGAATCAACTCGATTACTTGGTCGATGAGCGCGGGCGGCGGATCGTGGAGTTCATCGGCCGCTACGAGCACTTCCATTCCGACGCGCAACGCCTCTTCGACCGCCTCGGTCTACGCGATGTAGCGCTTCCCCGCCTCAACGTCTCCAGCCATCACCATTACAGCGCCTACTACAGCGACGAGCTGGCCGACGTAGTCCGCCAGCGCTACCAGCGCGACCTTGCGGCCTTCGGCTACGAGTTCGTGCGGCGGGAGGCGCCTGGCACTGCGAACTGAGGCCCACGGCCGCGCGGATCGTGGGTGGTCCGCTTCGGCGACGTGACGTCGCGGGGCCCGTACCGGTAGCGCGGCGCGCGGGGCGGGGAGCAGGGGTGCTCTGTGGCAGGCCGGCGACACGGGGCAGGTATGTTTCGCCGGCTATGTGGCAGAGGTGCCACAGCCGCCCCCCCGGAATGGCGGGCCCGCCGGTGAATCTCTTTCTGTTTCAAGCGAATACGCGACTCGGGAGCCGGCCGCTTCGCCGTGCATGCTTCGTGCGCAGAGGCCGGCGCAAGACGCTTCTATCGGTACGCATCGCTCTGCCCGTAGCGCCCGCCGTCTCTCCCTGCAGACCACGAGAAATTCGCCGATCGTTCCCTCCCCCTATCCCCGAGGGTTGATTCGCCGGAGAGCGGAGGCGGGGGCCCGTCCGTCGTGGCTGGGCGTACTGGGTGAACCCGTCCGATCGATGGGGCCGGGGGAGGAGCGCGCGCAGCGTGGGGTGGGTTCCGGCGTCCGGCCGCGTCAGTGCCGACGAGGAGCACCGGCAGCAGTGGTTGTCGAGGTTGCTTGGCGAGCGTTCGTCGTAGGTCCTGATTTCCACCTCCAATCCCGAGACCATCCATGACAAGCATCTCCCGCTGGTACGCGGTCGCTACGGTGGGCGCGGCGCTGCTGCTCGGCGCCTGTGGTGACCAACTGAGGCAGCCCCTGACGCCGGAACTGGCCCGCTTCAACGTCGGCACCACGAGCAGCCACCTGCCCGACGAGCTGTACCTGATCGACAACATCTGCCCCACCACCAATCCGCTGGGAACCGAATGCCTGAACTTCGGCAACGGCAGCCGGCTCTACCGGGTCGACCTGACGGGCGGCAACGCCGTGATGACGCTCTTGTTCAGCGCACTCGGCCCCTGCACGACGAACCGGCCGGACATCAACTGCACCACGACGTTCGATCAGGCGCACATCGGCGCCACCCCCGACGGCGCGCAGATCTGGCTGGTGCAGCAGGCGCAGCCCTCGCCGGGCGTCAACCCGGTCGGGATCTATGACGTGGGGACCGGCACGTTCAGCTACCGCGGCGAGATTACCGGCATCGACCAGGAACGCGGCCTGGTGCTGGCCGGCTTCTCGCCCGACGGCGGGCTCTTCCTGGCGAACCAGCTCAACGAGACGCTGTACCGCATCGACGCGGCGACGCTGACGATCCAGCAGACGTGGCAGGTCCGGATCGGGGGCGGCAGCGGTCCGATTCTGGACCTGCACGGCGCGGACATCGCGTTCGACGCGCAGGGGCGGCTCTTCGCCTACACCAACCGCGCCACCGCCACCCAGGCGCGCGGGCTGTACCGGATCACGTTCTCGGGGGCGGACGCGATCGCCACGCATGTGGGTGAATACGGGCAGTTCTACACGGGCCTGGCCTTCCGCGCGGCGGGCACGGGCAACATCGTGCTGTCGGATGCCAACAGCGACATGGTGCGTGAGGTGAACGTACAGACCAGCGCGCTGGTGGCCAGCTACCCGATGACCAGTGCCCTGACGGACCATCGCTTCGGCGACATGACCACCGGGCGCCTGGGTCCGCCGCCGCCGCCGCCTGCCCCGGGGTTGGCGATCAGCAAGACGGCGGGGGCAGGCTCGGTGGCGGCAGGCAATCCCATCAGCTTCACCATCGCGGTGGAGAGCAACGGCTCGGTGCCGGCCCAGAACGTCACGCTGACCGATACGCTGCCGGGCGGGCTGGGGATCAACTGGAGCGTGAGCCCGCTGGTAGTCGGGTGTGCCATCAGCGGCACGAACCCGCAGGTGCTGACCTGTAGCTTCGGCCAGTTGGCTCCAGGAGAGATGCGCTCGGTAACGGTGGGAACGGCGACGCAGGCGGCGAGCTGCGGCCTCTACGACAACACGGCGACCGCCGCGGCGACCGGGGTGACCCCGGTGTCCGATGACGCGACGATCGACCTGAAGTGCCCACAGCCGCCGACCGGGATCTGCGAGGGCGGCGTCACCAAGCTGGTGGTGAAGTACATCGGGACGGTGCCGCTGGCGGGCGCCGTGTCGGGGCAGCGCGTCGCGCCGGGCACCGGGCCGCGGCTGGCCGCGCAGACGAGCGGCGTCGGGCCCAACACGCTCTACACCTTCGCCATCACCCCGCTCGGCGGCCTGTTCGCTCCGGTAGCCAACGGACGCCTGGCGAACGAGTTCCGCTTCTTCGTCAACAACGTGTTGCACCAGCAGCTCCACACCAGTTGCTCGGTGCCGATCTACCCGGGCCAACGCTTCGGTCCGGCGAACCAGCAGTTCGAGATCGTGGCGGTCTTCAGCCTCAAGGGTGGCGAGATCGGCGCGCCGTGAGCGTACGCTGGCGTTTCTGAGCCGCACAGCTTCAGGGTCGGGCCACGATCGTGGCCCGACCCTGAAGCTGTGCAGCTCTCGAACGTCACCGTCATCGACGACAAGGGCCGTGGTTCCGTTCTACCAGTCGGGAGCCGTCAACGGTAACAGCCTGCTCGACCTGAAGGCGACCTGGACGTACCCGGCCACCGGCACTGCGGTCGCCGGGCAGTACGCCAACAAAGGACAAGCTGGAGCGCGACCGCGAGCGGGGCTGCCCGCTCGGCGGCACACCGGCGAAGAAGCCGTAGCGCCCCCGAGCCGGGGCGCCGGTCGGCCCCGCCAACTGGGCTCTTCCCCGCGTGGCCGCGGCTGGCGGGCTGAGGGTCCCCGGGCCCTGTGATCTCCACAGGGCCCGGGGACCCTCCTGTTTGTGGGCCTCACAGGCGCTCTCCCATCCCGCAGGCGTGGGCGACGCACGACGGGCGTTGCGTAGATCCAACAGCCCGGCCCCGTTCGCTGCCTTCGCCAGCGGCCGGGCCCCGCTCGTCGGTCAGAGTGGGGCATGGGCAGAAAGCAGGACTTGAGGGCACTCCAGGCCGCCGGTCCAGGACGAGCGCCTGCCCGCCGCCGGCCCGCATGCATCCTGCCTATGACGTTTCGGCAGGGGCGGCCGCCCTCGACCAGGGGGAGCGCACCCACCAGGCAGCAGAAAGCCATGCCGACGCAGAACCATACCGAGGCGGCACCCCCGGCCGCTCGATGAGCTGGCAGGCCTGGTTCACCCTGGCCGTGGTCGTGGGGACGGTGGCGCTGCTGGTGCGCGACACCGTCTCTCCGGTGATCGCCGTGGTCGGCGCCGATATCCTGCTGCTGGTGGTCGGCATCATCGGCACCGAGCAGGCGTTCTCCGGGTTCTCCAACCCGGCGCCGCTCACCGTGGCCGCGCTCTTCGTGGTCGCCGCGGCGGTGGAGAAGACGGACGCGCTGCAGCCGGCGATCGACGCCACGCTCGGCAACGGCGACGGCGGGCGCCGGCGCCTGCTGCGCCTGCTGGCGCCCACCGCCGCGGCCTCGGCGTTCCTGAACAACACGCCCATCGTCGCGATGCTGGCCCCGCAGGTCGCCAACTGGGCGGAGAAGCGCGGGCAGCCGCCCTCGTGGTACCTGATGCCGATCAGCTTCGCCACCATCCTGGGCGGGGTGGTCACGGTGATCGGGACCTCGACGAACCTGGTGGTCTCCGGGCTCATGCAGCAGGCCGGGCTCGCGCCGATCGGCATGTTCGAGCTCACGCAGGTGGGGCTGCCGGTCGCTGTCGCGGGCGTGGCGCTGCTGGTGCTCACCTCGCAGCGGCTGCTGCCGGACCGGCGCGGGCCGCGGCAGCAGTTCGAGGAGAGGATCCGCGAGTACGTCGTGCACATGCGCGTCGTGCCGGCAGGGCCGCTGGATGGGCAGACGGTGGAGACCGGGGGGCTGCGCGCGCTGCAGGGCGTCTTCCTGGCGGAGATCGAGCGCGGCGGCGAGGTCATCGCGCCGGCGGCGCCCACCACGCTGCTGCGCGGCGGGGACCGGCTGATCTTCGCCGGCCGCGCGGACCTGATCCGCGACCTGCAGGCGATGCGTGGGCTCCATGCCGACGCCGACGAGGCTGCGCCGGCGGTGGCGCCCGCCTCGCGCACCTTCTTCGAGGTCGTGGTCAGCGGGGCCTCGCCGCTGGCGGGCAAGACGCTGAAGGAGAGCGACTTCCGCGGGCGCTACCAGGCCGCCGTGGTGGCGATCCACCGCTCCGGCGAGCGCGTCAAGGCCAAGCTGGGCGAGGTGCGGCTGCGCGAGGGCGACACGCTGCTCCTGGTAGCGGACCCGGGCTTCGGCGCGCGCTGGCGCCACCGCAGCGACTTCCTGCTGGTCGCCCACCTCGGCGGGTGCCCGCCGGCCGCCAACCGGGCGCAGAGCGCTCTGGTGGGGCTGGTCACCCTGGCGATCGTGGGGCTGGCCGGGGCGGGCGTGATGCCGATCCTGCACGCCGCGCTGGTCGGCGCGGTGCTGCTGGTGCTGACCCGCGTGCTCAGCGCCTGGGAGGCGCGCGCGGCGATCGAGCTCGACGTGCTGCTGGTCATCGCCGCCAGCTTCGGCATCGGCGCGGCCATCGAGGGCTCCGGGCTCGCCGCGCACCTCGGCCACGGGCTCGTCGCCGCCGCCGCCGGCTGGGGCCCGTGGGGCGTGCTGCTCGCCGTCACCCTGGCGACCGTGGCGCTCACCGAGCTGATCACCAACAACGCCGCCGCGGTGCTGCTCTTCCCCATCGCGATGGCCGCCGCCGCCCAGGTCGGCGCCGACCCGCGGCCGTTCGCCATCGCCGTCGCCCTCGCCGCGTCGGCCAGCTTCCTGACGCCGATCGGCTACCAGACCAACACCATGGTCTACGGCATCGGCGGATACCGCTTCACCGACTTCGCGCGTCTCGGGCTGCCGCTCACCGTGGTGGTCGTGGCCTGCACGCTGGCGCTGGTCCCGCTCTTCTGGCCGTTCTGATGCCGACGCCAACGACCCCGGCCCTGCCGGCGCTGGCCGAAGGCCGCGCCCCCGGCCCGCTGCCCTCGTACCGCCAGAGTCATCTGGCGCAACTGGAGAGCGAGGCCATCTTCGTGATGCGCGAGGTGGCCGCGCAGTTCGAGCGCCCGCTGCTGCTCTTCTCCGGCGGCAAGGACTCGATCGTGATGGTGCGCCTGGCGCAGAAGGCGTTCTTCCCGGGCGCGTTCCCCTTCCGGCTGCTGCACATCGACACCGGGCACAACTTCCCCGAGACACTCGCCTACCGCGACTGGCTGGCGCAGGTCACGGGCGCCGAGCTGCTCGTGCGCACGGTGCAGGACTCGATCGCGCGCGGGCGCTGCCAGGAGGAGCCCGGCCCCAACCCCAGCCGCAACGCGCTGCAGACCGTCACCCTGCTGGACGCGCTGCGCGAGCTGAAGGCCGATGCCGCGCTCGGCGGCGGCCGGCGCGACGAGGAGAAGGCGCGCGCCAAGGAGCGCTTCTTCAGCCACCGCGACGCCTTCGGCCAGTGGGACCCGAAGAACCAGCGCCCGGAGCTGTGGAACCTCTTCAACGGCGGACGGCTGCCCGGCGAGCACTTCCGCGTCTTCCCGCTGAGCAATTGGACGGAGCTGGACGTCTGGCAGTACATCGCCGCGGAGCGCATCCACCTGCCCAGCCTCTACTACGCGCACCGGCGCGAGGTGGTGGAGCGCGACGGGGTGCTGCTGGCCGTCGGCGCGCACAACCGCGTGCTGCCCGGCGAGCGCAGCGAGGTGCGGCAGGTCCGCTGCCGCACCATCGGCGACATGACCTGCACCGGCGTCTGGGAGAGCGGCGCGACGAGCGTCGCCGAGATCATCCGCGAGGTCGCCGCGGCGCGCCTCACCGAGCGCGGCGGGCGCAGCGACGACCGGCGCAGCGAGGCGGCGATGGAGGACCGGAAGAAGGCGGGGTACTTCTGATGCGCCGCTGCGCGCTTGAGTCCCCGATGCGTGAATCGCCGACGCGCCCGCGCGCCGACCCGCAGATGGACCTGCTGCGCTTCACCACCGCCGGCAGCGTGGACGACGGCAAGAGCACGCTCATCGGGCGGCTGCTCTACGACACCAAGAGCATCTTCCAGGACCAACTGGAGGCGATCGAGCACGCCAGCCGCCGCCGCGGCGAGGGCTACGTCAACCTGGCGCTGCTGACCGACGGGCTGCGCGCGGAGCGCGAGCAGAACATCACCATCGACGTCGCCTATCGCTACTTCGCCACGCCGAAGCGCAAGTTCATCATCGCCGACACGCCGGGCCACCTGCAGTACACGCGCAACATGGTCACCGGCGCCAGCACCGCGGAGCTGGCGATCGTGCTGGTGGACGCGCGCAAGGGCGTGCTGACGCAGTCGAAGCGGCACGGCTTCCTGGCCACGCTGCTGCGCATCCCGCACCTGGTGGTGGCGGTCAACAAGATGGACCTGGTGGGCTTCTCCGAGGCCGCCTTCGCGCGCATCGTCGAGGACTACACCCGCTTCGCCGAGAAGCTCGACGTGCAGGACCTGACGTTCATCCCCCTCAGCGCGCTGCGGGGCGACAACGTGGTGGAGAAGAGCGGCACCATGCCGTGGTACGACGGCGGCACGCTGCTGCACCACCTGGAGACGGTGAACGTGGGCGCGGCGCGCAACCTGGTGGACTTCCGCTTCCCGGTGCAGTACGTCATCCGGCCGCACCAGGACTACCGCGGCCTCGCGGGGCGCATCGCCTCGGGCACGATCGCGCCCGGCGAGGAGATCGTGGTGCTGCCGGGCGGGCAGAGCAGCCGGGTGCGCGCCATCGAGACGGCCGACGGGCCGCTGGCGGAAGCCGCGGCCGGCGACTCGGTGGTGCTGACCATCGAGGACGCGCTCGACGTCGGCCGCGGCGACCTGATCGTGCGCCGCCGCAACCTGCCCACGCTGGCCAGCCGCCTCGACGCGCTCGTCTGCTGGCTGCACGAGAAGGCGCTCGACCCCAGCCTGCCCTACACGCTGCTGCACACCAGCCGGCAGGTGCAGGCGTTCGTCACCGAGGTCGTCTACCGCATCGACGTGGACACGCTGCACCGCGAGGCGGCGCCGACGCTGGGGCTGAACGACATCGGCCGGCTGCAGCTCGTGACCTCCCAGCCGTTGTGCTTCGACGCCTACGCGCAGAACCACGTCACCGGCAGCTTCATCCTGGTCGATCCGCACACGCGCGCCACCGTGGCGGCGGGGATGATCCGCGGGGAGAGCAAGGAGGCGCCGCCGCCGCCGGAGGCGAGCGCCGGGCCGGCCGGCGTCTCGCCCGGGGTGGTGTGGGAGCCGTGGAACGTGCCGCGCGAGGAGCGCGAGGCGCGGAACGGGCACCAGGCGGCCGTCCTCTGGTTCACCGGGCTCTCCGGGGGCGGCAAGAGCACCATCGCGCGGGCGCTGGAGCGGCAGCTCTTCGCCCTGGGCTGCCAGACGATGCTGCTCGACGGCGACCAGCTCCGCCACGGGCTCAACGGCGACCTGGCGTTCGGCGGCGCCGACCGCGCCGAGAACATCCGCCGGGCGGGCGAGGTGGCGCGGCTCTTCTTCGAGCAGGGCAACCTCGTGCTGTGTACCTTCGTCTCCCCCTTCCGGCAGGACCGGGCGCGGGCGCGCGCGCGGTTCCCGGAAGGGCGCTTCGTCGAGGTACACGTGGACGTCGACCTGGAGACCGCGAGGGCGCGCGACCCGAAGGGGCTCTACGGGAGGGCGCAGCGCGGGGAGATCCTGCACTTCACGGGCATCGGCAGCCCCTACGAGCCGCCCGAGGCGGCGGACGTCGTCCTCGACACTACGCGGATGTCCGTCGAGGAGAGCGTGGCAGCGCTGCTCGATCTCCTGCGGCAGCGGGGGATCCTGCGACGCTGAGCGGCGCAGCGCCCGCCCGCACCTGCTACCGTCCGGGCCGCTCGGCCAGCCGCTGCTCGACGAGGTCCGCCGCGGCCTCGGCGTCGGAGAAGAGGAGCGGCAGCACCGGCACCTCGCCCACCAGCCGCGCGCACAGCGCCACCGACGCCTGCCCGTGCTGCTCCCGGTTGATGCCCTCGCGCACGATGTCGAGCGCGACGGCCGCCGGCGAGTACGGCTGCGCCCGCGCGCCGACGCCCGCGCGATAGGCCGGCAGCACGACGCCGCCGATCGGCACGGGGTCACGATGGTAGCGCTCGCGCGGGAGGGCCACCTTGACCTTCCGCAGCTCCGAGACCCGCTCGGGCGGCAGCTCCTCCGCGACGGCCTCGCGCACGATTGGCGTCAGCGGGAACGGCAGCACCCGTCCGGCGCAGAGGTCCACCGGGACGACGTCATCCGAGACGTAGCTCCACCCGCGCGCGCACAGCCGCGTCACCAGCGTGCTCTTGCCGCGCCCGTAGGGGCCGACGAAGAGCACCGCCCGCCCGTCGCGCACGGCCGCCCCCGCGTGCAGCCAGAGCAGGTGAGGGTGCGCGCGCACGAAGGCGCGGATGATCTCGTGCCGCAGCGTGCGCTGGACCTCGCCCGGGTCGGCGTCGACGAATACCGGCGCTCCGTCGCAGAGCAGCACGTGGTTCTCACCGTCCGGGCGGATCTCGAGCACCTCGCACGACAATGCAGGGCCCGCAGCGAGCATGGCCGCGAAGCTGTGAGCCACTCGCTGCACCACGCGCTCCTTCTCCGCCCGCACCACGACCTGGTGCCCCAGATAGCAGACGCTGACGGACGCACCCCGGCCCCGGGCGCTACCCATCGGCGCGCCCCGGCTCGTGCAGGACGATCACGCCGAGCGTGCTCAGCTCCTCCAGGGCGCGAGTCACATCGGCCGCGAGGTCGGGCGTGCCGGACGCGGCGGCGGTGAGCTCCGCCACGATCTGCTCGACGCTGCGCTCGCCGTCGCACAGCTCCCAGAGCGCGGCGGCCGAGAGGTTCAACGCGACGGCGACCTGGCTGCGCGGGTCGTAGAGCACGAGCTCGTCGGCCGCGCCGCAGGCGAGCACCTCCTCGACCCACCGCGGCTTCGCCGTCGCGCTGATGGTCATACCAGGCATGAAGCGGTTGCCGAAGTTCGCTCGGCGGCTCGGGACCCGATAGGCCACTCGCGACCCCCAGGTGCGCCGGGAATCGCGAGTGTACGTTCTCCTTCAGAGTATCGGCGCGCCCCTGCGCCGCTTGCAGGGGGCGGCCTCGGCTACCTTCTGCCCTTCAGCTTTTCCAAGAGCTTCTTCAGCCAGTCCAGGAACTCCTTCTTCTTGCCCTCCGGGTCGTGGGGCGGCCCCTCGTCGCTGCCGGAGGACCCACTTCCCCGCGAGGGCGAGGGAAGATCTTTGCTGGGCGTGGGCAGGCTCACGTCGCTGCTCTTCCCGCCGGGGCTGGCGAACCCCCCGCCCCTCGCGTGCAGGGGCCCCGGCGTCAGCGGCAGGACGACCAGCGCCGGGACGACCCACCCGGCTTTCTTCAGCAGCTCGCGCCGGGAAACGCAGGCGGCCTCCTGCGGGGGCGTGGGGGCGCTCGTGTCGGGCGCGGCCGGGGGGTGCGGGTTCATCTCGGTCTCCACGAATGAGCAGAGGTCGTCGGTGCGGGGGTGTCGTGGGCGCGCGCAGCGCGCCTCCCAACGGGCCACGCAACACGGCGATCATTCCGTGTGCCGAGCGTCGGCGGGGGCCGCGGCCGGCGCGAGCCGAACGGCAACTGCGGGAGCGCGAGGCGCTTACAGGGAAGTCGCGCGGTGTCCGGCGCGCCGCGCGCGTCGGCGTGGTGTGGCGGCGCGGCTGCAGAGGTGTGGCGGAACGGAAACGGGCCGGGCAGCGGCTCCCGGCCGGAACCCGGCAGTCGTCAGAACGTCACGTCCAGCCCGACGGCGGGCAGCACGGGGAACATCGAGATGCCGGACCGCGTCGGAGGCGTGCGGTCGTAGCGATAGAAGTAGAAGAGCACGTTTCGCCGGTTGTAGGCGTTCAGCACCTGCAGGTAGGGCACGAGCGTGCCCCAGCGGCGCTCGTAGGTGCGGCGCAGCGTCAGGTCCAGACGGTGATAGGCGGGGTAGCGCTGGGCGTTGCGGGCGCCGGGCAGCACGAAGAGCGCGGCCTCGTCGTCGTCGCGGCCGAAGCCGCTGGGCTCCAGCCGGCCCTCGCTGATGTCGTACTGCCAGGCCACGTACTGCCCGACGGGGCGCGTGAACGGCAGGCCGGAGCCGAAGTTCCAGCGCAGGCCGGCCTCGGTGCGGCGCGCCGGCGTGTAGTGCAGCACCACGTCCACGTCCAGCCGGCGGTCGAAGATTGGGGGGAAGCTGCGCGTGGGCGGCAGGTCGTCCCAGCCGACGGCGAGCGGGTCGGGGAAGGTGCGGCGCGCCCAGAGCAGCGAGACGGTCGTCCAGCCGGTGAGGCGGCCCTGCGGCCGGCGCAGCAGCAGGTCCACGCCGAGCGAGCGGCCGGTGCCGGCGAGCAGTTCGTCGCCGGGGAAGTTGGGGTCGTCGGCCGGGTTGAACTCGGTGACGCCGCGGAAGCGGCGGGCGTAGGCTTCCAGCGCCAGCGACCAGCGCTCGCCCCAGAAGCGCTCGTAGCCGAGCTGCGCCTGGTCCGAGACGACGGTCGGCACCTCGCGGTCGGCGAGCACCCAGGTGTCGATGGAGAACGGCAGCTCCTCGTCGCGCTGTGAGTGCAGGAACTGCGTGTAGCGCCCGAGGGCCAGCTTGAGCGCGGCGTCGTGCTCGCGCCCCAGGAAGCGCTTCACGGCCAGGCGCGGCGAGAGCGTGGCGCGCCTGGCGTCGCGCGCCTGCCAGACGTCGGCGCGCAGGCCCGGCTCCACGATCCAGTGCTCGCCCGGCCGCCAGCTCGCCTGCGCGTAGCCGCCGGCGAGCACGCCCGCGTCGCGCGCGTGGATGAACTCGGTGCCGCCGGCGACCGCCTCGTTGCGGTAGCGCAGCCGCGCCGCCTCCAGGCCCAGCTTCACGGCGCCGCCCGCGCCCAGCGGCCGCCCCGCGTCCAGCCGCCCGCCGAACTGCGCGATGCGGCTGGCGAAGCGCGTGTCGCCGAAATCGGTGAAGCCCAGGCCGGTGCCGAAGTGCGAGAGGCCGAAGCGCGTGTCCAGCAGCCAGGCGCCGAGCGGCTGCTCCCAGCGCGCGCCGGCGACGGCGTTGCCCCAGTCCCAGCGGATGCGCAGGATGCTGCCGGTGTCCTCCGGCGCGGCGCCGGGCGGGGTGAACTCCGAGAGGTCGAGCACGTCGGTGCCGACGTAGCCCGTCAGGCGCAGCCTCCCGCCGCCGGGCGTGCCCAGGCTGGCGTGCGCCTGCACGTCGGCCAGGTAGTAGGGGAAGTCGGTGAGGGGGCGCAGAAGCTGGTCGAAGTACGAGCGGCGCGCGGAGATCAGCCCCTCCGCGCCGCGGCCGCCCAGCGGGTTGCGCGTCTCCGGCGCCGCGCGCGCGCGCAGCATCAGCCGCGAGGCCAGCAGCGAGACGCCGGCCGCGCCGCTCAGCCCCGGCCGGCCCTCGCCCGCCAGGCTCTCTACGTTGAGCACCGAGGAGACGCGGCCGCCGTACTCCGCGCCGAAGCCGCCGGAGAAAAGCTCGGCGCGGGAGAGCGCGTCGGGGTTGAAGACGCTGAAGAGCCCGCCCAGGTGGAACGGGTTGAAGATGGGGAAGCCGTCGAGCAGGATGAGGTTCTGGTCCGCCGAGCCGCCGCGCACGTTGAAGGCGCTGGAGAAGTCCGAGGTGGAGATGACGCCGGGCAGCAGCTCGACGCTGCGCAGCACGTCGGCCTCGGCGAGGCCGGGCAGCAGCTTCATCTCCTCGGCCGAGACGACGCGCGCGGTGACGCCGGCGTCGGTCTCGAAGCGGATGCGCTCGCGCTGCGCGGCGCCGCGGCCCTGCACGGTGATGCCCTCCACCTCCACCGGCGCCACGCGCAGGCGCAGCTCCAGCCGCAGCGTCTGCGCGGCGGCGAGCGTCAGCTCGCGCTGCTCGGCGCGGTAGCCGGGCCGCGCGGCGCGCAGCCGGTAGCGGCCCGGCGCCAGGCCGCCGAGCCGGAAGCCGCCCGCGGAGTCGCTGACCACGCCGCGCACCGCGCCCGGCGGCTGCAGCGGCTGCACGCTGATGCTGGCGCCCGCCAGCGGGGCCTGCGCCTCGTCCAGCACGCGGCCCGCCACGCCGGCCGCCGGCGGCTGCGCCGCCAGCCGGGCGCCCGTGCCCAGCAGCAGCGCGGCGGCGAGCGCGACACGGCGCGCGAGCCGGGCGCGAGTACGACGATCCCGCATCGGGGTGGCGATGGCTGGGGGTGTGCGGCGCGCCGGCAGGCGGCGGCGCGCCACGCGCGTCTCCCGGCGAAAGCCATGCCGCCCGGCCCTTGACGCACTCCCGTACGCCCGAGAGCTTTAGCCTTTCTTCGGCATGCCCGCCGGTTCCGCCGCCGCTGCAGCGCACATCATGAAGGCCGACACGTTCGCCAAGCTGGTGGTGCTCGAGACCCTGGTCGACGCCGAGATCGGGCACTTCCTCGAGGACCGTCCGCCCAGCACGGACAGCTTCCGCGAGGGCCTGGTCGCGCGCATCAGCGACCTGGTGGACGAGATCGACGAGATCGACGCGCTCGCGGCGGCGCGCGTCTACGACGCGATCGTCGACTTCCTCGCCGAGCTGCCCGAGGACGACGAGGGCGTGGTCGGCGCGACGCTGCGCTTCAAGCGCGCGGCGGAGAGGATCGTCCAGCGCGGCATGGAGCAGCGCGAGCTGCGCCAGGCCTCCACCTGGGCGGTGGTGCTGGAGGAGGTGCTGGACGCGCTGGCCGACGAGTACCACCGCGCGGTGCGGCCCGGCGGCGAGGTGCGAGGCCGCGAGTACCTGCGCGCGCTCACGCTGCTGGCGCGGGCGCGCGAGGTCGCCGAGCGCATGCAGTGGGAGGCCGAGCCGGCGGAGCAGGCGGAGCTGCGCACGGAGATCGATCGGCTCACCTTCGCCGTGCGGCACCAGCGGCTGAAGCCCACGGCGGTCGATTCCTTGATCCGCGCGCCGCAGCGCCGTGCCCGCGCGCACCGCCCCACCACGCTGACGCGCATCGGCACCTTCGTCGTCAGCCAGTTGCTGCGCCGGCGCCCGCGCGCCGAGCTGCGCACCGAGGCGCGCGCCGAGCCACGCCCGGCCGCGGAGGCCGGCGGATGAACGAGCGGCGGCTGGTGAGCATCCGGCGCATGGTCGGCCCCGCGCGCCGCTCCGCTTACGACGCGGCCTGGGCGCGGCTGCACGCCGCCGCCACCGCACGCGGCGCCCACGCCTGGCGCTTCGCCGCCGCCGCCGTGGACGGCCTCTTCCTAGAGTTCCTCGAGTTCGGCGCCGAGAACGACCTGCGCGCCGACCCCGCCACGCTCGCGGCCCTCCAGACGCTGCACGCGGAGTTCGGCGAGCCGCCCCCGCTGCCGCTGACGCTGGAGGAATGGGTCGAGGCCCGCGACCCGCGCTGAACCACAGCCGCCGCGCGGCCGCCCGCATTGCTCTGCCGGGCGGCCGCGCCTACTTTGCCAGGGTACCACGTGTTCCTCGGGTTCCACACTCATCGACGGGGAGGCAGCATGGCTACGGTACTGCGGCGGTCTTGGACGGAGCGGGCGCTGGGCGCGGCGCGGCTGGAGACCGGCGTCTACGAGGAGGTTGAGGCGGACGAGACAGCGACCGGGCAGGCGGCCGGCGTGGTGGCGCTCGCGGCCGTGGCGCAGGCGATCGGCTCCGTCGGCGAGGGCGCGCTCGGCGCGATCGCCGGGCTCGTCGGCGCGCTGATCGGCTGGCTGATCTGGGCCGGCGTCACCTACCTCATCGGTACCAAGCTCTTCGACGGCACCGCCACCTGGGGCGAGCTGCTGCGCACGCTCGGCTTCGCGCAGGCGCCGGGCGTGCTCGCCGTCTTCGGCTTCATCCCGCTGCTCGGCGGGCTGATCAAGTTCGCGGTGGCCATCTGGGTGCTGGTCGCCGGCATCATCGCCATCCGTCAGGCGCTGGACTTCACCACCGGCAAGGCCGTGCTGACGGCGGTCATCGGCTGGCTGGCGCTGCTGCTGCCCATGCTGCTCTTCGGCGGCAGCCTGGCGATGATGGGCCTCGGCCGCTGAGCTTCCCCCTTCGCCTCCGGACGATGCCCGAACGCGACCGCCTGCTGCATCTGCTCCTGGAGCGCTCGCTGCGCCTGGGCGAGTTCACCCTCGCCTCCGGCGCGCGCAGCAGCTACTACATCGACTGCCGCACCACCACCACGCACGCGGAGGGGCAGTACCTCTGCGGGCGGCTGGGCTGGCGTGCGCTGCGGGAGGCGGGGCTGCAGCCGGCGGCCGTCGGCGGGCTGACGATGGGCGCCGACCCGCTGGCCTACGCCCTCGCGCACGCGAGCTGGCGCGAGGGCGGCCCGCCGATACACGCCTTCTCCGTGCGCAAGCAGCCCAAGTCGCACGGAACGGGGAAGCGTATCGAAGGCTGCTTTCGGCCGGGCGACCGCGTGGTGGTCATCGAGGACGTCATCACCAGCGGCGGCAGCGCGCTGCAGGCGTGCGAGGCGGTGGCGGCCGAGGGCGGCGAGGTGCTGGCCGTGCTCGCGCTGGTGGACCGCGAGGCCGGCGGCCGCGCGGCGCTCGAGCAGGCCGGCCACCGCGTGCTCCCGCTCTTCCCCGTCTCCGAGCTGCTGCGGGCGGCGGGGGCGCAGGCCGCCGGCTAGCGCGACTTCAACCCAGCTACTCGGCAACGCGAGGCTCTGCAGCTCGGGCCCTCACCCCCGGCTCGCTCGTGCCTCGCTCGCCACCCCCTCTCCCGGGCTTGGGAGAGGGGGCCGGGGGGTGAGGGCCCGAGCCACCGAATCCACCTGCCGAAGACCTCACTTGATCCTGCAGTAGCGGCGCGGAGCCGGGGCGGCGTCAGCCGGCGGCGCGCGTCGTCCACCACAGCCGGATGGCGACGAGCACCAGGAACACGGCGAACGCGCGCTTCAGTTGCACGGGCGAGAGCGTGAGCGCGAGCCGGGCTCCGAACCACGCGCCCAGGAACAGGCCCAGCGCCACCAGCAGCGCGGCGCGCACGTTCAGGTGCCCGTTGCGGTAGTATTCCCACGCCCCCAGCAGCCCCACCGGCAGCAGGAGCGCGCCGAGCGAGGTGCCGGTCGCCGTGGTGGGCGGCAGCCGCGCCAGGAGCATCAGTGCCGGCACGATGATGATGCCGCCGCCGATGCCGAAGAGCCCGGAGAGCACGCCGGCCGCGAGGCCGAGGAGCAGGAAGGTCACGATCGGGGTCATGGTGTTCGTCGGGTGGTAAGGGAACCAAGAGCGGTGCGACAGCATACGCTGCAGGATCGTGGCCCGCGAGCCTGCCCGAACCCCCGAGAACGAGAGACCTGATGCTCTTCGCGCTGCTCAGCCTGGGGATGGCCTCCGCCCCGCCGCCCGACACCGCGCGCGCCGCCCAGGGCGTGGAGTACCGCATCGAGGCGGTGCTGGACGAGGCGCGCGCGGTGCTGCACGGCCGCGCGCGGCTGCGCTACACCAACCGCGCGCCGGCCGCGCTGGATACACTCTACTTCCACCAGCACCTCAACGCCTTCCGCCCCAATAGTGCCTGGGCGCGGCGCGAGCTGCAGTTCGGTGAGCGGCGCTTCCAGGACCTCGGCCCGGCGGAGCACGCCTTCGAGCGGCTGACGGCGGTGGCGGTGGCGGGCCGCGCGGTGCGCCCCGTCTACCCCGGCGCGCCGGACTCGACGGTCGTCGCCGTCCCGCTGCCCGCGCCGCTGAAGCGCGGCGAGAGCGTGACGTTGACGCTGGACTGGCAGGCGCGCCCCTCCACGCTGCCGCGCCGCCAGGGCCGGCAGGGCCGCCACTACGACTGGGCGCAGTGGTACCCGCGCATCGCCGTCTACGAGCGCGGAGCCTGGCAGGTGCAGCCGCTGCTGCCACAGGGCGAGTTCTACGGCGAGTTCGCGCGCTACGACGTCACGCTCGACGTCGCCGCCGACCAGGTGCTCGGCGCCACCGGCGTGCCCGTGGAGGGCGACCCCGGCTGGCGGCTGGCCGGGCGCGACACCTTCCCCGAAGCGCTCTACCGCCGCGACGCCTACGCGCGCCGGGCCGCCGAGCCGCTGGGGCTGCTCGCCGCGCGGCCCGCCGCCGGCCGCAAGCGCGTGCGCTGGCTGGCCGAGCCGGTGCACCACTTCGCCTGGAGCGCCGACCCGCGCTTCCGCTACGAGGGCGAGCGCCAGGAGATCCGTTGCGTCACCACGCCCTGCCCGCAGCCGCCGGCGTTCCACGTGCTCTACCTGCCGGCCGACACCACCTGGGACGACGGCGTGGCGCTGCGGCGCACACAGCGCGCGCTCGCCTGGCTGGAGGGGCTCTTCGGCGCCTACCCCTGGCCGCAGCTCACCAACCTGCGCCGCATCGAGGGCGGCGGCACCGAGTTCCCGATGCTGGTGATGAACGGCTCGGCGAGCGAGGGGCTGATCGTGCACGAGGTCGCGCACCAGTACCTGCACGGCATCCTCGCCAACAACGAGTGGAAGGAAGGCTGGCTGGACGAGGGGCTCACCGACTTCGTCACCAGTTGGTACTTCGAAGAGCACGGCCGCAGCGGCGTCTGGGCGCAGGCCCTGGAGCGCGCGCGCCGCGTCGAGCGGCAGGGGCTGGCGCAGCCGATCGGCTGGCCGGGCGCCGAGTTCCGCGACCCGGGCGTCTACGGCGCCATGACCTACACCAAGGCGTCGCTGGTGATGCGCATGCTGCGCGACCTGCTGGGCGAGGACACCATGCGCCGCGTGCTGCGCACCTACTCCGAGCGCTACCGCTTCCAGCACGTCCGCGAGGCCGACTTCCGCGCCGTCGCCGAGGAGGTCAGCGGCCGCGAGCTGAGCTGGTTCTTCCGGCAGTGGCTGCACACCACCGCGACGCTGGACTACGCGATCACGGACGCACGCACGCGCCGGCTCGCCGACGGCCGCTGGCAGACGCGCGTGGAGGTGGAGCGGCGCGGCGAGGCGTGGATGCCGGTGCGCCTGCAGGTCGGCGACACGTTGCGGCTGCTGGAGTCGCGCGAGCCGCGGCAGGTGGTGGAGGTCGTCACCGCGGAGCGCCCGCAGGCCGCCGTGCTCGACCCGCAGAACGTGCTGCTCGACGTGGAGCCGGCGAACCACCGGGCAGGCCTGTAACCGCGGGGCCCGCCGGGCGCGCTACGCGTGTTCTCAGGCGCACAGACCGGGGGCGAACCCATCCTGGAAGAGCCTGGCGACGAGCGCCTTGCGCCCCCGCACGCCCACCTTGTCGCACGCCTTGTCCAGGTAGTCCTGCACGGTGTGCACCGAGAGGCCCAGCGTGTAAGCGATCCGCTTGGTGGACTCGCCCCGCACCACCCAGACGAGGACCTCGCGCTCGCGCGGGGAGAGGCCGTAGAGCCGGAAGAGCAACGGCGCGATCTCTCGCCGGGCGGTCGGCTCGATCGACACCACGGTGGAGGAGAGGCCGTTCACGCCGGGCTCGCTGAGCGTCGCGTGCAGCGAGTACCAGGTGCCGGAGCGGCCACGGGCGCGCAGACGCACGTCGGCCGGAGCCTCGGCGCCCACGCACCCGAGCCGCAGGAGACGGCCCCGCACGCTCAGCACCGCGAACGGCAGCCGGTCCTCTCCCGGCGCGTCGGCGCCCAGGTCCTCCAGGTAAGGCCGGGCGGCAGGGGTCCGCAGCATCACCTCGCCGCGCGGCCCGACGACCAGGTACGCCGGCGCGGCTCCTCCCCGGTGCGCTTCCGCAGGCGCCTCGCCCTCCCCGCTGCTCCCTGCCAGTTCCAGCAGCGCCGCGCTCTTCAGCCCCTGCGCGACATGCGGCGCGATGCGCTCCATGAAGCGGCCCTCCCGCTCGGTGAACGCAGGCAGGCGGCTGCGCAGCAGGCACCACGAGCCCCAGAACCCCTCCGGGGTGAAGAAGAGCGCCCGCATGTCCTGGTGGATCCCCTCCTGCCGGATCATCTCCCCCAGCGCGCCGCTGCCCCCGGACTTGACCACCATCCCCGCTCGCGCCTGGTCGATCACCGCGGTGGCCTCGTCGTCCGGGTAGTAGTGGCCGACGAACGCGGCGAGCAACCGGGGCGAGGGGTGGTGGGAGACCCCGTGGCTGATCAGGCCCGTCTCGGGATCCAGGGCCCAGAAGTGGTTCTCGTCCGTGGGCACCACGCGCTCCACGCGCCGCGCGAGCTCCGCGCGCAGCGTCACGGAATCCAGGCCCGCGTAGCAGACCCGCTTCACGCTCTGGAAGACCTGCTGCTCCGCCATCGTGCTGATGCTCATGGGCAGCTCCGTGCGAGGGTCACAGAGAAGCTAGGGCGCATGGAGCCGGGTGAGAAGGAAGTCGTTGTCGCCGTCACGGCCGGCGTCCGGCAAGCGAATCACCGTGACCGGCATCTCCGCCAGACCGAGGGCGTCGTCGTCGTCCACCTCGTAGCACGCCACCGTTCCGGCGTCGCCCATCGCGCCGGTCAGGAACCGTTCGAGCGCCTCCAGGGAGTCGACGCGCCAGAGGCTGAAGCAGTGCGCGCCGTCGCGCGTGGGAGCACTGGTGATCAGCCGCCAGTGCAGCGGCCGAGCGGACGTCGGCTCCTGCGCCAGCGCACGGAATCCCTCCCGATCGGTGATGCGGTGATGAGCGATCACGTGCATGGCGGCGGCTCTCTCCTGACGGGGCGTGCGGAGGCGTTCGGCGGCGGCACGGCTCCCGGGCGCTCACGGGCGGAGGTGTAGGTGGTGGGGCCGAGCTTCCCGAGGCCGCCCGCGCTCGCCACCCAAGCTGCACGCACGCCAGCGCCGCGGGTACCCCCGGTTTTCGGGGGGTGGAGGCCTCCCGAAAACTCAGGGTGGAGCGGCGAGCTACCCGTAGGCATCCTGGTGCGCGTCGGGCCGGCTCGCAGCGCTCCGCGGTCGCGGAGCCGGCAGGCCCCTCCACCGAGAAGAAGGAGGTCACCATGTCTTCTCCCCTGATGCAGAAGCACGCCCCGAGCCGCGGGACGTTCCGCGGGCACTCCACGACCCTGCCGCGGATCCTTCTACCGGCCTTCGCCTCCGTGGCGCTGGTGGCGTGCAGCGAATCCACCGCCGGCGAGCTCGCCACGACCACCATCTACGGGGAAGCCGTGCGCGTGGGGAACGGAACGGCGCGGACCTATGCGGTGCAGAGCGCGGGCGTCCCGACCGAGGTGGGCGTCGCCCTCAGCGAGGGCGCATTCACCGGCTTGCCGGCGGACCATGCGCCGGGCGGCATCGCCATGCCAGACGGGCACCACACCTATCCCGTCGACCTCCCGATGCCGGCGGGGTACGGAACGCCGTTCCGATTCGTGGGCATGGACTGGCACCCCGCCGGCCACGAGCCGCCGGGGATCTATGACCGGCCGCACTTCGACTTCCATTTCTACACCATCTCCCCGGCCGAGCGCGACGCGATCGTCCCCTCCGACGCGCAGTTCGAGGCCAAGGGCTCGCGCTACCCCGCCGCGGAGTTCCGCCCGGCCGGGTACACTCCGCTCCCGGGCGCAGTGCCGCTCATGGGGGCGCACTGGGTCGATCCCGCGAGCCCGGAGCTGAACGGCAAGCCCTTCACGGCGACGTTCCTCTACGGCACCTGGGACGGCAAGCTCAACTTCGCCGAGCCGATGGTCACCAAGTCGTTCCTGGAATCGAAGCCGGACTTCCGCAGCCCGATCGCCACACCGGTGCGCTACGCCGAGCCGGGCCGCTACCCGACCGAGTACCGGGTGTACTGGCACGCAGCGAGCCGGGAGTACCGGGTCGCCCTCACCGGACTGGTGGAGCGGCGCTGACCGCTCCTTCCGGGTCTCGTCGTTGTCCACGCATGGTTGCGCGAGCCGTGTGAGGGCCTCGTCCGGTCTGCACAACCCGCGGAGGGAGGCGGTATCGGCCTACGGCCGACTTCCCGCGCTAGGGAGATAGCGGCCCTCCGGTGGTGGCTCACCGCCGGAGGGCGGTGTCCCCGCGTAGGCGAGTTCCCGGGAGCCCACCGCACACGCGAGCGGCCTCCGCTGCTCGCGCTCGGTTAGCCGCTGGGCAGCGCGGTGCTCGGCGTGCGCGCGGGGCTCCAGGTAATACGAAGTTCGGGTGAGGAGTGAGCGATTGGGGGCCGCGAAGAAATCCGATTTGTCCGAGCGAAGCGAGTTGATCGGATTGCGGAGAGGCCCCCAATCGGGAACGGAACACCCGAACTTCGTATAAGTCGGCGCGCCGGCGTAAGCGCCGGCGGCGCAGCGAGCTGCATTGACACACCCGCACCCGCGCCACATCCCTGCGCAGCAGGCCGTGCCGCGCGGGGCCCGATGGCACCCGGGCGACGGGCCTCACGCGAAGGATGGACATGGCCTCTCCCGCCGCGCTCACCGGCGTCCTGCTGTTCGCCGCTCTCAGCACAGCGGACGCGGCGCCCCGCCAAAGCCCCCCGCCGCGCACACCCGACCCCGCCCTCGCCAACGAGAACCGCACCCCGGCCGGCCGTCTGCATGACGGCGTGCTGACGCTGCGCCTGGAGGTGCGCGCCGCGACCTGGCACCCCGACGGCGACGACCTACCGGGCCTGCCCGCGCTGGCGTTCGCGGAGCCGGGTGCCGCGCCGCAGGTGCCGGGGCGGCGGCCGACGCGCCGCTGCGCGTGCCCGCCGGCGCGGAGCGTGACGCGAGCTTCCGGCTGGACGCGCCGGGCACCTACTACTACTGGGGTGCGGTCACCGACTCGGCGCTGAACCGCCGCCTCGGGCCCGAGTCCCAGCTCACCGGCGCCATCGTGGTGGACGACCCGGCGGCGCCCGTGCCGAGCGACCGCGTCTTCGTCATCACCGAGTGGATGGACACCGCCTGGCCGGCCGCCATCCCGCTGGACCGCCTCTTCGTCGCGGCGATCAACGGGCGCTCCTGGCCGCACACGGAGCGGCTACGCCATGCGCTCGGAGATCCCGTGCACTGGCGCTGGATCAACACCTCGCACGCCGCGCACCCGCTGCACCTGCACGGCTTCTACTACCGCGTCGACGCGCGCGGCGACATCCGGCGCGACACGCAGCTCCCCGCGACGGCTCGGCCGCGTGTGGTCCCCGAGCGGGTGCCGGTCGGCGGCACGATGACGATGAGCTGGGCGCCGGAGCGGCCGGGCAACTGGAGCTTCCACTGCCACGTGCCGCGCCCTCTGCACCCGCACCTGCCCCTGGACGGCACCACGCCGGCGACCCGCCACGCCGGCCACGCCGCCAACCACGCGCTGGAGGGGATGGCCGGGCTGGTGCTGGGCATCGAGGTGACGGGCGAGGCGCTGCCGGAGGCAATGCCGAACCGGCCGCCCCGCGCACTGCGGCTGCTGGCGCGCGTCGAGGCCGGCGGCAGCGCCGCCGAGCCGGCCTACCGCTTCGCGCCGACCGACCCGGCCGGCCGTCGCGCCGGGCGACTCGTTCATAGCGCGCTTCACGCCGCCGCGCGCGGGCACGTTCATCTACCACACCCACATCGACGAGATGCGGCAGCAGCCCGCCGGCCTGGCCGGGGTGCTGGTGGTGCTGGAGCCCGGCGCGCGCTTCGACGCGGCCACCGACCACCCGCTGCTGCTCTCCACGCCGCGCCGCCTCGCCGACCGCGAGGATCACCTCTACCTGAACGGCTCGCTCGCGCCGCCCGCGCTGGAGGGGCGCGCCGGTGAGGAGCACCGCCTCCGGGTGGTGAACATCGCGCTGGCGCCGCCCGGCGGGTACCTGCTCGCACTGCTGCGCGACTCGGCGGTCGGGAGCTGGCGACCGGTCGCGAAGGACGGCGCGGAGCTGCCGGCGGAGCAGGCCACACCGCAGCCGGCCCGCACCCGCGTCTCCACGGGCGAGACGGCGGACTTCATCGTGACCCTCGCCGAGCCCGGCACGTACCGACTGGAGGTGAGGCCCGCGAACAACCCTCTCGCCCTGCGCGCCGTTCTGCGCATTCGTATCCTGCCCTGACGCCGGCGACTTCGCCAGGCGAGCGAGATCGCGGCGTCAGCCGCCCGGCGGGGCGGCGCCTTTCCTCGGCCGAGCCTCTCCGGGTGTATCGATCTCGCCTCGCGTCCGCCTATCATTCTGCCAGCGTGCAGTTCTCCCTAACATCGTTACTTGATTCTTCGGTGCGGCTCCCCCATAATGCTGTATGGAGCCGAACCGGAGGCGATCGTGATTCCGCTGGATGCGACCGACCTACAGATCCTCGCGCTGCTGCAGGCCGAGGGGCGCCTCTCCAACGCCGAGCTGGCGCGGCGCATCGGGCTGACGCCGCCGCCCACGCTGGAGCGCGTACGCCGGCTGGAGCGCGCCGGCGTGATCCGCGGCTACATGGCGCGCATCGAGCCGGCCGCACTCGGCCACCACCTGGCCGTCTTCGCCACCGTCTCGCTGACGATGCACCAGAGTGACGCGGTGGAGGCGTTCATGGCGGCCGTCCAGGAGGTGCCGGAGGTGCTGGAGTGCCATCACCTTGCCGGCGAGTCGGACTACCTGCTGAAGATGGTGGTCGCCGACACTGCCGACTACGAGCGGCTGCTGCGCCAGAAGCTGCTGCGCCTGCCGGGCGTGCAGCGCATCCGCAGCTCGGTGGTGCTCTCGGCGATCAAGGAGCACTCCCCCCTTCCGATCCCCACAGCGGAGAGCGACACATGAAGGTCTCGCGGGAAAGCCAGGTGGTGCACGCCGGCGAGCTGCCGGCGCGAGATCCGTACGGGGCGCACGTCGCGCCGCTGTACCAGACGTCGACGTTCTCGTTCGCGAGTGCGGAGCAGGGCCGGCAGGCGTTCGCCGGCGAGGCCGACCCGGCGGTGCACCTCTACACGCGGCTGGGCAACCCGACGGTGGAGGCGCTGGAGCACGCGCTGGCAGAGCTGGAGGGCGGCGCGCTGGGCGAGCCGGTCCGCGCACTCGCGTTCGGCAGCGGCATGGCGGCGATCTCCACGATGATCCTCGCCGTGGCGCGCGGCGGGCACGTCATCGCGCAGGAGGCGCTCTACGGCTGCACCAGCGAGTTCCTCAGCGGCGGGCAGGCGAAGAGCCTGGGCATCGACGTCACCTTCGTCGACAGCACCGCCCTGGCGCAGGTGCGCGCCGCGCTGGAGCGCCGGCCGGACACGCAGCTGCTGCTGCTGGAGTCGCCGGCGAACCCGACGATGGCCGTCTGCGACCTGCGCGCGCTCGCGGAGCTGGCGCACGCCGCGGGCGCGCTGGTCTGCGTCGACAACACCTTCGCCACGCCCTACCACCAGCGGCCGCTGGAGCTGGGCGCCGACGTGGTGGCGCACTCCACCAGCAAGTACATCGGCGGGCACGGCACCGTCATCGGCGGCGCGCTCGTGGGCCGCGTGGGCCCGGTGATGGACGAGATCACGCACTTCCGCAAGAACCTGGGCGGCGTGCCCAGCCCGTTCGACTGCTGGCTGCTGCTCAACGGGCTGAAGACCTTCGCGCTGCGCCTGGAGCGCCACGCGCTGAACGCGCAGCAGGTGGCGATCTGGCTGGAACAGCATCCGCAGGTCGAGCGCGTCTACTACCCCGGGCTGGCCTCGCACCCGCAGCACGCGCTGGCAAAGCGGCAGATGGAGAACGGCTTCGGCGGCGTGCTCGCCTTCGAGGTCGTCGGCGGCTACGACGCGGCGGTGCGCCTGATGGACGCGGTGCGGCTCTGCACGCTGGCGGTGAGCCTGGGCTGCGTGAACACGCTCATCCAGCACCCGGCCTCGATGACGCACGCGGTGATGGCGCCGGACCTGCGCGCGCGCGCCGGCGTCAGCGACGGGCTGGTGCGCCTCTCGGTCGGCATCGAGAACGTCGACGACATCCTCGCCGACCTGGAGCAGGCGCTGCTCGCCGCGAGGGGGACGGAGACGCAAGAGCTGGCCGGCGTCTGAGCGGCGCGGGGCCGCCAGCTCGGCAGCATTCGGGGCCGGCTCAGTATCCCTGAGCCGGCCCCAACTGCTTGCAGGAACGCCTCTTGCTCCTGCCCGGCCTCCCCTTTTCCCTGGAGGAGACCGAGATGAGCAAGCAGATTTCTCCGTTCGCCCACGGGGTACTCGACTACGCGACCACGGCCACCACCGCCGTCGCGCCGAGCCTGTTCGGCTTCCCCACCGCTGCGGCGAAGCTGGCCTACGGGCTCGCCGGCAGCTACCTCGGCCTCTCGCTGCTGACCGACTACCCGCTCGCCGCCAGGCGCGCCGTGCCGTTCAAGGCGCACGGCCTGGCCGAGGGTGTCATCGGGCTGGCGCTGCCCGCGCTGCCCTGGGCGTTCGGCTTCGCCCGGCACAAGCCGGCGCGCAACTTCTTCCTTGGATTGACGGCGCTGACCGCCGTCGTCGCCGCGCTCACCGACTGGGACAAGAGCGAGTGGGACGAGTAGGGCTCCAGGCGGCTGGGTGGTCCGCTGCATCGCGCAGCGATGCAGCGGACCACCCAGCCGTCCACTCCCGCCTCCCCCCTCCTCAGAAGCGCAGCCGCCACAGTCGCCGCAGGATCGGCAGCCAGCGGCCCAGCCGGCGCAGCACCCAGCCGAGCAGCAGCGTGCGGACGAGATAGCGCAGAACGGTGAACATGGTTCGTCTCTCCAGGTAGGGGATCAAGGAGCCTGGCCTTCCTACGCCTCCCCCGCACCGCGGGTTTCGGACCGGCGCACGGTGCGGCCCCTTGCGCGCGTCCCACACCGCCCTGAGCTTTGGGCGCTCCCGACGCCTGGTTCCTCCAGCTCCCGACGGCCCGTTGCGCCTGCTGTACGTCTCGCACTCCTTTCCGCCGCCCGGCCGGCCGCTGGACAACCTCGGCGGCATGCAGCGCGTGGCCACCGAGCTGCACCGGGCGCTGCGCGCGCACCCGGACGTGCAGCTCTCCGAGGCGCTGCTGCAGACCTCGTGGCGCTGGACGCACCTGCGCACCGCGCCGTTCCTGCTACGGCTGCTGCGCGAGGTCCCACGCGTCGTGCGCCGCGACGGCGCGGAGGTGGTGCTCTTCTCCTCGATGGTGACCGCGGCGGTCGCGCCCGCGCTGCGCCGCCGGCTCGGCGCGGCCGGGCCGCTGCTCGCCGCCATCCCCGTCGGGCGCGACGTGACACTGCCGAACTCCGTCTACCAGCGCCACCTGCGGCGCGTGCTGCCGGCGCTGGACGTGCTGCTGCCGATCAGCCGCGCGACCGCCGCGGAGTGCCTGCGCCGCGGCGCGCCCGCCACGGCCACGCACGTGGTGCCCTGCGGCGCCGACCTCGCGCGCTTCCCCGAGGTGAGCGACCGCGCCGATGCCCGGCGGGAGTTGCTCGCCGCGCTGGGCGAGCGCCTGCCGCCGCACGCGCTGCTGCTGCTCAGCGTCGGGCGGCACCAGGAGCGCAAGGGCTTCCACTGGTTCGTGGACGAGGTGCTGCCGCGGCTGCCGCCCGAGGCCATCTACCTGCTGGCGGGCGAGGGGCCGCTGACCGGGCGGATCCGCGAGCTGGTAGCCGAGCGCGGGCTGCAGCCGCGGGTGCGGCTGCTGGGCAAGGTCTCGGAGGAGCGGCTGACGCAGCTCTACCGCGGCGCCGACCTCTTCGTGATGCCCAACGTCCCCGTCGCGGGCGACATCGAGGGCTTCGGCGTGGTGATGCTGGAGGCCGGGCTGGCCGGGCTGCCGGTGCTGGCGGCGGAACTGGAAGGGATCCGCGACGTGATCCGCCCCGGCGAGAACGGCTGGCTGCTGCCTAGCGGCGACGCGGCCGCCTTCGCCGAGGCCATCCTGCGGCTGCACCGCGACCGCGCCGCGCTGGCCGCCGCCGCGCGCGCGGCGCGGGCGTACACCGCGCGCACCTTCTCCTGGGCGCAGATCGTCGAGCGGTACCGGGCGATCTTTCAGGAGGCGCTGGCCGGGCGCGCGGCTGCGGCCCACTCCGCGCGCAGGATGGCGTAGCAGTCCACGTCCAGGAGGTCGCCCCACTTGCAAACGTGCTGGCGCATGCGCCCCTCGTAGCGCATCCCCAGCTTGCGCATCACGGCACCGGAGGCGGGGTTGTGGGTGAAGTGGTGTGCGTGCACGCGGTTCAGCCCCAGCTCACGGAAGCCGAACTCCAGCATCGCATGCCCGGCCTCCGTGCAGTAGCCCTGCCCCCAGAACGGCACGCCCACCCAGTAGCCCAGCTCGGCGCGCGCGTGCGCCGGCGCCAGCCCCAGCCCGATCGCGCCGATCAGCTCGCCGCCCGCGTGCAACGTGACAGCGAACGTCGCTGCCCGACGCTCGGCGAACGCCGCGGCGTGCGTGGCGATCCACGCCTCCGCCGCGCCGTCGGGGTAGGGGTGCGGGATCGCGAGCGTGGTGGCGGCGACCTCGCGCGCGCCGGCCAGCCGCTGCACGGCGGGCGCGTCGGCGGGCGTGAACGGGCGCAGCCGCAGCCGCGCCGTGGTCAGGGTCGGGAGCGTCATGGTGGGCAGCTGGCGGTGGGGGTGAGCGGGTGCGGCAGCCTGCATCCCGTGCATCGGTCGGACGTTCTGGCGGCGCGCCGCCCCTTGCGGGCCCCTACCGGCGCGGACGATAATGCGCGGCGCCGTCGTCGCGCCGCTCGATCATGCCATCCTCCGCCGCGCCTGTCCATGAAGATCGTCAGCGCTGCCGAAGCCGTCTCGGTGATCCAGTCGGGCAACCGCGTCTTCATCCACACCGCCGCCGCCGCCCCGCAGCGCCTCGTCGTGGCGATGACCGAGCGGGCGCCGGAGCTGCGCGGCGTGGAGGTCGTGCACCTGCACACCGAGGGCCCGGCGCCGTACGTGCGGCCCGAGCACGCCGCCAGCTTCCACACCAGCGCGCTCTTCATCGGCAGCAACCTGCGCGCGGCGGTCGAGGAAGGCACGGCGGACTACATCCCCATCTTCCTCAGCGAGGTGCCGGCGCTCTTCCGCCGCCGGGTGCTGCCGCTGGACGTGGCGATGATCCAGGTCTCGCCGCCGGACCGCCACGGCTTCTGCACGCTCGGCGTCTCGGTGGACGCCTCCGCCGCCGCCATGCAGACGGCCCGGCACGTCATCGCCGAGATCAACCCGCACATGCCGCGCACGCACGGCGACGGCTTCGTGCACGTGGAGCGCATCACCTACGGCGTCGAGGTCGACTACCCGCTGCACGAGCACGCGCGCCCGCAGCTCAGCGCCGAGGAGGCCGCCATCGGCCGCCACGTCGCCGAGCTGGTGGAGGACGGCGCCACGCTGCAGATGGGCATCGGCGCCATCCCCGACGCCGTGCTCGCCTCGCTCGGCGGCCACAAGCACCTCGGCGTCCACACCGAGATGTTCTCCGATGGCATCGTGGACCTGGTGGAGGCGGGCGTCATCACCGGCAGCCAGAAGCGCATCCACCCCGGCAAGGTCGTCTCCTCGTTCGCCATGGGCACGCGCCGGCTCTATGACTTCATGCACGACAACCCGCTGGTGGCGATGCTGGTGACCGACTACGTCAACGACACCGCGGTCATCCGCCGCAACCCCAAGGTCACCGCGATCAACAGCGCCGTGGAGGTGGACCTGACCGGCCAGGTCGTCGCCGACTCCATCGGCACGCGCATGTACTCCGGCGTCGGCGGGCAGATGGACTTCGTGCGCGGCGCCTCGCTCTCACCCGGCGGCAAGCCGATCCTGGCGCTGCCCGCCGTGACCGGCCGCGGCGAGACGCGCATCGTGCCGGTGCTGAAGCCCGGCGCCGGCGTGGTCACCACGCGCGCGCACGCGCACTACATCGCCACCGAGTACGGCGTTGCCGACCTCTACGGCAAGACGCTGCGCCAGCGGGCGCGCGCGCTCATCGCCATCGCGCATCCCGAGCACCGCGAGGCGCTAGAGCGCGCCGCGTTCGAGCGCTTCCGGGTGCTGCCGTAGCGGGTAGCGTCGGCGCTACGGCGCTACGGCGCGCCGAGGCGGCGAGGCACCGATGCGGGGACGCTCTCCGCCACCAGGGCGGCGGGGAGCGGGGCGGCGGCGCGGAGCCGGCGAACCTCGCGGGCGAGCTGAACCGCCGTGACCAGCGCCACCGCCAGCATCGCCACCACCACGTGGAAGGCGTCGGCGTAGCTGCCGGTGCGGTCCTTCACCGTCGCCACCAGCATGGGGCCGACGATCCCGGCCATCGACCACGCGGTGAGCAGCAGCCCGTGGATCGCCGCGAGCTGGCGGGTGCCGAAGAGGTCGCCGATGAACGCGGGCAGCGAGGCGAAGCCGCCGCCGTACATCGTGAGCACCAGGAAGAGCACCGCCTGGAACGCCAGCGGATCGCTCAGCCAGGGTAGCGCCAGGAAGGCCAGCACTTGGGTGGCGAAGAAGAGGAGGAAGACGTTGGGGCGGCCGACGTAATCCGAGAGCGAGGCCCAGGCGATCCGGCCGGCGCCGTTGAACAGACCCATCAGCCCCACCATGCCCGCGGCCGCCACCGCGCTCATGCCCACCTGCTCCTGCGCCAGCGGCGAGGCCACGGAGATGAGCATGATGCCCGCGGAGATGTTGACGAACATCATCGCCCAGAGCATCCAGAAGCGCGCGGTGCGCAGCGCCTCGGGCGCGGTGAGCTGGGCCAGGTCCGGGCGGATGCGGTCGGCGGTCGTCGCGTTCGCCAGCGCGGCCGGGAGCCAGTCCGCCGGCGGTCTCTCCAGGTAGAGCGCGCCGGCCGACATCAACACCAGGTAGGCGGCCGCCAGGATGGCGAAGGTGGTGGGCACCCCCACGACGAGGATCAGCTCGGCGGCGATCGGGCTGGCGATCAGCGCGCCCGAGCCGAAGCCCAGCACGGCCATGCCGGTGGCGAGCCCGCGCCGGTCCGGAAACCAGCGCACCAGCGTCGCGACGGGCGAGATGTAGCCGATGCCCAGCCCCATCCCGCCGACGACGCCGTAGCCCAGGTAGAAGAGCGGCAGCCAGCCGAGCTTCACCCCCAGCCCCGCCAGCGCCAGCCCGCTGCAGAAGAGCACCGCCGCCAGCAGCGCCGAAACGCGCGGCCCCCGCCGCTCCACGAACTGCCCGAACAGCGCGGCGGACCCGCCCAGGAAGAAGATGGCCAGCGTGAACGCCAGCGAGGTCTGCGTGTTGTTCCACCCCCGCGTGTCGTGCAGCGGCGTCTTGAAGACGCTGTACGCGTAGGCGGAGCCGATGGAGACGTGGATGGCGACAGCCGAGAGCGCGATCAGCCAGCGGTTCTTGAGCGGCATGGGTCGGTCGGCGCGGGGGAGGTGAGCGACGAAGACGAGACCGGAAGGGCGCCTCCCATGCCTGCGGGAGCAGCGCATCTCCAGGAGAAGGCCGTCGCTCCGCCGTGGCGGGGCGCGGGGGCGGCGGCTGGACATGATGGGGCGCGGAGGGCCTGTGCGCGAGAGGGGAAACCACCGCACGGCGTCGGGCAGGTGCCTACATGCGTTCCACGAGCCCGCAGGCGGCGGACGCGCCTGCGCCACGCGCGCCGGTACCGGGGAGTGGCCGGGTGATACGAAGTTCGGGTGTTCCGTTCCCGAGTGGGGGCCTCTCCGCAATCCGATAAACTCGCTTCGCTCGGACAAAGCGGATTTCTTCGCGGCCCCCAATCGCTCCCTCCTCACCCGAACTTCGTATGATCCGCCCCAAACCGCAGCGCCCGGCCCACAGGATGTGGGCCGGGCGCTGCGGTATTGGGTCTGCGACCGGGTGCGTCAGCGCACCGGCTGTAGGCGCCGGCGCCAGCCGGCCAGCTCGGGGACGGTGCCGCGGCCCGGCGCGACGACGTCGCGCACGAAGGAGACGAAGCGGCGCACCAGCGAGGCCGACGAGGCCATAGCAATCGTAGCAGACATGGTAAGGCTCCTGAGTCAGAGTTCCGAAGTTCCGAGGTCCTGCATCACCGACCTCGGGGAGCCTTACGGGGGTGCCTGTGGGGAAGTTTCAGGGTGATGGCGTAGTGGGAATCCCTACGGACCAGGCCACGCAGTGGCGGGTGGCACCCCGAGCCGTCCACCGCCGCGCCGGCGCCGAGGATGCTGCGACCGATCCGCGCTCTGCGTGAGCTGCTATGCGGGCAGCTCAGAACGAATACCCGAAGCTGACGCCGAACCAGGGAGCGATCCCTCCCGCCCCGAAGAACGGCGTGACCCCGGCGCGGAAGACGAACCCGCCGCCGGGCCGTTGGTAGCGGTAGCCCAGCGTGGCGGTCCCCACCGCGCCGCTGAACGACTCGTCCACCTCGTCTTCGAGGTCCTCAATCGCGCCGGCCAGCAACGTCGCGCCGATGCCGGTCTCGAGGTGGTGGTTGCCCCTTCCGAAGAGGTAGTTCACCAGCACTGGGGTGGCGAGCACCGCACCGCTCCCCTCCCCGTCGCTGTCCTGCGCGGCGAGCACGAAGAGCCCGACACGGCCCGTCAGGTGGGCCGTGAGGAAGCGGTCGTAGTTGAGGGAGTAGAGCAGCCCGTTCCCGAGCAGCTCCAAGTAGGCGGCGTTGGGCTTCAGCGGAACGCCGTTCTGCGCCGCCGCGGGCGTGGCGCGCCAGGCCAGGGCCAGCGCGAGGGTGCTGGTGACGAGCAGCCGGGTGTAGCGCTGGATCTGTCGCATCGTGTTCTCTCCACTGGGGTGCTCCACGCCAGGATTGAGGTGTCATCCCGAACGCAGTGAGGGATCTGCAGTTCGCAGCCTCTTCCACTGCAGATCCCTCGCTGCGCTCGGGATGACAAGCTCATCAGTACTCGCGTGACGGAGTATTAGGGGCGTTCTCTCCGCTGACCGGCGGTGGTGGCTTCCCGGCCGCGTCGACGGACCTGCGCTACTGCCGCGCGAGCGTCACACGCACGCGCACGCCGTCGAACGTCTCGTCGCCTTGCAGGCGGCCGCTGCGGTAGGTGAACGCCATGTCGCGCAGGAAGGTGTCCGCGGGGTGGCTCAGGCGCACCTCGCCGTTGGCGAGCGTCCAGCGTCCGGCGAGATCCGCGTCGAAGTCGCCGCCGTCCTCGTCGACACCGGGCACGAACACCCGGCCCGCAGTGGTGCCGTCGGCGCGCAGCTCGAGCTGGATGGAGCCGCCTGCGTCCAGCCAATCGATGGTCCGCCCGTCCTCGGTGGTGGTCAGCGAGAGCGCGCCGAAGCGCTCGTCGGCATGGTACGAGCCGGCGACCATCTGCAGCGTCGGCTCGGGGGCGGGCGCGGTGGAGTCGGCGCAGGCGGTGGGGCCACCCAGGACGAGAAGCGTGGCGAGGAGCGTCCGGGCGACTGAGCGGGTCCGTCGGGTCATGGCGCAGTTCCTGAGAGTGCGGTGAGCGGTCCACGCAGGCCGGGTGCCTGCTGCAGAGGAGATGCGCGACGCCTCCGGTTTCTGTCGGGCGGCTGCGGCGGCCGCGGGCCGACAGAAACCGGGCGGCTGGTGCATCTCTCTTCCGGACGGACCGACATCCAGCGCCCGGGCAGCCGTCGGCCCCCGGGCGCGCCACCGCAGCCCAAGCCGGACGCCGTGATCGATCATCACCTCCGCAGCCTCCTCCTGCTCGCGGGCGCCGCCTGCAGCGCACTGACCTGGGCGGCCAGCCCGCTGCGTGCGCAGGGGAGCGACGCCCCGCTGCCCGCCGGCGCCATTTCGGGGCTGGTGGTGGACGCGGAGACCGCGCGCCCGCTCGCCGGTGCGGCGGTCGTGCTGCAGCCGGAGGAGGCGGGGGCACTCCCGGGCAGCGGCTCCGCCTTCCTCGGCGCGGCGCGCCGGATCGTCTCCGACACCGCCGGCGGCTACCGCTTCGCGCGGCTGCCCGCCGGGCGCTACCGGCTCTACGTCGAGCGCCCAGGCTATCGGCCGGCGTCGATCCTGGTGGAGCTGCGCGGCTCGGCCGACTCCCGCGTCTCGATCGGGCTGACGCTCCGGCCGATCTCGCTGCAGCCGCTCACGGTCACGGCCGAGGCGACCGAGGCGTATGGCCGCACCCGACGCGGCGTAGCGGAGACGGGCAGCGGCCGACTCGCGGCGCTGCGGCTGCGGCAGAAGGCGGCGCTCGCCACCGACTCGCGCGAGCTGACGCACGCCGACGTCGTGGAAGCCGTTACCCTCGCGGAGACGGATCTCTTCCGGGCGCTCCACCGGCTGCCCGGTGTCACGACCCGGGACGATTACTCGGCCGAGCTGTGGACGCGCGGCGCCGCCTGGGATCAGACGCGCGTCTACTTCGATGGGCTGCCACTCTTCAACGCCGTGCACGCGGTGGGCGCGTTCTCGGGGGTGAGTCCGAACGCGGTGGGTGCCGCCTGGCTGCACCCCGGCGTGCGCTCCGCGGCGCTCGGCGAGGGCGCGGCCGCGGTGCTGGACCTCGGCAGCCGGCGCGGCGCGGGCGAGGGAGAGCTGAACGGGCTGGGCGAGCTGTCGCTGGTCAGCTCCGCCCTCGCGCTCGACCAGCGGGTCTTGGCCGGGCGCGGCGCCTGGATGCTCTCCGCGCGCCGGACCTACCTGGACTGGGCCACGCGCGCGGTCGGGGAACTGATGGGCGACCCCGAGATCCACCTGCCGTACGCCTTCTCCGACCTGGTCGGCCGCTTCGACCTGAGCCTGGGCGCCGACCGCGCGCTGGAGGTGAGCGGGATCTGGGCGCAGGACCGCGTCGCCGGCGACGTGCCCGACGTGCTGCACGGCAACACCGCGCGCTGGGGAGACGCCGCCGCCCGCGCGACGCTGGAGGCGCCGCTGCGGGGCCTGCGCGCCCGGCACACGCTGGGGGTGAGCCGCTACGCCGCGGTGGTGCGGGAGACCGAAGCCAACGCGGCGCTGCCGTACGACGCGCCGCAGGAGCCGCCGAGCCGCAACACGGTCCTGTACGCGTTCGTGGGCAGCGAGCTGGAATCGCGCGCTGAATCGGCGGCGCCGCTCTGGTCGGGCGGCTATCAACTGGTCCTCCAGTCGGGGCGCTACGCGGGGCCGGCTCCCGTGCTGCACGGCTTCCGGCATCGGCAGCCCGGTATGCTCGCGCGCGCCGGCAGCCTGACGATGCTCGCGCTGTGGGGTGAGCGTACCCAGGATGCCAGCACACGGCTGCGCCTGCAGACGGGGCTGCGGCTCGAGGGCGGGCCGGCGGTGCGCAACGGCGGCGTCCTCCGCGTCGCGCCGCGTCTCTCCGCGCGCTACCAGCTCAGCCCGGAGCTGGCGGTTTCGGCGGGGCTGGGGCGCACCTACCAGTACGCGCAGGCTGCGGCCGCGACCGGCCCATACCTCTTCCTGCCGATCAGCCGGCTCTGGGTACTGGCGGGGGACAGTGTGCCCGCGCTGCGGAGCGACATCGCGACGCTCGGCGCCGAAGCCGCGCTGGGCGGCGGATGGCTGGCCGCGGCCAACGCGTACCGGCGCCGCTCCCGCGGGGTCGCCGTCGCCGACCCCAGGCCGGGCCTGCTGCGGGATCAGGAGGCGTTCGTCTTCGGCGACAACGCCGCGCACGGGGTGGAGCTGTCCGCGCGCCGCATTCTCGGGCGCTGGACGGGCTCGGCGGCCTACACCTACGCCGTCTCCGAGATCGAGGCGCGCGGGCTGCGCTTCCCGGCGGGCCAGGACCGGCGCCATGCCCTGAACGCCACCAGCATGCTGCGCGCGGGCCGTGCGCTGCGGCTCGGCGCGGCGTACACGGCCATGACCGGCGCGCCGTTCACACGCGTGTACACGCCCGACTACAGCTGCAGCAGCGGCGCCTGCGAAGAGACGCCGCGGGTGGAGGCGCCCAACGCCCAGCGCGCGCCCGCGTACGCGAGCCTGGACCTGCTGGTGGACTGGACGCGCGCCTTCCGCCGCTGGGAGATGGGCGCCTACCTGCAGCTGCGTAATGTGCTCGGCCGCGACAACGCCACGCTCTACAGTGACACCTACGAGGTGTGCGTCGGCCATGAGTACCGCTCCCCCTGCCCCACGCGCTACGAGCTGGAGGACGTTTTCGAGGCGGGGATCCCCACCGTCCCGCTGTTCGGCTTCCGCGTCCGCTTCTAGCCGGCATGGATGCAGCCCGGCTCTTCGAGGAGCACCACCATGCGCTCTGCCGCTACCTGTGGCGCTTTACCGGCGATGCCGACGTCGCTGCCGACGCGGCGCAGGAGGCGTTCGTGCGGCTGCTCGAGCAGCCGCCGCGCGCGGGCAGCGAGCGCGCCTGGCTCTTCCGGGTGGCGACCAACCTGGCGCGCGAGACGGGCCGCACCCGGCGGCGTCGCTGGCTGCTGCTGCTCCACGCCGCGGGCCGTGCCCCGCACGCCGACCCGCCACCGCCTCCGGACGCGGCACTCGCGAGCGGGGAGCGCCGGGGCCGTGTGCAGCAGGCGCTGCGGGCGCTCTCGGCGAAGGAGCGTATGGCGCTGCTGATGAGAGAAGAAGGCTTCAGCCAGCGGGAGATCGCGGAGGCGGTGGGCACCACGACGAAATCGGTAGGGACGCTGATCGCGCGTGCGCTGGACAAGCTCGCGCCGCGCCTCGGCCTCGACCGGGAGGACCCGGGATGACTCCGCTCCTCGAGACCGGGCACTTGGACGAAAGCGACCTGCTCCGTCTGGGGGACCAAGACGGCCACGCGCAGGAGATCCAGCGTTGGCGGGCGCATCTGGAGGCCTGCGAGGTGTGCCGGTCCCGCTCCCGGGTGCTGGCGCGGCGCGCGGCGCGGCTCTCGGCGGTCCTCTCGGGAATCGAGCTCCCCGCGGGCTTCTCGTACCCGGTGCTCGCCCCCGCGCCCGGCCGCAGGGTGGGCGTGCGGCCGATGCGGCCTGCCGCACTCCAGAGCGGCTGGCTGCGCGCGGCCGCGCTGATCCTGCTCGTCCTGCTGCCGTTCGTGGCCGTGGCGCCGCTCCGCGCGGCGGTGACGGAGTGGCTCGTGGGCTGGTGGGCCGAGCTGACGTCGCCGACCCCGCCGACGGCGGCCGTTCCGGAGCCGCCAGCGCAGGAGGCCCCGTCCGAGGCGGCCGGCGCGACGCTCTGGTTCGCTCCGGCTGGCGAGGAACTGCGCATCCGCATCGCCTCCGCGCAGGCGGCCGGGAGCCTGGTGCTGAGCAGCACGGCCACGCCCGAGGGTTTCCTGGAGGTGGTGGATGCGCAGGCGGCGGAGACCCCGCTGATCTCCGAGCGCGGGGTGTCGATCCTGAACACCCCCGCGTCCGCCGCCAGCTACAAGGTCGGCGTGCCCGCGGCCGTGCGGCGGGTCCGCGTCGAGATCGGCGACGCGCCTCCGGTCGTGCTCGAGCGCGCCGCGATCGAGGCCGGCCGCACGTTCGGGCTGCAGGCTCGTGCGGCTCCGCGGTGAATGCGCAGCCTACCGCGTCGGCGGGCGCGGCGCGGGGCGCAGGCGCAGGTCGTGGAAGTCGAAGCTGAAGTCGGTCGCGGGCGAGACGGCGCGCATCGTCGCCTGCTCGACGCGGCCGTCGGCGTTCAGCGCGAAGCTCAGGAAGGCGTCGGCGCGCAGCTCGCGGTCTCTCCAGCGCACCACGAAGGTGTCGTGCTGCCAGTGTTCCAGGTCGCCGACGAGCGCGGGCGTCGCGGCGAAGCGCAGCACCAGCCGGCCGTTCTCCAGCGCGACGGGTACCTCGCCGTACCAGGGGTCGGTGTAGGTGGCGGCGTAGGCGGCGAGCGGCAGCGACGGGCGCGTGCCGCGCCGGCGCGCGGCGGCCGTCTCGCGCTCCGCGGCGGCTACGCTCGAGTCGGTGCGCAGGCGCGTGCGCCGGTAGGCGGCCGCCCAGTCGGTGGCGGGCGCGCCGAGGTAGTGGTCCAGCACGCGGTAGGCCAACGCGTCGAACGCCGCGCCGGCCTCCTGGTTGGTCAGCACTGCCACGCCCAGCTTCAGGTCCGGCACCAGCATCACGCGCGAGACGTAGCCGGGCAGGCCGCCGGTGTGCGTGACCAGCTTCTGGCCGCGGTAGTCGCGCACCTCGAAGCCGAGCGCGTAGCCGCGGAAGCTGGGGCGCAGCGCCGCCAGCTCCGGCGCGGGCGTGCCGATCGGCTGCGGCGTCACCAGCGTCCAGAGCTGCCGCGCCGTCGCCGGCGCGAAGAGGTGCGCCGTGTCGCCGACGCGGCCGGAGTCGAGCTGCACGATCATCCAGCGCGCCACGTCCCGCGCGTTGGAGTGGATGCCGGCGGCCGGGTTGGCGTTGTCCGACGCGAACGGCGCCACGGGCCGCACCACGCCCTCCACTGACGCGTGCGGCGTGGCGAGGTTGGGTGCGGCGGCACCGGGGTGCCGCACGTGGCTCTCCGTCATGCCTACCGGCCGCAGGATGCGCGCGGCGACGAACTCCTCCCACGTCTGGCCGCTGACCGCCTCGACGAGCTGGCCGGCGGCGATGTAGAGGACGTTGTCGTAGGCGTAGGTGCCGCGGAAGCTGGTGGCGAGCGGCAGGTGGCGCAGCCGCCGCACCACCTCCTCGCGGCTGTACGTCGTGGGCGGCCACCAGAGCAGGTCGCCGGCGCCGAGCGCCAGGCCGCTGCGGTGCACCAGCAGGTCGCGCACGGTCAGCTCGCGCGTGACGTACGGGTCGGCCAGCTGGAACCAGGGCAGGTAGTCGACGACGCGCGCGTCCCAGGCGAGCTTGCCCTCCTCCACCAGCATGCCCAGTGCGGTGGCGGTGACCGCCTTCGAGTTCGACGCGATGCCGAAGAGCGTGTGCTCGTCCACCGGCGTAGGCTTGTCCTTCTCCCGCACGCCGTAGCCCTGCGTCAGCACGACCTGCCCGTCCTTGACGATCGCCAGCGCGATGCCCGGCACCGCGAAGGTGCCGCGCACCTGCTCCACGTACGCGTTCAGCCCCGGCGGCGCCGCCGGCGGCTGCGCGCCGAGCGGCGCGGCGACGAGTGCGCAGGCGAGCGAAAGCGCGAGCAGCGCGCGGGGGCGGCGGAGGAAGAGAGGGGTTCGCATGGGGTTGGGTGTGGGTGAAGGAGGTGCGAGCCCTCACCCGGCTCGCTTAGGCTCGCCACCCTCTCCCAAGTCTGGGAGAGGGTTGAACGGCAGGAGTCCCGGGTGAGTCCCCCCTCTCCCAGACTTGGGAGAGGGGGTCAGGGGGTGAGGGCGCCGTTGCCGTTCCCGCGAACCCCCCGCCGTCCTCACTCCGCCATCGCCAGCAGCTCGGCGGGGTGCAGGGCGCGGCGGCCCTCGCCGAAGTCGGCGATCTGGTGGCGGCAACTGAAGCCGGGCGCCACCACCAGCGCCTCCTCGCCCGCGGCGCGGACGGCGGGCATCAGCACGCGCTCGGCGGCGGCCTGGCTGAGCTCGTACTTGCCCTCGTCGTAGCCGAAGGCGCCGGCCATGCCGCAGCAGCCGGAGTCCAGGATCTCATACTGCAGGCCCGCCACCCGCTGCAGCAGCCGGTCGGTGGGGCCCATGCCCACCAGCGACTTCTGGTGGCAGTGGCCGTGCACGACGGCCTTGCGCGCCAGCCGGCCCGGCTGGTAGTCCGGCAGGGTGAGCAGGAACTCCTCCAGCAGGTAGGCGCTGGCGGCGATCTGCTTGGCGCGCGAGTCGCGCACCAGGTCGGGCAGCTCGTCGCGCAGGGTGAGCAGGCAGCTCGGCTCCAGCCCCACGATCGCCGCGCCCTGCTCGATCTGCGGCGTCAGCACCTCCACCAGCTCCTGCTGGTAGCGCCGCGCGTCCGGCAGCAGGCCCTTGGAGATCGCCGCGCGCCCGCAGCAGACCTGCCGCTGCGGCAGCACCACGCGGTAGCCGGCGCGCTCCAGCACGGTGACCGCCGCCTGCAGCGGCTCGGGCACGAAGAAGCCGTAGAAGGTGTCGTCGAAGAGGATCACCGTCGGGCGGCCGTCGGCATCGGCGGGCGCGGTGTGCTTGCGCTCCCACCAGCGGCGGAAGGGCACGCGCGCGAACTTCGGCATGTCGCGCCGCTGGTCCATGTGGCCGGCGCGCTTGATGAACGGCGCGAAGAGCCTGCTGCCCAGGTTGGCGACGCCGGGCATGCCCGGCAGCGCGGTGGCCAGCTTGGCGAGGTCGTGGATGCGGCCGACCATCTGCGCGCTGACCGGCGTCTTGCCCACGGCCTGGTAGTGCTGCGCCAGGAACTCCGCCTTGTAGCGCGCCATGTCCACGCCCACGGGGCATTCCGTCTTGCACGCCTTGCAGGCGAGGCAGAGGTCGAGCGCCTCCAGCACGGCGGTGGACTGCATGCCCGGCAACGCGCCGGTCATCGCCTCGCGCAGCAGGTTGGCGCGGCCGCGCGTGGCGTGTTCTTCCTCCAGCAGCACCATGTAGCTGGGGCACATGGTGCCCGCGTCCACCTTGCGGCAGACGCCCATGCCGCTGCACTTCTCCACCGCGCGGTCCCAGCCGCCGTCCTCGGAGTAGTCGAAGAACGTCTCGGGGATGGTGGCGCGGTACTCCTCGCCGAAGCGCAGGTTCTCGGACATGCGCTGGTAGGGCGGCACGATCTTGCCGCCGGGGTTCATGCGGCCCTGCGGGTCGAAGATCGTCTTGACCCGGCGGTGCAGCTCGATGATCTCGGGCCCGAACATCAGCGGCAGGAACTCGGATCTGGAGAGGCCGTCGCCGTGCTCGCCCGAGAGCGAGCCGCCGAACTCGACGACCAGCTCGGCGATCTCCTGCGCGATCTGCTGCATGCGGCGCACGTCCTCGCCCCGCTTGAGGTTCAGGTCCACCCGCAGGTGCAGACAGCCCTGGCCGGCGTGGCCGAAGTAGCCGGTGCGTGTGCCGTTCTTGGCGACGATCTCCTCGAAGCGGCGCGTGTAGGCGCCCAGCTTCTCGGGCGGGATGCCGGTGTCCTCGACGAACTCCTGCGGCTTGATGTCCTTGGTGGGCGTGGTGCGGTAGAGCATGCCGGTGGCCGCCTGGCGCAGCGACCAGGCGGCGAGCTGCTCGCGCGGGTTCAGGAAGACGCCGGCCCGGGGCTGGCCGGGCAGCCGCGGCGCGCGCGCGGCGAAGTCGTTCGCCAGCGCGGCGACCTCCTCCTCGGTGTCGGCGGCGAACTCGCAGAAGAGCACGCCCAGCGCGTCGGGCGGCACCACGGAGGCCGTCGCCTGGAACTCGCGGATCTGGCGCGCGCCCTCCAGCACGCGGCTGTCGACGATCTCCAGCGCGGAAAGTCCCTGCTCGGGCAGGATGAACGGGATCGAGTCGAACGACTCGAAGCGGCCGCGGTAGGCGAGCAGCACCAGCCCCAGCCGCGGCGGGATCGGCACCAGCCCGATCTCCGCCTCCACGATGGTGGCCAGCGTGCCCTCGCTGCCCACGATCACGTCGGCCAGGTTCAGCTGGGGCTTCTCCAGCAGCGCGTCGAAGTTGTAGCCGCTGACGCGCCGCGGGATCTTGGGGTAGCGCTCGGCGATCTGCGCGCGGTGCGGCTCCAGCGCCTGCAGCAGCGCGCGCGCGAGCTCGCCCTCGCGGCCGGCCAGCGTCGCGACCTGTTCGCGCGCGACGGCGCCGAAGTGCGCGCAGCGGCCGTCGTGCAGGATGCAGTCGAGCGTGTGCACGTGGTCGCCCGTCTTGCCGTAGATCAGGCTGCGCGCGCCGCAGGAGTTGTTGCCGATCATGCCGCCGACGGCGCACTGGCGGATCGTCGCCGGGTCCGGCCCGAACCACAGGCCGTAGGGCCGGGCGGCCGTCTGCAGCCGTTCCAGCTTGACGCCCGGCTGCACCCTCGCGCGGCGGCGCACCGGATCGATCTCCAGGATCTGGTTCATGTACTTGCTGAAGTCCAGCACGATCGACTGCCCGACCGTCTGCCCGGCGAGCGAGGTGCCGCCGCCGCGCGGCAGCAGCGAGACGCCGTGCTCGGCGGCGATCTCGTGCACGGCGACGACGTCCTCGGGGGTCTGGGGGATGACGACGCCGAGCGGCAGGACCTGGTAGAGCGAGGCGTCGGTGCTGTAGAGCAGGCGGCTCTTGTACTCGAAGCGGACCTCACCGGCGAGGCGCGCTTTCAGCGCGCGCTCGATGCGCTCCGCGCGGGGATCGGATGGAACCGGCAGTACCGGAAGCATGGCTACGGCACAGAACGAGAGGCGTGGCGGTTCACGAACGCCCCCATAATAACCGTTGAGGCTCGTCGCGCTACCGGGGGGCGGGATTCGGGATTCAGGATTCGGGATTCAGGGGGAACGGCAACGGCGGCCCTCACCCGGCTCGCTTAGGCTCGCCACCCTCTCCCAAGTCTGGGAGAGGGTTGCACAGCAGGAGCCCGGTGTTCTCCCCCTCTCCCAGCATTGGGAGAGGGGGTCGGGGGGTGAGGGCGCCGTTCCCTGAATCCCGAATCCTGAATCCCGAATCCTGATCTACGTCTGGTGTGGCGCTTCGGTGGGCGCACCGGCGCGGCGGCGGCGCGGGCGGGTGGGGAAGTTGAGCACGCCGCTGCGGCCGCGGTGCTGCAGCACGGCGTCGTCGTAGGCGCGCGCCGCCTCTTCGGCCGTGTCGAAGCTGCCCAGCCACTTCAGCCGCCCGTCGATGCGGATCGTCGCCTGCCAGCGGCCGCGGTACGGCGAGACGCCCTTGAAGCGCGAGACGCCCTTGGCGGGGCGCTGCCGGCCGTAGACGCCGCGATCCTGGATGTGCAGGTTGGAGCGCGTGCAGTTGCGGGGGTCGCCGTCCAGGTGGATGACGATGCGGCGGTCGCGCACGTCGAGCACCTCGCGGTGCAGCCGGCGAATGCGGCCTTCCTCGTCCCGGTAGCAGACGTAGCCGTTGGAGGTGAAGAGCCGTTCCTTCCAGAAGCGCCAGAAGTCCTCTTCGTCGAGGGTGACGGTGGTGCCGTCGGTCAGGCGCAGGGTGCGCGTCGTGGGCTTGTCCATGCGACAGCCTGGGGTGAGGAGCGGGTGGTGGTGCAAAGCGTAATGTACGCTGGGGGAAGCGGGATGCACAAGGATTGTGCAAACCCGGGGTGCTAACGCCCGGCTGCACGCGGCGCGGCGCTCAGGGCAGCTCGCGGGCGAGCAGCGCGAGCACGGCGTCGGGGTTGTCGGTGTTGATCCAGTGGCCGCCGGGCACACGGTGCAGGTGCACGCGCCCGTGGGCGCGGCCCGCCGCCTCCACGCGCGCGGCCGCGTCGTCGTCGAGCACGTCGCTCTCGGTGGCCTGCACGAAGTGCAGCTCGACGCCGGCGGGCGGCTGCTCCACCACGTCCCAGAGCTCGGTGCGGAAGAAGTCGCGCAGCATCACCTCGACGCCGTCGAAGTCCAGCCGCCAGCGGTAGCGGCCGTCGGCGGGCTGCAGGTTCATCGCCATCCACTGCGCCAGCGGGTGCGGATAGCCCTGGCGCTCCAGCCCGGCGACGGCTTCGTCGCGCGAGGCGAAGTCGCTCGGCAGCGCGCGCACCGCCTGCAGCAGCCGCCAGGCGCCGCCGGCCGGCTCGCGCGCCGCGGGCGTCGAGTCCATCACCCAGACCTGGCGCAGCTCGTCGCCGTGCTGCTGCGCGTAGAGCAGCGCCACCTTGCCGCCGAAGGAATGGCCGAGCACGGCGGCGGCGTGGAAGTCCAGGTGGCGGACGAGCGCGTCCACGTCGGCGGCGGCGCTGTGCAGCGAGTGCGGCGGCGCGAAACCCTGCGAGCCGCCGTGCAGCCGCAGGTCCACCAGCAGCGCGCCCCATTCGGGGCGCGCCTCCACCAGGCGCCGCGCGAGGCTGCCCCAGTTGCGGCCGCTGCCGTAGATGCCGTGCAGCACCAGCATCCACTTCCCGGGCGCCTGCCCGGGCGCGTGGACCCGGCTGAAGTGCAGCACCGGCTCGCGGTGCCGCCCCACCGTCTGCTTCATCGTGCGCTGTGCTGGGAAAGGCCGCCTGACGCCGCCGAAATTCTAGCACCTGCCGCGCCGCCGCGCGAGGTGCCCGCACCGCCGCGCCCACCGCAGGTGCCGCGCCAGCCGGGGCCGACGCCCTAAACCGGCGTCGCTGCGGGGCCGATACTTCCACCAGAAGCTACCGATGGACCCGATCCGGACCCGGCAATGCAGATCTTCCTGGCGCGCCAGCCTATCTTCGACTTCAAGCAGAACATCGTCGGCTACGAGCTCTTCTATCGGGGCAGGGGCGAGGGCGGCAGCGCGGCGGCCGAGGAGGCGGAGGCGGCCGCGCGCGAGGCCGACGAGATGGCGACGCACGTCATCGTCGACGCCTTCCTGGGGATCGGGCTGGACCGGGTCAGCGAGGGGCACCCGGCGTTCGTCAAGGCGAGCCCGGAGATGCTGCTCAACGGCTCCATCGAGCTGCTGGACCGCGAGCGGCTGGTGCTGCTGGTGGAGGGCGCCAGCCCGGAGGTGGAGGTGGTGGAGGCGTGCGAAGCGCTGGCGCAGGCCGGCTTCCGCTTCGCCGTGGAGCTGCCGCCCGAGGGTGAGGCGGCCGAGCGGCTGCTGCGCCTGGCGCGCATCGCCAAGCTGAACGTGCGCGGCCAGCCGGCGGACGTGCTCGGCGAGCGGGTGCGGCGTCTGCGCGCCTTCAAGCTGCAACTGCTCGCCGACGGCGTGGAGAGCGCCGCGCTGCGCGACAGTTGCGTGCAACTGGGCTTCACGCTCTTCCAGGGCTACCGCTTCACGCGCTCGGAGGTGCTCTCGCAGCGCGACCTGGGCGTCGACACGCTACGCACCTTCCAGTTGATGAAGGAGATCCGCGACCCGAACACCGCGGACGCGCGCATCGAGGAGGGCTTCCGCAGCGACGTCTCGTTGACGTACAAGCTGCTGCGCATCGTCAACTCCGCCTCGCTCGGCGGGCGCAACATCCAGTCGATCGGCCATGCCATCCGCCTGCTGGGGCGCAACGCGCTGAACCGCTGGCTGGCGCTGCTGCTCGTCTCTTCCGGTGCCGAGCGCGGGGTCAAGGCCGAGCAGGCGTACACCGCGCTGCTGCGCGGCCGCATGTGCGAGCTGCTGGGCGAGGCGACCGGCCAGAAGGCGGCCTCCGGCCCGCTCTTCCTGCTCGGCCTCTTCTCGCTGCTGGACCTGCTGCTGGGCCTGCCGATGGAGGAGATCGTCGCGCAGATGGACTTCGCGCCCGAGGTCGGCGCGGCGCTGCTGCGGCGCGAGGGCCGCTACGGCGCCATCCTCTCGCTGGTGGAAGCGTACGAGAACGCCGAGTGGGACCGCGTCAGCGAGGGCTGCCGCGCGCTCGGCGTCGGCGAGTACGACCTCTCGCACCTCTACTTCGACGCCATCCCCTGGGCACGCGAGCGCACGCCGCAGGCGGCCTAGCGGCGAGCGCGGAAGTAGCGCACCACCTCCAGCCCCACGGCGCAGACGGCGGCCCAAGCGAAGCCCGCTCCGAAGCCGGCGACCACGTCCGAGGGGTAGTGCACGCCGAGGTAGAGGCGCGAGGCGCCGACGAGCAGCACCACGCCGAGCAGCACCAGCCAGACGCCGATGCGCGCGCCACGGCCGAGGGCGAGCCGGGTGAGCAGGTAGGCGAGCGTGCCGTAGACGACCGCCGCGGTCATGGCGTGGCCGGACGGGAACGACGACGCGCCGGCGTGTGGCACCCGCCACTCGAAGAGCTGCGGGCGCGGCCGGCTGAACAGCGCCTTCAGCGCGTAGTTCAGCGCCACCCCGCCCACCACCGCCACCCAGAGCAGCAGCACCGAGTAGCGCCGCCCCATCGTCCAGAAGAGCACGCTGGCCAGGAAGAGCACCAGCCCGACGGCCGCGATGGAGCCGAGCGCGGTGACCTCCAGCGCCAGCGTGGTCAGGCGCGGCGAGCTGTGCGTGTCCATCCAGAGCAGCACCGCCTCGTCGAAGCGCTGCGTGGCACCCTCCATCACGTGCTCGGCCAGCTCCGCGAAGCCGGCGAGCGCGGCGAGCGCCAGCCCCAGCCCCGCCAGCAGGTAGAGCCCCAGCGCGGTGCGCAGCCCGCGGACGTGCCGGCCGAGCCAGGCCAGCGCGGGCCGCAGCGCGGCCGGCGTGCGCGCCGGCCGGCCGCGGCGTGGGCGCGGTGCGGAAGCCCGCTCTCCGGAAGTCATGCGGCCGCACGGGCGCAGGTTCCATACCTCGGAGCCCTTGCGCGCGGGTGGGCCGGGGCGGTAGCCTCCGCGCCATGATCCGGCTATCACAGCTCAGCAAGGACTACCGCGGCCATCATGGCCGCCGCACGCGCGCGCTCGACGGCGTGACGCTGCACGTGCCGCCCGGCACGGCACTGGGGCTGGTCGGGCCCAACGGCGCGGGCAAGAGCACGCTGATCCGCCTGCTGCTCGGCTACCTGCGCCCCAGCGCGGGCGAGGTGAGCATCGCCGGGCTGGCGCCGCGCGCCTACGTGCAGCGCTTCGGCATCGGCTACGTGCCGGAGGACGTGGCGATCCCGCCGCGCTGGACGGTGCGCGGCGCGCTGCAGGCGTACGCCGCGCTCGGCCGGCTGCCGCACGCGCCGGCGGCCGTAGGTGCCGCGCTGGAGCGCTTCGGCCTGCGCGAGCTGGCCGAGCAGCGCGTGGGTACGCTCTCCAAGGGCAACCGCCAGCGGCTGGCGCTGGCGCAGGCGCTGCTCGGCGAGCGCCGGCTGCTGCTGCTCGACGAGCCGCTCAACGGGCTGGACCCCGTCTGGATCGCGCGGCTGCGCGCGCTGCTCGCCGAGTGGCGCGCCGCCGACCCGCAGCGCGTGCTGCTCGTCGTCTCGCACAACCTGCCGGAGCTGGAGCGCGGCGTCGAGCGGGCCGTGGTGCTGCTGGGCGGGCAGGTGCGCGCCACGCTGGAGGTGGGCGGGGGGGCGCCGCCGCTGGAGCCGCGCGTGCTGCGGCTGCTCGGCGCCGCGGAGGCGGCGGCATGATCCGCATGCTGCTGCGCGACGCGCGCCCGCGGCTGCTGGCGCTCGCGCCGGTGGCGCTGGTCTTCTACTTCCTGGAGCCCGGCTTCCACCAGCACGACTCACCGGGCACGGAGATACCGGTGGAGCTGGGCGCGCGCGGGCTCTCGGCGACGCTCGCCTACCTCGCCGGCGTCGCGATGATCGTGCTGCTCGCCGGCTTCGTCTCCGCCGACCGCAGCCGCGGCTACGCGCACCTCTTCTTCGCGCACCGCACGCCGCCGCTGCGGCTCTACGCGTCGCGCTGGCTGCTCGCCTTCGCGCTGGCGCTGTCGGCCACGCTGCTCTTCCTGCTGCTGGGCCAGTGGCTGGCCTGGGGCGAGGTCCGCGGCGGCTGGGGCGGGCTGCTGCTCGCCGCGCTCGCCGCGCTCATCTACGGCGGGCTGATGGCGTTCTTCTCCGCCACCCTGCCGCGCGGCGACGGCTGGGTCGTCTTCCTGCTCTTCCTGCCCACCTTCTTCCCGCAGCTCCTCACCGCGCTGGAGCCGGCGGTGCATCCCGCGCTCTGGCAGGTTCTGCTCTTCCTGCTGCCGCCGCAGGGCGCGCTGCAGGGCGTCTACCAGGGCCTGCTGCTGGGCACGTTCGCCGGGGGCGCTGCGCTCTACGCCGCCGGCTACGGCCTCTTCTGGCTGCTGCTCGCCACGCTCGTGCTGTGGCTGCGCGAGTGGGGCTGAGGAGGGCTCAGAGCCGCCCGGCAACCGCGTGGCCCGGCTCGCGGTCCAGGGTGCGGAGCGCCTCGCGGGCTGCGGGCGAGAGGCGGTACACGGCGCCCTGCGCCTGCTGGGCTGCGCGCTCGTAGCGCTCGAAGAAGGCGACCGGGTCACCCACACTCGCCACCAGGGCCGGTAGGCCCAGCCAGTGCCGGATCGCGCTGGCCATGTAGAACCCGGTCGGATGACCGCTGCGCGGAAGGGCGCGCCGCACTTCGCGGCCGAGCGAGTCGCGTCGCGCGGGCTCGGCCGCCCAGCGGCCCAGCAGCGAGTCCACGCGCGCCAGCACCTGCGGGCTGGCGGCGATCGCCGTCGGCGGCGGGCAGGCCGCGGCGGGGACGGTGCCGTCCGGCAGCAGCGTCTGCGCGAGGCGCACCGCCTCGGCGGGTTGTGCCGTGCTCTGCGGCGTCTGGCGCCAGCGCGCGAGTTCGTGCCGACGCGCCGCGATGCGCTCGTAGTGGCGCAGGTACGGGCGCAGCCGGGCCGACGTGTCCTGCGCCGCCCGACGCTCCGCGGCCCGCGCGGCGCGGTAAGTGAGCGCGAACGCCTCCCGGAAGAACGCCGGCCGGAACTCCGAGCGCGTCAGGGCGGCGTAGCCCGGCGTGGCGAAGAGCGAATCCCACGCGGCCGCGCTCGGCTCCTCGTCGCGCTGCAGGCTCCCCACGATCTTCCAGAAGTGGTCCAGCGCCGTGAAGTCGAACGGCGCGCATTCCCCGGCGGCGGACGACGAGGGCGGCCCCTGCGCGGCGGGGGAGGGCGAGCTGGCCAGCAGCATGCCGCAGAGCGGCAGCAGGCAGAGCGCGCGGGTGAACATGGCTGCAGACCTGGTCCGTGTCGGGGGGCGAACCGGCACCGCCAGGCGGATGCCGACGAACGCGGCCAACCTACACTCTACTCGCTTCCGCCGCTATCAGCAGCGCCGTTGCAGGTCCCCCCCTGACCCCCGATAAATGGGTATGGGTGTTGCAGATAGCCAACTCGGCGGAGGAGACACGCGCGCGCGCCGCGACGCCCGTCAGGCTCAAGCACCCGACACGGAGGGGGACAGAATGAACCGCATCGCAGAACTGACCAGCACGCTTCCTCAGCCCCAGGGGCCGTTCAGCGACGCGGAGGCGCTGGAACTGCTGCTGGCCTACCGGCGCGACCCGTCGAGCGTGCCGTGCCCGCGCTGCGGCCCCAACACCATCGAGGTGCTCGCGTTCATCGAGCCGGAGATCGACCCGAACGGCTTCGCCTCGGTGACGGACCCGGAGGGCGAGTACGCGGCGGCGCTCTACTGTCACCAGTGCCAGCGCGCCATCGGCATCCTCGCCGGTATGCCGCGCGAGCGCGAGGTGTGAGCCGGCCGCGGCGGTGGGGCGACACCCACCGCCCCGGCCCGGCACCGGCGCGTCCTCTCCGCTCCGTAGCCATACCGGGCTGAAGCTCGGCTGAACCGAGCGAAGCCCTCCTCTCGCGGCGTCCCCCTGCAGCGATCGAGCCCCGTGGCGGCCCGGCACACGCCGGGCCGCCGCCCGGCCTGGGCCGCCGCCCGGCGCAACCGCTGCACTGGCGCGCACATGGAATGGATAGTGCATGGCAGGCGCCGCCCGCCGGCCGCTGGGAGCGCCGCGCTCGGCGACTGCCTGTCCCCTCAACCGAAGGAGGTAGCTGTGCAAACGGAGACTGGCCCTCGCGCCGCTTCGACCGCGGAGGTCCTCGACGGGCTGAACGATCTGCTCCAGCTCGACCACGACGCGGTGCGCGCCTATGACGTGGCCATCGAGAAGCTGCAGGACCGCGACCACGCTGCGCAGATCGCCGGCTTCCGCGCGGACCACGAGCGGCACATCCGCGACCTCAACGAGATGATCGCGGCGCTCGGCGGCACGCCGGTCAACGAGCCGCACGCGACCGGCCCGTTCAAGGAAGCGATGCAGAGCCTGGGCGCGCTGGCCGGCGACAAGGGCACGCTCATGGCCTGGCGCACCAACGAGCTGCAGGTCCGTACCAAGTATGACAACTACGCCAAGAAGGCCGTCTTCTGGCCGCACGACGTCAAGCGCCTGGTCGACGTCAACGCGCTGGACGAGGAGCGGCATTACCGCTGGGTCGCCGACGTGCTGCAGACGCTGGGTGTCGGCAGCGGCGAGGGCGCGGAGACCGATCTGGCCGGCAAGGTGCGCGAGCGCGCGGGCCAGGCCGGCGAGCTGGTCGCGCGCGTGCAGGAGCGCGTGGGCGGCCTCGCCGCCACCGCCCGCGAGCGCATCGGCGGCCTGGACGACGCCACCGCCCGCGCGAAGGAGCTGGGCGGGCAGGCGCGCGAGCGCGCCGGCGCGTTGCAGAGCGACGTAGAGTCCCGCGTGCGGGAGAGCCCCGTCAAGACGCTGGCGATGATCTTCGTCGCGGGCTTCATCATCGGCCGCATCGTGCGCTAAAGGAGGCAGGGCATGGCAGACGAGATTCGCATCGACCGCAGCACTGCCGACCGCGACGTGACGGTGCCGCTCCCCAACGCGGCCGCGGCCGCCGGGGTCGCCTCGGCCGAGCCGGTGACGGACACCGACGACCCGCAGGTCGTGCGCGCCGAGATCGAGCAGACGCGCGCCCGCATGTCGGAGACGATCGACGACATCGAAGAGGTGCTGGCACGCAAGAAGGAGCAGATCCAGGACCGCCTGGACGTGCTCTCCCCGGTGCGCGAGAACCCGTGGCCCGCCGTCGGCATCGTCTTCGGCACCGGCCTGCTGCTCGGCCTGCTGACCGGCGGCGGCGATGACGACGACGAGGACGACCGGCGCGACGTCCGCCGCTTCGCCGGCCGCGACGGCGACGAGGACGAGGCCTACTGGCAGCGCCGCGCCGAGATGTGGGAGGAGCGGGCGCGCCGGCTGCTGCGCATCGCGCAGGAGCAGGAGGAGACGATCGACTCGCGGCGCGAGCGTGCGCCGCGCTTCGCCGCCGAACTGGACGACGACGAGTCCGACGAGAGCGTCGCCGAGCGCGTGCGCTCCTCGGCGGACGACCTGCGCGAGATGCTGGCCCACGGGCTGACGCAGTTCTTCCAGAACGCGATGCGGCAACTGGTTGGCTCCGCGCGCTGAGCCGGGCGGGCTGGAACGCGTTCCGCAATTGGGGGAGGGGTGATGAGGTGGAGTCGGCGCGGCGTGGCGGCCACGCTGCTGGCGTTCGCGGTGGCGGCCGTCTGCGTGCGCCTGGGCGTCTGGCAGCTCGACCGGCTGCAGCAGCGGCGCGCGCTCAACGCCGCCGTGCGCGCGCAGCTCGCCCGCCCGGCACTGCCGCTGGACGCGGCACGCGCACGCGAGCTGGCCCGCGAGCCCGAACGCTTCCTCTATCGCCGCGTGCGCCTGCGCGGCGTCTTCGACGCCGAGCGCCGACTGGTGCTGCGCAGCCGGGCGCACGACGGCCGGCCGGGCGTCCACCTGGTGGCGCGGCTGCGGCTGGACGACAGCCCCTACGCCGCGCTGGTCAACCGCGGCTGGGTGCCCGCGGCCGACGGCGCCACGCCGGACGCCGCGTGGCCGCCCGAGCCCGGCCGCGTGGAGGTCGAGGCGATCGTGCAGCCGCTGCCGCCCGACGCGGGGGAGAGCCGCCCCGTGCGGCTGCAGGCGCCGGGCGGGCCGCTGTCGTCGTACCTCGTGCTCGACCGCGGCGTGCGCGACAATCTGGCCGCCGCGACGCACGGCCCGCTGCTGCCCGCCCGTTTCGACCGCCTGTCCGCCTCGCCGTCTGCCAGCCCGCCGCTGCCGGTCCCCGCGCCCACGCTCGGCGAGGGCAATCACCTCTCCTACGCCGTGCAGTGGTTCAGCTTCGCCGCCATCGCGCTCGGCGGCTGGCTGCTGATGCTGCTGCGCGCGCGCCGTGCAACCCGGTAAGGGCTTGCATTTTGCAGACATACACCGCTGTCCGGCTGGGCGAGCGCCGCCCGGCCGATGGTGAACCCCCACCCGGGAGAGACACGCATGGCACGCTACTCCGAAGACTACGGGCGATACGGCCGCGGCACCCCGCGCCGCAGCGGCAGCTATGACGCGGGCTACGGCGGCGGCTATCGCGGGCGGGAGAGCTATGGTGCGGAAGGCGGCTACGGCGACGCCTTCGGCGGCCGCGACGCGGACTGGGGCTGGGAGGGGCAGGGCGGCGGTTACGGCACGGGTCGCGGCGGCTACGAGCGGGATTTCGGCGGTGGCAGCTCCTTCGGCGACCAGGGCGTCTGGAGTGCCCGGCCGGGCCAGCAGCAGGGCCGCCAGGGCTCGCGCGAGCAGGTGCGCGCCGCGGAGATCATGACCGAGAACCCGGAGACCGTCACCCCCGAGGCGACGCTCGCCGACGTGGCGCGCAAGATGCGCGATCTGGACGTCGGCATCATCCCGGTCGTCGACAGCACCGAGAGCCGGCGGCTGCGCGGCGTCATCACCGACCGCGACATCACCGTGCGCGCGGTCGCCGAGGGCAAGGACGCCACCAGCACCACCGTCGCCGACTGCATGACCTCCGGCGTGCAGACGGTCAACAAGAACGACCCCGTCGACCGGGTGCTGGACCTGATGCAGCGCGAGCAGGTGCGGCGCGTGCCCGTCACCGACCGCGAGGGCCGGCTGGTCGGCATCATCGCGCAGGCCGACGTGGCGACGGACTTCGCCGACGAGGGCCAGAGCCGTCAGCGCGCCTTCGCCGAGACGATGGAGCGCATCTCCGAGCCCGGCGAGCCGCAGCGCGGGTGGAGGCGGTAGGGGCTACCGGCTGCCGGCTGCCGGCGAACTGCACCCTCACCCCCGGCCCCCTCTCCCTGCGTTGGGAGAGGGGGCCGGGGGGTGCCGGTAGCCGGTAGCTGGTAGCCGGCAGCTAGGGTCTCCGCAGCACCAGCGCCGTGTTCGCGCCGCCGAAGCCGAAGGCGTTGGAGAGCAGCACGTCCAGCGCGGCGGGGCGGGCGCGGTGGGGAACGTAGTCCAGGTCGCACTCGGAGTCCGGCTCGTCGAGGTTGATCGTCGGCGGGATGACCTGGTCGCGCAGCGCGAGCACGCAGAGCGCGGCCTCGATGGCGGCGGTCGCGCCCAGCGCGTGGCCGAGCATCGACTTGGTGGAGCTGACCGCCAGCCGCCCGGCATGGCGGCCGAAGACGGAGCGGATCGCCCGCGTCTCGGCGACGTCGCCCTGCGGCGTCGCGGTGGCGTGGGCGTTGACGTAGTCCACCTGCTCCGGCGCGAGGCCGGCGCGCTCCAGCGCGCGGCGCATGGCCCGCGCGGCGCCGGCGCCGTCCTCCGGCGGGGCGGTGACGTGGTGCGCGTCGGCGCTCATGCCGAAGCCCACGACCTCCGCCAGGACGGGCGCGCCGCGGGCGAGCGCGCTCTGCCGCTCCTCCAGCACCAGGATCGCCGCGCCCTCGCCGTGCACGAAGCCGTTGCGCCGGCGGTCGAACGGGCGCGACGCCGTCTCCGGCGTCGGCGAGGCGGCGAGCGCGCGGGCGGCGTGGTAGCCGGCGTAGGAGATCGGCGTCAGGCAGGCCTCCGTGCCGCCGGCGATCACCCGCGTCGCGTCGCCGCGCTGAATGGCGTGGAACGCCTCGCCGAGCGCGTGGTTGCCCGTCGCACAGGCCGAGACCGGCGCGTAGTTGGGGCCGGTCGCGCCGGTGCGCATCGCCACCTGCCCGGCCGCGAGGTTGATGATGCTGCCGGGGATCAGGAACGGCGAGACGCGGCCCAGCCCCTTCTCCCGCACCAGCTCTGCCGTCTCCAGGATCATGGAGATGCCGCCGATGCCGGAGCCGACGATCACGCCCGTCGTCTCCGGCTGCGGCAGCGGGCCCAGCCCGCCCAGCTCCGCCCGCCGCAGCGCCTCGTCCGCCGCGACCAGCGCGTACTGGATGAACGTGTCCATGCGCCGCGCCTCCCGCCGCTCGACGACGCCGTCCGGCGAGAAGCCCTTGACCTCGGCCGCGATGCGGATCTCCGGCGGCAGCTCCTCGTGCACGAAGCGCGTCAGCGGCCCCGTGCCGGAGCGGCCCTGCTGGATGCCGGCCCAGGTCGCCTCCGCGTCGTTGCCGAGCGCGGTGACCATCCCGACGCCGGTGACGACGACACGTGGGATCAAGGGGGTGTAGGGGCTCGGGTTGGACGTACCGGAAGGTGGTGATTGGTGAATGGTGATTAGTGATTGGTAGGCGGTGCAGGGGGATAGACCCTGCACCCATTCACCATTCACCATTCACTCTGCTTTGAGTAACCCCTGGCGCAGCGCGAAGCGGACGAGCTCGCTGCGGTGGTGCAGGCCGAGCTTCTCCATGATGCGCGAGCGGTAGGTGTCCACCGTCTTGGGGCTGATGAAGAGCTTCTTGCCGATCTCGGCGGAGCTGTAGCCCTCGGCGGTGTAGCTGAGGACCTCGCGCTCGCGGTCGGTCAGCTTGTTGAGCGGGTCGTCCTCGCCGCGCTCGGTCTTGCCGCGGAAGCCCTGCAGCAGCAGCTTGGCGGCATTGGGATAGAGGAAGACGTCGCCGCGCGCGACGGTGCGGATCGCCTCGATCAGCTCCTCGTCGGCGCCGCGCTTGTTGACGTAGCCGCTGCCGCCGGCCTCCAGCACGGGCAGCAGGTGCTCCTCCTCGCCGTGCATGGTGAGCACCAGCACGCGAATGCCCTGGTTGAGCTGCGCGATGCGGCGCGTCGCCTCCAGCCCGCCGATGCCGGGCATGGAGAGGTCCATGACCACCACGTCGGGCCGCACACGGGTGGCCATCTCGATGCCCTCTTCGCCGGTGCCGGCCTCGCCGACGACCATCAGGCCCGGCTCCGCCTCCAGCAGCGCGCGCAGGCCGGCGCGCAGCACGGCGTGGTCGTCGACCAGCAGAATGCGAATCGTATCGGATTTCATCGGGATGCGGGTCGCGGGGGGCGAGGCGCGGCCAAGCCTCCGGGCTCGCCCGGAGTGGACGGCAATTTCGGCACTCCAGACCGTTGGCGCAAGCCGCGGCCCCCCTCGCCGCCGCCGTCGTCGCGCGGCCTAGCGCGCGGCGACGGCGCGGCCCGGCGCGGCCTCCCCGGCGCTGCCGCGCACCCGCGCCAGCAGGTAGTCGAGCACCTCGCCGGCGCGATAGGCGGTGCGCCCGTGCAGGAAGCGGCGCATCATCGTCAGGTCGTCGCCGCTGGTGAGCAGCGGCTGCTCCGCGCGGCCGTCCTGGCGGCGCTGCGCGTGCCCGACGTCGGCCAGCAGCGCGTTGCACAGGCACTTGCGCCCGACGGTGTCCTCCCGCTGGCCACCCTTCTTCAGGTAGGTGTCCACCGGCTCGGCGGGGCAGCGATAGTTGATGCGGCCCCGCTCGTCCTGATACGCCTCGCGCAGGTAGCCCAGATCGCAGACGCGCTCGCGCGCCTGGTAGACGGGCAGGCTGGAGACGGTGTGCTCCAGTTGCACCACCTTGAAGGGGAAGCCGGTCGGCGAGGCGCGCGGGTCGGTGCGCACGTCGATCTCGCCGGCGTTGGCGCGCGCGATGACCTCCTGCTTCAGCGCCGGCGCGATGCCGCTCTCCTCGCAGAAGGCGAAGAGCGTGCCGACCTGCACGCCGGCGGCGCCGGCGGCGAGCGCCTGTGCGACGCGGTCCGGGTCGCCGGCGCCGCCGGCCAGCCAGAAGGGCAGGCCCAGCTCGGCGAGCTTCGGCAGGTCCACCTCGTCGCGCTCGCCGTAGAGCGGCTCGCCGCGCTCGTTGAACTGCGTCTCGCCGCGCGGCGGCGCGTTGTGCCCGCCGGCGGTGGGGCCCTCGACGACGAAGCCGTCGACGCGGCCGTTCGCCTTCTTGGCCAGCATGGTGGCCAGCGAGTTCGACGCGATGATCGCCAGGAACTTCGGGCGCTTCAGCGCCGCCGGCGGCTCGCCGTCCCAGTGCTCGCGCGGGTCGAAGTGCAGGTACTCCGCCGCGCCGCGCGCCAGCCCCTCCACGTCGAACTTCAGCGACGCCGGCAGGTGCGCCGCCAGCCGGTCCAGCGCGCCGGGGATCTCCTTGGGGATGCCCGCGCCCATCAGCACGTAGTCGACCCCGGCGAGCATCGCGCCGTAGAGCGAGCCGAGGTTGGGCATCTGCACCTTGGTCAGCAGGTTGATGCCCACTGGCCCGTCGTGCCCCTCCTTGGCGAGGTAGACCTCGGCGAAGTTGGCCAGCATGGTGAGCTGGTGACGCATCCGGGAGACGACCTGCCGGTACATCGGCACCACCGCGTAGGGCTCGTCCGCCGGCTTGCCGCCGGGCACGAAGTAGCGCTGTAGCACCTCCGTGGCGACCTCGGGGATGGGGAAGCGCTTCATGGCACGGCGCAAGTGGCCGCCGAGGTCGCCGTCCTGCAGGCGGCGCACGAAGAGCGAATCGAGCGCGGTGCCGGAGACGACGCCCAGTTGGCCGCGCATGGATACGGCCTTGGCCAGCACCCAGTTGGACACGCCTACGCCCATGCCGCCCTGGATGATCGGGGGGTGAGCCGCCGCAGTGGTCATAGCGCCCGTAGATCGAAGAGATCGATTGAAGTAAAAGCTTTGCAAATGTATGGCCACGCCGCGGCTGCGCGCAATGAGCCGGGCTCAGCGAGGCTGTGCAGAGTACCGGCGTAGGAGTTGCACGGGGCGGCGGCGGTAAGCTATCTTCGCGCCGCCAAGTGCAGCCCTCAGCGGGCGCTGCGCCGCTGCGGCGCCGCGGTTCGCGTCGTCCTGTTCCCCGGAAAGCTCGGATGTCAGAACTCTCGCCGGCCACGCTGGAAGGGTGGTACTCGCTGCATCAGGTGATCTCGACGGACTGGGGCGCCGTGCGCGCGCTGGCGCCGGAGGCGCGCAGCGCGCTGGCGCGCGAGACGCAGGCGCTGGCCGAGGCGCTGGCCGAGGGCGAGGGCGAGGGCTGGAGCGCGTTCTTCCGCCTCGCGGGCGGGCGGGGCGACTGGCTGCTGCTGCACTTCCGCCCCACGCTCGACGCGCTCGCCGAGGTGCAGCTTCGCCTGCGCCGCAGCCGGGTGGGCCCGCTGCTGACGACCGGCTACGACTACGTCTCCGTCACCGAGGCCGGGCTGTACTACGCGACTGCCGAGGCGGCGCGCGAGGCGGAGTACGGCACGCCCGAGTTCGAGCGCCTCCTCGGCGAGGCCGCCGAGGCGGAGCGCGCCAGCCCGCACGCGCGCCTGCGGCTCTACCCGCAGATCCCCGAGGGCATGCGCTACGCCTGCTTCTACCCGATGAGCAAGCGCCGGCACGCGCCGCACAACTGGTACACGCTGCCGGTGGCGGAGCGCAGCCGCCTGATGCGCGAGCACGGGCTCACCGGGCGGCGCTACGCCAAGCGCATCTATCAGATCATCGGCGGCTCCGTCGGCTTCGACGCCTGGGAGTGGGGCGTCACCCTCTTCGCGCACGACCCGCTGGACTTCAAGAAGATCGTCACCGAGATGCGCTACGACGAGGCCAGCGCGCTCTATGGCGAGTTCGGCCCCTTCTACACCGGCGTGCGGCTGGCGCCGGCGGAGTGGGCGGCGCTGCTGGCCGAGCCGGGGTCGCCGGCATGATCGCCGCGCGTCCGCTCGCCGCGCTCGGACGCAGAACGCTCGACCTCGTCGCCGGCTTCGGCCGCTTCGGCCACTTCCTCGCCGAGAGCGCGCGCGCCGTGCTCGACCTGCCCACCTGGGGCCCGCTGCTCTTCTTCCAGATGCGGCGCCTGGGCGTGGAGTCGCTGCCGATCGCCCTCTTCCTGGCGATGTTCACCGGCATCGTGCTCGCGCTGCAGGCCAGCTACACCTTCACCGGTGCCATCCCGCTCTACTTCGTCGGCACGCTCGTCGGCAAGACGATGATCCTGGAGCTGGGCCCCGTGCTCATGGGGCTGGCGCTCTCGGGCCGCGTCGGCGCCAACATCGCCGCCGAGCTGGGCACCATGCGCGTCAGCGAGCAGATCGACGCGCTGGAGACGCTGGCCTACAACCCGCTCGCCTACCTGGTGGTGCCGCGGGTGCTGACGGGCATGCTGATGTTCCCGATCATCGTCATCTTCGTCAACCTCGTCGGCATCGTCGCCGGCTGGGTGACGGCGATCAACATGCTGGACATGTCCAGCCAGGAGTTCGTGCGCGGGCTGCGCCTCTTCTACGAGCCGTTCGACCTGACCTACTCGCTGATCAAGGCCTGGTCGTTCGGGCTGGTGGTCACCATCGTCGGCTGCTTCATGGGCTTCACCTCGCAGGGCGGCGCCGAGGGCGTGGGCACCAGCGCCACCCGCGCCGTGGTGACCTCCAGCATGCTGATCCTGGCGCTGGACGCCTTCTGGGCGGTGGTGCTGCTGTGAGGAGCGACTGCCGGCTGCCGGCTGCCAGCTTCCGGCTGCCAGGGGAGCGGCCTGACATCCTGTGGGACGACACCGTGGCTGCCGTTTGCCGGCAGCCGGCAGCCGGAAGCCGGTAGCCGGTAGCTCATGTCCATCGAACTCACCGACGTCTCCAAGGCCTTCGGGCCGAAGCAGATCCTGAAGGGCTTCTCGTTGCGCGTCGACGAGGGCGAGACGATGGCGCTGGTCGGCTTCTCGGGGGCGGGCAAGTCGGTGACGCTGAAGCACATCGTCGGGCTGCTGATGCCCGACCGCGGCAGCGTGGTGGTGGACGGGCGCGAGGTGCCGGACCTCTCGCGCGAGGAGCTCTTCCAGTTGCGGCGCGAGGTCGGCTACGTCTTCCAGTTCGCGGCGCTCTTCGACTCCATGACCATCGCCGAGAACCTGGCGATGGGGCTGCGCAAGCAGGGCACGCTCTCCAGCGAGCAGATCCGCGCGCGCATCGCCGAGTCGCTCGGCCTGGTGGAGCTGGAGGGCTTCGAGGCCCGCTATCCGGCGGAGCTCTCCGGCGGGCAGCGCAAACGCGCCGGGCTGGCGCGCGCCATCGCGTTCCATCCCAAGTACCTGCTCTACGACGAGCCGACCAGCGGGCTGGACCCGGTGACGACCACGGTCATCGACCGCCTGATCCTGAAGATGAAGCAGGAGCTGGGCGTCACCTCGCTGGTCATCACGCACGACATGGGCAGCGCGTACCGCGTCAGCGACCGCATCGCCATGCTCTACGATGGGCGGGTGCTGGAGGCCGGCACGCCGGACGAGATCCGGGCCACGGAGAACCCGATCGTGCGCGGCTTCATCGAGGGGCGCCCGGAGCTGGTGGAGCAGGGCGAGGCGAGCGGAGCGGCAGGCTAAGCACGAGCGCGACCGAATGGGAGGCACGCGAATGAAGTTCAAGAACGAGGTAATGGTCGGGCTCGTGGTGCTGGGGGCGTTCGCGATCCTGATCGTGGGCGCCGTCTGGCTCAGCGGCAAGCCCTGGGCGGAGCAGCAGCGGGAGCTCGCCGCGATCTTCCGCGAGGTCGGCGAGCTGAAGGAGGGCAACCCCGTCGTCTACCGCGGCGTGGGGGTGGGGCGCATCACCGCCATCGAGCTGGTGGCGGGCGGCCGTGAGGTCGTCATCCAGATGGAGGTCTCGCCGGACATCCAGTTGCCGCCGGACGCGGGCGTGGTGGTCGGGCCGGCCTCGCTCTTCGGCGATTGGCAGGCCTCCATCGTCTCGCGGCGCACCACGCCGGAGCTGGAGTTCGTCTTCGCGCGCCAGCCCGGCATGCTGCCCGGCAGCGCCCTGCCCGACATCACCCAGTTGACGGCGGTGGCGGCGCGCATCGCGGGCGACATCGAGCTGCTCTCGGACCGCATCCAGATCGCCTTCACCGAGGAGACGGCGCGGCGGCTGCGCGAGGCGATCGAGAACGTGCAGGAGATCAGCGAGCAGCTCAACGGCTTCGTCGAGGTGCAGACGCAGAACTTCGACCAGGTCGCGCGCAACGCGGTGGACGCCTCGGCCAACATCGAGACCGCGACCGCGCGCGTGGACCGCATGGCCGGCCAGATGGAGGCGGCCTTCACGCAGGGCGACGTGCAGGCGATCTTGACCAACGCGCGGCAGGCGAGCGAGAACCTGCGCGAGCTGAGCGTGCAGTTGCAGAGCGCCACCGAGGGCGTGCCGGCGCTGGTCGCCCGCGCGGACACCACGCTGCAGAGCGTGAACACCGCGATCACCGGCCTGCAGCCGGCGCTGGCGAACGTAGACTCGACGCTCCTCGAGGCGCGCGCCGCCATGGCCACGCTGCAGCGCGCGGCCGCGCGCATCGAGGCGGGCGAGGGCACGCTCGGCCGCCTGACCTCGGACCCGGCGCTCTACGAAGAGACGCAGCGCGCCATCGCCACCCTGCGCCGCCTGCTCGCCGACCTGCAGCAGAACCCCGGCAAGTACGTCGGGGAGGTAAAACTGTTCTGAGGCTGCCGGCTGCCGGCTGCCAGCTACCCGCTGCCCGTGCCAGACGCCATTCCGCGCCGCCGGCGTAAGCCGGATAGGAGCTGGCGGCAGGCCGGGAGTGGCAAGCTGGTAGCTGGTAGCTGGTAGCGGGAAGCTCATGTCACTCCTCGTCCAGAAGTACGGCGGCACCTCGGTGGGCACGCCGGAGCGCATCCGCGCGGTGGCGTGGCGGGTGGCGGCGGCGCGGCGGGCGGGCCACCGGGTGGTGGTGGTGGTCAGCGCCATGGGCCACAGCACCGACGAGCTGATCGCGCTGGCCGAGGCGGTCACCGGGCGGCGCGAGCTGGCGCGCGCGCACCCGCGCGAGCTGGACATGCTGCTGAGCGCGGGCGAGCGCACGGCGATGGCGCTGCTGGCGATGGCGATCCGCGAGCAGGGCGTGGAGGCGCTCTCGTTCACGGGCAGCCAGGCGGCGATCATCACCGACGAGACGCACACCGCGGCGCGCATCACCGAGGTGCGGCCCGAGCGCATCCGCGAGGAGCTGGACGCCGGGCAGGTCGTCATCGTCGCGGGCTTCCAGGGCGTGAGCCGCAGCCGTGAGATCACCACGCTCGGCCGCGGCGGCAGCGACACCACGGCCGTCGCGCTGGCCGCCGCGCTCGGCGCGGACGTCTGCCAGGTCTACACCGACGTAGACGGCGTCTACAGCGCCGACCCGCGCCGCGTGCCCGGCGCGCGCGTGCTGCCGGAGATCGGCTACGACGAGATGGTGGAGCTGGCGGCCTCGGGGGCACAGGTCATGCACCCCCGCGCCGTGGAGATCGGGGCGCGCCACGGGGTGGAGATCCAGGTGCTGTCGTCGTTTGGCGGCGACACGGCCGACGAGCCCGCCGCCGTGCCGCCGCGCGGTACGCGGATCACCCGCAACCCACGACGCATGGAAACGCTGGAGCTGACCGGCCTGGCCTCGGCGCCCGCGCAGGCGAAGCTGACGCTGCGCGGGCTGCCCGCCGGGCTGCGCACGCTGGCCGAGCTGCTGAGCGCGCTGACCGCGGCCGGCGTCAGCGTGGACATGATCTTCGAGGCCACCGACCCCGACGGCCGGCTGCAGTTGCAGCTCACGCTCGCCGAGGCCGACCTCGCGCGGGCCGAGCGCGTCTGCGGCGAGCTGCTGCAGCGCCTGCCGGGCTCCGCGCTCGAACGCCGCACCGGGCTCGCGCGCGTAACGCTCGTCGGCAGTGGCATGCACGGGCGGCCGGGCGTCTACGCCACCGCATTCGGCGCGCTGCTGCAGGCCGGCGTGGAGGTGCATGCCGTCTCCACCTCCTCCATCTCCATCACGCTGCTGGTCGACGCCGCGCGCGAGGACGAGGCGCTGCGCGCGCTGCACGCCGCCTTCGCGCTGGACGACCCGGAGCAACGGAGGGACGCCTGATGCACGTCGCCATTCTGGGCGCCACCGGCGCCGTCGGGCGCACCATGCTGCAGGTGCTGGCCGAGCGCGGCTTCCCCGTGGACCGGCTCTCGCTCTTCGCCTCCGCGCGCTCGGCGGGCACGCGGCTGCCCTGGGGCGGGCGGGAGTGGGAGGTGCGCGAGCCGGCGCCGGGCTGCTTCAAGGGCGTGGAGATCGCGCTCTTCAGCGCGGGCGCCGCGCGCAGCCGCGAGTGGGCGCCGCGCGCGGCGGAGGAAGGCGCCATCGTCATCGACAACTCCTCCGCCTGGCGCCTGCACCCCGAGGTGCCGCTGGTGGTGCCGGAGGTCAACCCGCAGGCGATCGGGCAGCGGCCGCGCGGCATCATCGCCAACCCCAACTGCTCCACCATCCAGGCGGTGGTGCCGCTGCGCCCGCTCTGCGAGCTGGCCGGCCTGCGGCGCGTGCTCTACACCACCTTCCAGTCGGTCAGCGGCGCGGGCGAGCGTGGGCGCGCGGCGCTGCGGCACGAGCTGGCCGGCGAGCCCGCGCCGGAGACGCCGTTCGCGCGGCCGATCGCCGGCAACGCGATCCCGCAGATCGGCGATTTCGACGCCGACGGCTGGACGGGCGAGGAGCAGAAGATGCGTGAGGAGTCGCGCAAGATCCTGGGGCTGCCGGCGCTGCCGGTCAGCGCCACCTGCGTGCGCGTGCCGGTGGACGTCGGCCACAGCGTGCAGGTGCTGGCGGAGACGGAGCGCGACTGGGAGCCGGCGCAGGTGCAGCGCGCGCTCGTCGCCTTCCCCGGCATCCGGCTGGCGAGCGAGGCGGCGGGCTTCCCCACGCCGCGCGAGGTGGCGGGCCGCGACGAGGTCTACGTCGGGCGGCTGCGGCGCGACCCGGACCTGCCGCGCGCGCTGCACCTCTGGGTCGTCGCCGACAACCTGAGGAAGGGCGCGGCGACGAACGCCGTCCAGATCGCGGAGCGGCTGGCGGGTGCCGCGGCGTGAGGACGGCGCCCGCCGCCGCCCGGCCCGCCGGGTCTGGGTGGAGACCAGCGCCGGCGGCGTGATCTTCCGCCGCGCGGGCGGGCGGCCGCACGTGCTGCTCATCCGCGACGCCTACCACCACTGGGGCTTCCCCAAGGGCCACGTCGAGCGCGGCGAGACGCCCGACGCCGCGGCGCTGCGCGAGGTGCGCGAAGAGACCGGCCTCGCCCAGCTCCAGCTCGGCCCCCGCCTGCAGACGATCGACTGGTTCTTCCGCTCGCGCGGCCGCCTCATCCACAAGTTCTGCCACTTCTACCTCATCGAATCGCCCAGCGGCGAGCCCAGCCCGGAAGCCGAGGAGGGCATCACCGCGTGCATCTGGCTGTCGCTGGACGAGGCGATCGCCACCATCAGCTACGACAACGCGCGCGCGGTGCTGCAGCAGGCCGCGCGCGTGCTCGGCTGGCCGCATGGCGACGGATCCGGCTAACCGCACGAGGCCCCACGAGGCCACCCCGCCTTCGTCGCCGTACGAAACCGCCGATTCCTTCTCCTGCCCACATCGCTATCCGCTGTATTCCTAGCAACTTCGACCCTGCCGGTGCGGGGCATTTGGCACCGGTCTTGCTCAAGCCCAGGGCGGCCGCGGCGGAGCCGGTCTCCCCGCGGGGGACCGTGTACCTCAGACCAAGGAGACGTATGCGCTCGATCCTGAAGTTCGCCGGCCTGGCCGCGTGCCTGGCCACGGTTGCGGTCGCCGCGCCCGCCGCGGCGCAGCCGCCGACGGAGTACGGCATCGACGCCGGCGCCATCTTCGGCCTCGGCGACCAGTCGTCGATCAACGTCACGCTGCCGGCCTCGCGCTTCCGCATCGGCTACGCGCTCTCGCCGCAGTGGACGTTCGAGCCGGTCGCCGGGTTGGCGTACAGCAAGACGGAGGGCACGGACGGCGTCCTGCTCTACAACCTGGAAGCCGGCGCGCTGTACAACCTGCGCCCGTTCACCGTGGTGCAGGGCGGCGACGCGACGCCGGTGACCTCCGCGTACGTGCGCCCCTTCGTGGGCCTGAGCGGCTTCACGGGCGGCGACACGGACGACACCGAGCTGAGCGTGGGTGCGGGTGTGGGCGTGAAGGTGCCGTGGAAGACGGACCTCTCGTGGCGCCTGGAGGCCAACGTCGGCTACGGCTTCGACAACGAAGCCGCGCGCATCGGCCTGCTCGCGGGCCTGTCGTTCTTCCCGCGCTAACCCGCCGGCCCCCGGACAAGGGGACACGGGGACAAGGAACCCCATCTCCCCCCACCGCCGCGGCGGCAGGGAGAGGTGGGGTTTCCCCTTGTCCCCTTGTCCTACGAACTTCGGGTGAGCAGTGATACGAAGTTCGGGTGAGGAGTGAGCGATTGGGGGCCTCGAAGAAATCCGATTTGTCCGAGCGAAGCGAGTTTAGCGGCTTCCGGAGAAGCCCCCAATCGCGAACGGAGCACCCGAAGTTCGGATCAGTCCTCCACCCGCTGCGCGGACCCTGGCGCATGAAACGGTGGTGCCGTTCCCCGACCCCCGACCCCTGACCCCTGACCCCTGACCCCTGCTTCCTGTCAGTCCTCCACCTCGCGATGCGGGACCCTGTA
>ERZ1066122.106-NODE-106-length-95844-cov-10.863732_pt1 | contig 95844 bp, 89 predicted proteins | sample MGYA00382769_ERZ1066122 | MGnify/ENA primary metagenome ERZ1066122 (study PRJEB33369, sample SAMEA5778352) | biofilm metagenome | biome: Industrial cooling water; feature: Water cooling tower basin; material: Biofilm | place: United Arab Emirates | collected... | reverse complement strand
ATCGCAGCAATCCGCCGGTGCAGCCCATTCGCGTGCGCTACGATCAGCTCGGGCCACATCTCACGCCGCTCTTCGAGAAGAGCTTCGTGCACGGATTGCACGCCCCAGCGAAGCGCGCCGATGCGGGCGAGTGGGAGCTCGCGCTGTACCACACGCTCAACATGCTCGCGCCTACCCAATCGGGGCGGCAGTGGGTAGTGACGGGCCCCGGCCTCAGCACGACGTGCGCCTTCAGCGGGGAGCGCGTGGCCGGTCCGCTCCCCTACGCCCGCGTCTGGCGCGAAACCGACAAGGGGTTGGTGGATGAGAAGCTCACGTTCTCGCTCTTTCACCACCTGGTGCTGCACACCTGGCATCTGCGCCCCGGGGTCTCGCCCAACGAAGCGGCCGATCGGTCGCCGCAGGGGTACATCGCGCAGCACAACGGCAAGTGGTGGCTCGTGAACACGTCGCACACGCCGCTCGAGGTAGTCGATGGACCGAGCATCGGCCACAGTGCCTCGGTCGAACTGGTGTCTGGCTTCACGCTGCGCACGAGCGACCCCTCGCCCGCGCGCGTGCTGCGCATCGACTTCCTGCGCTGAGCGCACGCGCGTGCGAGCGCTCACACCATTCGCGCCGAGGGCGAGCGCGTGAGTGCGCCGCGCGACGCCGCCGCCCGCGCGCTCGCGCAGCTGCTGCGCGACGGGGAGCCGTGGCCCAGCCCGACGCCGCTGCGCGTGCGCAACCTGCTGCTCGACGCGTGTGGCAGCGATCATCGCGCACTCGTCGAACTGCTGCTGCGTGTGGGACGACACGGCGTGGCCGATGCGCTGCGCAAACGCGCGCGCGCGTCGTCGAGCACCTGGCCGGCACATCGCACGCGCCTCGTGTCGCTCGCGTGTGGTGAACTGTTCATCGAGCGCGACATCGCGGCGTGGGCGGTCGATGCCTGGGCCGTGGCGCTACAGGTGATCGACGAGGGCACCGCCGATACGCTGCGGCGTGACTACGCCGAGCAGGCGCGACGAGCCGACGCGGAGCGCGCGCGCGAAGAAGCCCGCGCGGCCGTGCTCGCCCGGTCGCAGGCGGCAATGGCCACGTTGGCGGGCAACACCGCGAGCGCCACGACGGCGAGTGGGTTGGCGATGAACGCAGGATGGCCCGCCGCGGCGGGTGCCATGCCCTCGCTCATCGGTGGCACGCCGGCGGGCACGAGTGGACTGGGGCGCCCGCTCACGGGCGCCGGTGGTCTGCTCGCCAACCCGCGTTGGGGCGGCACGGCAGCGCAGCTGCTCTCGCAACCCTCGTGGGCGGGTGGCGCGGGTACCGGTCGCGTCGGTGCGTGGCGACGAGGCCGCACGGGTCCACCGCGCTGGCGCGTGGCGTCCACGCCGTTGCCACCGCCGAGCATGAAACGCTTCTTCGCGCTCTTTGCGGTGGTGTCGTTGTGCATGGCGGGCGTCGTCACGCTCATGCGTCGGCTGGGACCAGATCTCGGGCCTCCGTCTCCGTACATTCGCATCCCCGCGGCGGCGGCCGCATCGAGCGGCGGCGCCGTGTCGAGTGACGCCTCGGTGCAGCGCGCGGCCGACAGCGCGGCATCGGACACGAGAGCCACGCGTGAACCTGCTCCGGCGAGTGCGGGTACTCGAGTCATGCCGAACGCGACGCCAGCGACACCGACGCCCAGCATGGCGAGTCCGAATGCGCGCGTCGCCGCCGTGCCGTACACGGTGCCGGCGTCGCCCGCTCCCGATGTCATCGCCGCTGGCGTCGGCGGCCGGTATCGCGTCGAGCAGCGCAGCGTGTCGGTGTACGGCAGCGGGCTCTGCGACCCGGTGGCCGACGCGCTCGCCGAGCGGCCGCTGCAGAGCGAGGAGGAGTTCGTGCATGTGCCGGGGCAGCGCGTGTTTGCCATGGTGTCACGCGGTGATGTCACCGGCACGATCGAACCCGATGGCGTCTTCATGACCGGCGTGCACCGCACCACGCACAACAACGTGCGGCTCGAGTTCCGCATGGTGGGACGCTTCACCGAGCGTGGCTTCACGGCGGTCACCATGACCACGACCGACGCCGTGCTCCGCTATCGCGAGCGGCAGCAGTGCGTGATTCGTGCGGACCTGATCGGCACACGCGTGCGTTGACGTCACACGCATGAGCTTCACCACCGCCCCCGATACGCGCCGTGCGATGCGCGATGCCCTGCACCGTCTCGTGCACGAGACGGATGGCTGGTCGCGGCCGTCGCTCACGGTGTTCCGCAATCGGCTGCTCGATGAAGTGAGCAGCGATGCGCGACCGCTCGCGAACCTGCTCGTGGAAGCGATCGATCGTGGCGTGCTCGACGCGTTGCCGTCGCAGTCGCTCACCCCCGCCGCGTGGAGTGCGCGCAGCACGCCGTTCGTGATGCGCTGGGTGGCCGATCGATTTCTGCAACCGGAAGTGGCGCGCTGGGCCGTCGAAGCGTGGGGGTACGCGCTCGGCTGCATCGACACGAGCCAACTCACGGCGTCGGTCGATGCGCCGGAGGCGACGCCCATCGCACCGTCGTGGGCGATCGCCGGCGGTCCGGCGGCCGCTGCTGGTCCGCTCACCTCGGCGACGGCGCTCCCTTCCGGCAAGCGCGGCCTCACGTCGCCGCCCTCCACGGGCGGGGCCACACCGTGGCGCGGAGCGTCGCCGCCGACGCGCGTGCCATCAGGCCGGGCCGGTGCGCCCGGGACGCCGTACCGGCCGCCTTCGCGACTGGGCAGCGCCTCGAACAGCTGGGCGGTGCGCAACGCGCCGCGCGTCGCGATAGGTACGGCCGCGATCGCGATGCTCAGCTACGTGTACATCTTCGCGAGTGCGGCCATGCGCGAGCGCACCACGCTCGCGACGGCCGCTGACACCGCGACCGCGCGGAGCGCCCCACTGAGCGCGCAAACGCCGCCGGGCATGGCCGAGGTCGCCACCGGGGCGTTGAGGGGCTCCAGCGGGCTGCCAGACGCCAAGACGGCCGAGATCCCCACCACCTACGGGTCGGCAGGCGCGGCGGACGGCGGCTCGCCCGGGGGGACGACGATCGATGAGCCGCTGGGTGCCTCCCGTGCCGCGCTCGCGGCGACTGCGGCGGCGCGTGGGATCGGCCTGGGCGGAGAGGCCACACGTGTGCCGCTCACGGCCGGCTCCGGCACGGCCCCGTCCATCGCGATGACGCGTCTCCCCGCCGAAGGCGCGACGCCGACGGCGTTTCTCGAGCTCGCCGCACGCTCGTCGGTGCGCGCGACCGACGCGGCAGAGGCCGGTGGCACGTCGCCCGCGGCCACGCAACCGTTGTCGCCCGGGGTGCCGAGCATCACGCGCAACGCGCTGCCGTTGGCGGGCGACGTGGCGTTCGCGCCGCGTGTGCGCGCGGCGACGCGACCGGTGCGCGAGCGACCGTTGCTCGCGTCGCCGTTGGCGGCCGGCTTGCCGAACACGATGCCCACGAGTGAACCCGTGCGAGCCGGCGCGGGTGACGCGTCGCGCGTGGCGACGGTGCCGGTGACGGAGGCCGAACCGGCGGGCGGCGGGACCACGACACGTGGTACCACACCGCGTACCGCGAACACGGCGGCGGTGCGCGCACCGGTCGCCGCAGCGCCGGCCGCGCCCGATCCGTCGAGTCGCAGGGCGCCCACACCGGGACTCGACCAGCTCCGCTTGCGCAGCGGACGTCGCATCACGGGCCGCGTCGAAGTGATTCGCACCACGAGCGTGGTGTTTCGCGACGCCGAAACCGGTCTGCGCTACGAGTTCGCGAAGGACGACATCAACGAGATCATCACCGAGTTCGGCAGCACGGTGCGTTTCCGGAGCGCGTCGAGCGTGGCGCGTGGCACCGATCGGCGCACCGCGAGCGTGGCCGGCCGCTACGAAGTGACGTACGACGCCGCGCGCGTGAACGGCTCACCGGCCTGTCGCGACCTGTGGCGTGGTCCCTCGGGACGCGATCTCGCCGTCGTGCAACACCGCGCGGGCGACGACACGTTGAGCGTGTCGTTCGACGGCGGCGACCGGTTTCCGTCGGTGCTCGACGCCGATGGCTTCTTCTCTAGCACCTTCCGCATCATGCCCGGACAGGAACAGCTCGCGACGGCGCTCACCACGCGTCTCACCGGCCGCTTCGGCGAAGATGGGACGCTCGCGCTGCAGGTGAACGTGATCGGCTACCGGCGTGTGCAGGGGACGCGTGGTGTGGCCTGCCACATCATCGTGGATGCCACGGGGCGGCGGGCGGGATAGTTTCCCTTGCGTACTTCTGCGTCCGCCGCTCATTCACAGCTTCGCATGCGCCGGCCTGAGATCGCACGCGCATCAGTCCGCTTCCCGCCTACGTCCGAGGATGGCACTGCAACAGCCTCGCGCCTTGTGGTCTCTATGCCTGCTGGCGTGCCTCAGCGCGCGACCGTCCGTTGCGCACGCACAGGAGGCCGGCGGCGGCCTGCGCGTCGATGCACTCGTGACGGCCGCGCTCGAGCGGTTCATTCCCCAGCACTATATGCTGGGCGGCGTCAGCGTTGCTGATCGCGGTCTGTTGTTCGACGCGCAGCGGACCCTTGCCTCGTTCGGGACACTCGATACGACGGTCGGGCGGCAACGCCTCTCGATTCTCGATCGGGCTGGGGTGGAGAACCGCAGCCGCAGCGATGCGCTCTCGGACTGCGATCAGGCAAGGACGCTCACCTGCGCAGGACTTGGCCCGCGCGCGTTTTCGTGGCTCGAGGCTGCCGAGCTTTCGGAGCGGCGGGCGGTCGTACGTCTCTACGTATTTTGGGCCGAACGTGCCTCAGTGATTGTCGAAGAGCAGGTGCAAACGAGCAGCCTCGGACGCCGGACCGGCTTCATGATTGTTTCCGAGTGGCAACAGTCGTCGAGCGCCGACTGGACTTTCGTGAAGACTCTGGCCTCGCTCGCGTTCTGATTCGTCTACGCCCCGAAGCCGATCCGACACTGCTACCGAGAGGGCGCACCGTCGTGCTGCCAATTCGAACCTGGACGCTGATCATCGGAAGCGCACTCGCGACGCCGTTTGTCGCAGCGGTGCACACGCCGAATGACGCAATCACCAGCGGCCAAACGGCGCTGGCGACACGCGTGCCGCGACGCGATCGCGCAGCGTTTCAGGTTCGCTATGCCATCTCCTCGGTGCCCCTGTTCGAGATCGGGGGACTCGAGGAGCATGGTGCGACGGAACTCAGCACGAATCAGGCGCGAATCGGCGGTGCCTTCCTGCCATCGGGCGGCATCGCGATCGCGGACGTGACGCGCGTCTTGTTCGTCTCGGCGAGCGGACGCGTGGAGGGCCGGATCGGGCGCGCGGGCGGCGGTCCGGGAGAGTTTCGAGAGATCGACGCGCTCTGTGCCACACGTGGCGACACCGTGGTCGTCAGCGACGGCAACCAGAATCGCCTGACGGTATTGGCGCCGCCTGCGCGCCTGGTACGCGTCGTCACGCACGATCTCAGTCGATCGATGAAGGACCACAGCTGCTTCGCCGACGGTCGTCTGCTGATCGCGAGGGGGCAAGACCAGTCGAAGCCGGTCTCGAGGCTCGCACCATTCGAACTGGACTTGCGCGCGCGCGCCGTGAGTGCGTGGCCTGTGATGCAGACGGCGCAGATCGTCGATCTGGTGACGCAGCCACGCGTCTCACTGGTCACTGACGGCCGGCGTGTGTACTTCGCCGATGGGCAACGCAGTGAAGTCCAGGTGATGGCGCGCGGCGGGCGACCCGTGCGTACGATTGCGATCGCGGAGCCGATCATCCCGATCAGCGCCGGCGATCGGGAACGGGCGCTCGACCGAACGATTCCGAGGAATGTTCAAGGATCCGCGCGACGGGCAATCCTCTCGCGAGATCTGGCGAGATCTTCGCGGGCCACGTGGCCCACGCTCGCCCGCCTGCTACCCGAAGCCAACGGCCGGCTCTGGATCCAGCGCTACCGGAAGCGAAGCGATGCATCTCCCTTCGCCTCCGACGAATGGATCGCCGTGGATTCGACCGGCCGGGTCGCAGGGCAGCTGACGCTACCACCACCGGTGCTGCGTGACCGGCGGCCGACCGAGCTCCTCGACGTTCAGGGCGACCGCGTGCTGATCAAGCGGATGGACGACGACGGCGCTGTGCGCGTCGCCGTGCATCGTCTCATCGCGACGAACGCCCCGAGTCGCTGACCGCCGCCGTCCCTGCGCTCGCCGGCGCGGCCACCCGCCCCGCAAAGAGCAGCGTATCGAACGCCGCGATCTGCGTGGGTCCGAAGCTCGAGATGGTCACACTCGCCTTCGTGGCCGGGTCATCGAGCACCAACCGCCCGTCTTCGTAGCGCGTGAGGACGAATGGCGTGGCCGGCCCGATCTCAAGGGGCGGTCTCGGACACCGGCGCGCCTGCGGACACGCTGTCGCATCGGAACGATGCCACGTCGCGCCCCATAGTCGAAATGGCTGTCTGCCGTGCCGCATCATGCGATATCACCTCATCGAGTGCAGCGCGCTCCCCCGAGGCGAGCATAGCTGAAGAGGTCAAGGGCGACTCGCCTCGCACCCGACGACTCGTGCGGACATGCGGGCCGCGCTGCTGCAGACGCATCGTTGACGCGCACCGTCGTTTCGAAGCGCCGCTTCGATCGGCGAGCACCACCGTCGTCAACGACTGATTACTGCGACTGATCCCTCGCGGGTGGGGTACCGCACCGCTACGCAGCGACTTCCAACAGCGGCGCACTCGATCCGTTTGCTGTGTTCCGAAAGGTGAGGCTTCCACATCCTCTGCGGTGACGCGCCATTTACGCGCGACAGCTCGTTGAAGCGAGTCCCTACTCGCGAGGCAACAGCAACTCCCGCAATCGCTGCAGCATGGGCTCGCGCTCACCGAGCGATGCGCGGACGGCACGACGCAGGTTCCGTTGCCCGATGTTCCCCTGAAAGAGAAGAGAATCGACAAGAAAGGTTGGGGTCCCTTGGAGGCCAAGTGCCACTGCCGCTGCAGTGTCCCGCGCGATCGCCGCGTGCGCGAAGTCACTCGTCAAGCAGTCCACGAAGCGCGAACTGTCCGCAACTCGGAGCGCAACCGGGAGACGCGCTGCGTCCTCCTGCCGTATCTCCCTGCGCGTGTTGAAGAGACACTCGTGAACGGCATCGAATCGGCCCTGTGCATGTCCGCAGACGGCAATCAGGGCTGGGAGCAACGACTGAGTTCCAAGCGGAACATTTCGATACACGAATCGGAGGCGCTCGCCGAACTCTTCTCGCACAGCCTTCACTGCCGGAGCCGCGGCTTGACAATGAATGCAGTTGAAATCCGAGAACATGACCAACGTGACGGGAGCGCTTGGCGATCCGATCTCGATGCCCCCTTCGGCCAACTCGCGCCAATTTCGCACGATCACTGGATTCGGCGTCGACTGTGACCGCCTCACCACGAACTCGTAAATCCGAATGCCACCGAGCACCACAGCAGCGACCGCAACAAGCGCGGTCAAGAAGTTGAGTGCCGACGTTGAATTGTATCGCATCGTTTCGATGCCTGTTTCGGGTGCGGCGAAATGACACCGGGCCCCCTCGCCGTCGCTCGATGCAGGTACGACCGAGCGAAGGGACTCACGCGAGGCGCGACAACGCGGCGTCAGGTCTGTGGGCCACCGTAGTCGCCTTGACACTTGCCCTTGCCGCCTGCGACAACTGCTTCGCCCCTGCAATACCCGCAAAGTTCCGTTACGCTGCTTCCACAGTCGCTGTCTCTCTTGCAGCTTCTTCCGCAAGCATCCCCTGCGCTCGCGGACAGCGTGCCGCTCGGTCCAGCGAGCCGAATCACCACGAGCGCTGCGGTCGCCAAGAGCAGTCTCCGCATTCGAATAGCTCCTCGTTCTGTGTGGTATCGCCTGATGCGCCCGCCCGCAGGCACCTTGACGCACCGCCAGCGGACCCTATAGTTCGGGGGGGGGGGGATTTGTCAACCCCCATCCTTCACCACGGCAGAAGGGGGCGGTCTTCGCCGAAGGCAACGGATCAGGACAATCGACGGAGAGTGAGCGTTATGTCGGGCGTGGTGCGATTCCGGGTGGCGCTAGTTGTGTGTGCGGTTTCTTTCGCACACGTGGGGTGTGCCGATCGTGACACCGCGTCGAGACAGACCGTCACGCGAACCGCTGAAAACAGCGACCGCTGGCATGTGAACGCCGAGCCGACCCTGATCCTAGGGGGTGACTCATCGCTTGCGTGGGGTGAGGTGGTCGGAATGGCCCTGCTCTCCGATGGTCGCCTCGTCGTAGCGAGCGACTATCCTCCAGCGCTCTCGATTTTCGCGAAGGACGGTCGGCTTCTTCGTACGGTAGGCCGGCGCGGACGTGGTCCCGGTGAGTTCGAAGCGATCGGCACCTTTCATCATTACGGCGACACGATCTTCGCGGCTGACCTTGACGACGTTGGCCAGCACTTCACTGAAGACGGTCGTTATATCCGAAGCAGTGAGCGTCCAGTGGGCGGCGGGACGCTCCACGGTCTCTTGGCCAACGGCGACCGCATCGTTGGCACTCTCAAGCTGGATCACATTGTGAAGAACGAGTGGAGACAGGCTCCCGAGGTGATCGAACGCGTAGCGGAGAGCGGGCGCGTCGTCCTGGGCACGTTCCCATCGCAGCGACTATCTCGTTCTGCGGATGGAGAACTCGCCGGTGAGATCTTTGCGCCGCACAATCGAGTTGTTGTCTTCTCGGATGGCTTTTGTGCTGGTTACGCTGGCGACGCGGCAATCACCTGTTTTGATGCCTCTGGACTGCAGACCGGGCTGATTTCGATTGATCGTGAGCCTCAGCCGGTAACCGATGACGAGCGGGAAGCGTATTTCGCTGATGTATACCTCGCCAACCCCAGCGTTCCGAAGTCGTTTCTCGATGACGAGGTGGCACGATTGCGAGCGACAGGGAAATTCGCCAAGGAACTCGGAGTCTTCGGGCGACTGCTCGCCAGTTCGGATGGCCTGCTTTGGGTGGGTCCCCCCAGCACGGACGCATGGCGAAGCGCGAATCGAAACGCGGCCGTGGAATCACCATCCGACTGGCTGGTGTATTCGAGAAATGGCGACCGCGTCGCACGTGTCACGCTACCGGCAGCGTTCGTGCCACTCGCGGTGAGCCACGAACGTGTAGCCGGTGTGGGGCGAAGCGATCTCGGTGTTCCCACAGTTGTGGTGTTCCAGCTCTTGCGCTCCAGCGCACCATGAAGCCGCAGCGCGCGCAGGAGACTCTGCTGCATCGAGACGCTCGTTTCGTTTCTCTCATCCGAGCAGTATCACGCATGAGAGCCGCTGGTCAGCCACGAAGCCGCTGGTGGAGCCAAGATGTGAGCTCGGTGACCATCTCCTCGCAGCGCCGATCGACCTTCGCCGAGCAATGACCGGCCGGCGGGATAGCGTCATGCTCAGAGGTGTCCGCACCATACTGAAGACACTCGTCCCGTGGATGGTCAGCACATTTGGAGCGCGGGTAGTTCAGGCGCAGGACGCGCGTTCCATCGTGCCGCCATTGGTCAGGATAACCGGTGTTGTTTTCGACAGCACCGCTGGGAGGCCACTCGATGGCGCTCTTGTACAACTACTACTGGCGTCTGATCGCACTCGCGCTCGTACCGTAGTCGCCGATTCGCTCGGTCGATTCTCATTCGTCGACGTGGAGGCTGGAACCTGGATGCTCGGATTTCTACACCCGCGCACGGACACGCTTCCCGCAGGCGCTCCGACGTCTCTGCTGTCCCTGCAAGCAGGGGAGGAAAGGCGTGAAGTGGTGCTCTTCGTTCCAAGTGAGCAGGGATCCGCTTCGCCGTTGCGCAGCATGCGCGAGCCGGTTGGCCGGGTACGTGGATTCGTAATCGACTCTGCTGGTCGTCCAGTCGCAAATGCCCGGGTGCTTGTTAGCAGCGGACGAGAAATCGCGCGGACGTCGGAGCGCGGCGGCTTCACGGTCGAAGATCTGCCGACCGGCGACCAGAATCTGGAGGTGCGAGCGGTCGGATACAGGCCGCAGCGTTTCCGACTGATGATCACTCCGGGCGAAACACTGCTCGTCGACGTCGAGCTTGACCGGTTCACTCCGATGATGGCGACCATGACCGCATCGGCGCAACGAACAGTCGCGGGATTCGAGGAGCGTCGCGGACAAGGGCGAGGGCAGTTCCTTGCCGCTGCTGAGATCGCCAGCCTGCGTCCCTCGCAGGTCGCTGACGCACTCAGACGAATGCATGGCGTGAGAGTCTCCCCGCGTGCATCGTTCAGCAGTCAGATTCGGATGCGGACGCCGACACGTAAGGTCTGCGAGCCCACGGTCTACCTCGATGGTGTTGAACTACTGACCAAGTCGAACGACCTCGATGCCTTCGTCGATGTCGACGACATCGCCGCACTCGAGGTATACGCGAAAGCTGAGGAGGTTCCTCTCGACTTCCCAGGTGATCCACTCTGCGGCGCCATCCTGATCTGGCGCAAACACGACCGGCAGGGAAACGAAGGGACCCCGGTTTGACCATTGGGTGTTCGCGACCGACCGATGGTTGGCATGGTCACCATCTGAATGTCCCGACCGCGACGTCGGTCGACAGCTTCTGCCCCTCGCCGTGTAGCCTTGGCAAAATGGTGGCTCTGCAGCGCGCGTCCACTCATCGAGATCGACGCCAGCAAGACTTGCGCTTCATTCAGGGCGACCGCGTGCTGATCAAGCGGATGGACGACGACGGCGCTGTGCGCGTCGCCGTGCATCGTCTCATCGCGACGAACGCCCCGAGTCGCTGACCGCCGCCGTCCCTGCGCTCGCCGGCGCGGCCACCCGCCCCGCAAAGAGCAGCGTATCGAACGCCGCGATCTGCGTGGGTCCGAAGCTCGAGATGGTCACACTCGCCTTCGTGGCCGGGTCATCGAGCACCAACCGCCCGTCTTCGTAGCGCGTGAGGACGAATGGCGTGGCCGGCCCGATGTTGGCGAGCCGCCGCTTGCGCGTGAGCGCCCGCAGCGAGCCGCGAATGAAGCCGCCCGAGTTGGGGGGGAGCGCAATCGCGAGCTGCTGCGTCTCCCCGTCATGCACGAGAATGCCGCCGTCGGGCTGGTCGGTGAACGTCAGCGACCGCGAGACGAGCACCGGAATGTTTTCCGGTTCGCCGAAGGCGCCGAAACCGAAAAAGCGCGCCGAAATGGCGAGCGCGAACGTGACCAGCACCAACAGCCCCGCCATGTACAGCGCGGGCTTCGGCACGCCGATCCCGGGCATCGCATCGCGACTCCCCGGTTCCGGTTCGAAATGAATGTTGCTCATGCGGAGAAGAAACGAGTGACCGTCGTACGATTCACGACGGCTGCAACTGCGGTGCGACCGTGGCGGTGGGCACCGTCGTACCGGGCACGTCGATACGCTCGCCGTCGGTGTCGGCGTCGGCCACGACCGCGTCGCGCAGAATGGCCGCCACCTCGTCGGCGTTGCGCAGCGCACGCAGCACCGGCTTGGGCTGATTGATCGAGAACACCTTGCAGTGTGGCCAGAGCGCGATGTACGCGATGCGATTGCCCGGCACGAGCGACAGCGCGATCTGCCCACTGCCATCGCGGAAGCGGCCCACGGCCGCGTCGGCGATGCGCTTGAACGGCAGGTTGATCGACATCGGCAGCACCATGCCGATCTTGAGCACGATCCGCTTGCTGGTGATGGCGTACACGGTCGTGCGCGCAATCACGCGCGCCAGGAACTCCACCGTCCCTACCACGAGCACCGCGAGGCCGAGGCGAATGAGCAGCATGGGGAGGAACGCATCCATTTCCACCGTGCCGATCGTGCGCACGAACCAGTAGCCGGTCACGATCGCGAAGTACCCCACGATGAACCAGCGATGAAACACATGCCGCGCGAGCAGCCCCGGTTCGGGGACGCCCTGCCACAGCAGCCGCTCACCGGGCGGGAGCGCGTGCGCCACCCCCCGGATGAACACCGGGGGCGCGTCCTCCGCGCCCCCGGCCGACTCCTCGACGTCGTGCTCCTGCGTCATCAGATGAGCGGCTCCGCTCGCCCTTCCATCGCGTACATGTGGCCACCGGCGTAGTACGCCATGACCTTGTCCTCCTCGAGCAGCGTGATCACGTCGTCACGCTTGATCGTGGGCACGTTGCGGAACTGCGCCGCCGTGATCGACTTCACGAGCAGCTTGTCGTTGCCCCAGAGGCCGAAGTTGGGCCACTGCACGTACCCGGCGGGCAGAAGACGCCGCTCCTCGGAGCCCGCGAGCTGCACTTCGTAGTAGCGCACCTGCGGCTCCGAGCGATCGACCCAGACGTCCACCACGATGCCGGCCACGGCCTTGTCGGCCGCGATGACGGGCAGCCCACGCGGATCGGGATCGTTGCTCGCGATCGTGTAGCCGGGCGCGGTGCGCATCGGCACGATCTTCGGCTTGCCGTGCACCGTGAGGTCGGGCGTGTCGGAGCGCATCGCCCACGCCGCCGGACCGACGCCGTCGATCATCGGATTGCCCGTGGGAATGATCGGCGAACCGTTGTAATGATCGGCCGGCACGGCCTTGAGTTCGTACTCGGGCATCAGTGCGTCTCCTCTCCGGAGTGGTGAGCGTGCTTGTAGACCTTCTTCTCCTTCGGCATCGGCGGCCAGCCCTCACGCGGGCCCTGCGGCGAGTCCAGCGGATATCCCTCGCGCTTGTCTTCACGGCGGAGGTAGATGATCAGCCCCGCGAAGAAGAACCAGAACGCGTACAACGCAATCGAGGCACCATCAATCTGCATGGTCAGCTCCGAGCAGGAGTGTGAACCGCGTCATCACGCGGGAATATCAGCCAGGCCGAAGGGTCGGGCTACCACCTCGTCGCGCGCCATCGCGACCTGCCGCCGCACGAGCGGCACCAGTGCAATGATCGTCGCGAGGAGTACCACAATCTCGAGGAGGTAGACCACATCGTACGCCACCGTGGGCGCGCGCAACGCCGGGCCCAGTCGACCCGATGCCACGAGGTGGGACACCCAATCCTTCAAGATACCACTCACCGCAAACGACGACCCTTCAGCCGTCGCGAACACCGCTCCCCACGCACCCAACGCAATGCCGTGCTGTGAGGGATCCCGCAAGGCCATCGCCGTGGACAGCGTGCCCACGCCGAACAGCCCTTCACCAAACCCGATGATCATCGTGCCGAGTCGGAACACACCCGACAGCCCGGCCGGCCCCGACATCGTGATCAGGGCGAAGCCGACAATCCCCACCACCGCCCCCGCTCCCGCGAGGCGAATGGGGTGCGCACCATTCCGCAACAGGATCGCCGACATGACGAACGCGCCCACCGCACCGACCGCCATGATGGCCGTGAGCCCCGTCGTGGCCGAGACCGACAGTTTGAGAATCTCACCGCCGTAGGGCTCGAGCAGCACGTCCTGCAGGTTGAACGCGAAGAAGCCAAGCCCCGACGCCACGAGCAGGCGCACGGCACTGCCACCGGCCGTGAACGTCGCCCAGGCTTCGCCGAACTTCGGGCGCCGCTCCCCCTTCGCGTACGGCACGACGCCCGGCTGACGCGCTTCCTGCTTCCAGAGCGACACGAGGTTGCACACCACCGTGAACACGGCCGTGGCCTGAATCACCTGGATGAGCTTGATCTCGCTGAAGTCGCGCAGCGCCGTTTCCAGCACCAGCGCGGCCACCAGCGTGCCCAGCAGCATCATGAGATACATCAGCGCGATCACGCGCGGACGCTTGTCCTCGTCCACCACGTCGGTCGCCAACGCCAGACCCGCCGTCTGCGTGGTATGCGCGCCCGCGCCGGCGAGCAGGAACGCGAGCCCCGCGCCGGCCCATCCGAGCCAGACCGGCGTGCGCACACCCGCTTCCGACAGCACGAGCAACGCGAACGGCATGATGGCCAGACCGCTGAACTGCAACCACGAGCCGAACCACAGGTAGGGAACGCGCTTGAGCCCGAGCACGCTGCGGTGCGTATCGGACTTGAAGCCCACCAGCGCACGAAACGGCGCCGCCAGCAGCGGAATGGCGAGCATGAGCGCCACCACCGACGCCGGCACCGCCAGCTCCACGATCATCACGCGATTGAGCGTGCCCACGAACAGCGTCTGCACCATGCCCACCGACAGGTTGAACATGGACAGCCGCAGCAGACGCGCGAACGGCAGATCGGCGTTCGCGACGTCCGAGAAGGGCAGCCATTTTCGCGACCCCACCTTCGCCCACGTCTTCACGAGGGCGCCTTCGACACGGGTGGCCATCAGCGCGACCTCACCAGACGGGCTCCAGTCGCACGTTGGCCGGCAGCGCCTGCTTGTGCGGCGGAATCAGGAACAGCCGCGCAAACACCAGCGCGTTGGCCGCCTTGAGCGCTGCCACGCGCAGCCCCGACAGCAGCCCACCCTGCCGCTCGATCTCACCCATCTTCGCGGTGTTCTGCCACATCTCCTCGAACAGCGCCCACACCTTCGGGTTGTCCGTATCGATCGTCTCCGGGAACACCTGCCGACTGATGAGATTCGTGAGCGTGATCACCTGCTTGTCGAACACGTCCGGGTCCATCCCCATCGCCTCGAAGAACGGCCGCCGCGCGTGATCGCGCACGTACATCGTGCAGAACACCGCCAGCAGGAAGAAGCGGATCCACAGCTTGTTCCGCCCTTCGAGCGTCTCGGGGTTGGAGCGCATGAGCACCGCGAACGCTTCGCCATGACGGAACTCGTCAAGGCACCAGTTCTCGAACCACTTGAAGATCGGGTGGAAGCGCTTGTCCGGCTGCTTCTCGAAGTTGCGGTAGATCGTGATGTACCGCGCGTAGCCGATCTTCTCCGACAGGTACGTGGCGTAGTAGATGAACTTCGGCTTGAAGAACGTGTACTTCTTGGCCTTCGTGAGGAACGACAGGTCCACCGCCACGTCGAAGTCGTTGAGCGTGTGGTTGATGAACCCCGCGTGCCGGCCTTCATCGCGGCTCATGAAGCCGAACAGCTCGCGCACGTCGGGATTCTTCACGCGCTTCTTCACTTCGGCATACAGAATGCACCCCGAAAACTCGGCCGTCACCGAGCTCACCAGGAAGTCCATGAACTGCTCGCGCAGCTTCGGGTCCATCCCGCTGAAGTCGCCGTCGAACTCGGCGTTGCGCTTGAAGTGGTTCTTGTTGGGATCATCCCGGAACTCCTTCAGGATGGCATCCCACATCGCGCGGTTCTCCGGCGTCACCTTGAGCCGGTCGAGCTCCGCGAAATCGGTCGTGTAGAAGCGCGGCGTGAGGATCGCGTCCTGCTGCGCCTGCCGAGTGCTCTCGTTGGGCGCCTGGCGGTCGCGCAGCGGCGCCTCGGTAGTGGCCTGATACATGATCGTGGTCGTCCTGGGTCAGCCTTCGAATCCGACTTCGTAGAGCGCCGAGATCTCGGAGCTCCCGAAGATCCGCACCAGCTGGCGCTTGAACCAGCTCGCGCGGTACACGGTGGCGGTGCTTTCGAACGTCCGCACGGTCCCGAACGGGATGCGGTCGGGGGTGTTGTGCACGAGCACCGCGTCGCCTTCGTTCACTTCGATCCCCTTGAGATCGACGTGCGCGTGGAAGTGGTCGTGCGTGGCCTCGAGATCGACCGTGCACGCCACTTCCGAGCGCCGCGTGAGCGCGTACCACGCACCGAGCGCGACCACAGCGGCCGCCGCGATGATCCAACTGGTCATGCCGTCACTCCGGAAGAAGTCGCCGACGTCTGCGACGCCGCGACGGGAAGCAGTTCGTACGCCTGCGAGCGGTAGAAGCCGCGCTCGATGCGCTGCGTCCGACCGCTCTGCCAGCCACGCAAGGCGGGCGCCTTCGCGATCGCGCCGCGCAGCCGAGACTCGGCGGTGGGCACGATGCGGGGCGACCGGTCACGCTGCGGGAACAGCCGACCGATCGTGAGCAGGGGGCCCAGAATCGGTGTCCACGGCGCGACGGTGTATACGATGGGGCCTCGGGTGCGCACCGCAAGGGCCGCGAGCGCATCGATGATCTGCGGCAGGTCGTAGTGGATGAGCGAATCCATCGCCACGACCGCATCCATGGGCCCATAGGCCGGGTCGAGCATGTCACCGTCGTGGAAGGCGATCCGGTCGGCCACCCCCGCCGCCACCGCGCGATCCCGCCCGTAGCCCACGAGCGTGGGCGACAGGTCCACCGCCACGACCTCGGCGCCGCGGAGCGCGAGGTCCACGGCCAACAGACCGGTGCCGCACCCGGCGTCGAGCACGCGCCAGCCGCGCAGATCGGTGGGCAGGAACGACAGCAGCGTCTGCCGCATGCGATCGCGCCCCTCGCGCACCGTGGCGCGCACGCGCGAGACCTTCTCGTCGCTCGTGAGCTTGCGCCAACCGTCCGCCGCCGTGCGGTCGAAATACTCACCGATCCAGGCCCGCCGCTCGAGGTACTCAGCCGATGCGGCGTGCGAACCCCCTGTCAGCGTTCCCTCGAACGACGAACCTGGAGTCGGTGCAGTCGAAGCTGCCGGTGTGCCGGCAGCCGAAGTGATCGTGTCGTGCATCAATCGAATCCGAGCAGGTCGAAGATCTCGCGGTCCTTGAGCGGCTCGGCGTGCTGCGGCTCCGCTTCGTCGAGCATCGTGCGCGCAAGCTTCAGGTACTCCTGCTGGACCTCGAGAATCTCCGGCGTCTCATCCATCTCGAACACCGTGCACTTCTTGAGGCGGCTGCGACGGATCGCATCGACATCCTGGAAGTGCGCCAGCAGCTTGAGCCCCACCCGATCGTTGAACTTGTCGATCTGATCGGTATCGCGGCTGCGGTTGGCGACCACGCCACCCAGGCGAACCTTGTAGTTCTTCGCCTTCGCCTGAATGGCCGCGATGATGCGATTCATCGCGAAGATCGAATCGAAGTCGTTGGCCGTGACGATGAGGCAGTAGTGCGCGTGCTGCAGCGGCGCCGCGAAGCCACCGCACACCACGTCGCCCAGCACGTCGAAGATGACAACGTCGGTGTCCTCGAGCAGGTGATGCTCCTTGAGCAGCTTCACCGTCTGCCCGGTCACGTAGCCACCGCATCCGGTGCCCGCCGGCGGACCGCCCGACTCGATGCACATCACGCCGTTGTACCCCTCGAACATGAAGTCCTCGGGGCGCAGCTCCTCGCTGTGGAAGTCCACCGACTCGAGCACGTCGATGACGGTGGGCACCATGCGCTTGGTGAGCGTGAACGTGCTGTCGTGCTTCGGATCGCAGCCGATCTGCAGCACGCGCTTGCCGAGGCGCGAGAACGCGGCCGAGAGATTCGACGAGGTCGTGCTCTTGCCGATCCCGCCCTTCCCGTACACCGCAATGACGAGGGCGCCCTCGATCTTCTGGCTCGGGTCGAGATGGACCTGCAGACTCCCCTCGCCGTCTCCGGGAGCGTCAATGATGGGCAGCTTCATCGTGGTCACGTGTCCTGCTCTCCAATGCTTCGCGCACGCGCGAAGGCTCAGGTAGTGGCGTAGACGCCTTCGAGTCGATCCTCGAGTTCCGCGGCTGCATCGCGCAGCGCCTCGAGCGTCGCCTCATCGGGCGCCCAATACCCACGATCATTCGCTTCCAGCAACCGCTGGGCCATGCCGAGCGCGGCATTCGGATTGAGCTCGGCCAGACGGTCGCGCATTTCCTTGTCTTCGACAAACGTCTTCGAGACTTCGCCGTACACCCACTGCGGCACCGCCTTCTTGCCGCCAGTGGCCGACCAGCCCATCGTCGTCACGAGATGGCCAGTCAGGTTGCGTACGCCTTCGTACCCGTAGGCAATCTGTCCTTCGTACCACTTCGGGTTGAGCAGCTTGGTGCGGCTTTCGAGCTCCACCTGCTCCTCGAGCGACCGGACCTTGCCGGTGGCTCCCGAATAATCACCCATGTACACGGCCGGCGTCTCGCCGCCACGCTGCTGCGCGATCACGCGCGTCACACCACCCAGCGATTCGACGTACTGGTCGATGTCGGTCGCGCCGAGGTCCACCGAGTCGAGCCCCTGGAACGACACTTCGGCCGATGCGAGCACGGCCTTCATGAGCGCGGGTTGCGCGGTGGGACGACCGTTCACGCCGTACGCGAAGCTCTTGCGCTGCACGAACTGATCGGCGAGCTGGTCTTCCGACTCCCACTGCCCCGTTTCGATGAGCAGGTTCACGTTCGAGCCGTACGCACCATCCGCGTTCGAGAACACGCGGAGCGCCGCGGTGGCCAGATCGCATCCCTGTTCCTGCATGGTCGCGAGCACGTGCTTGCGAATGAAGTTCTGCTCCACGTCCTCGTCGGCTTCCGCGCACAGCAGCGCCGCCTCCGCGAGCAGCTTCACCTGCAGCGGCAGCAGATCCCGGAAGATGCCGGAGAGCGTGATGACCACATCGATGCGCGGACGTCCGAGCTGCGCGAGCGGCACCAGACGCGCGCCGGCCAGACGGCCGACGCTGTCGAAGCGTGGCGCGACTCCCATGAGCGCCATCACCTGCGCCAGCGGCGCGCCTTCGCTCTTCATGTTGTCGGTGCCCCAGAGCACCACCGCCACCGTCTCGGGCAGATGTCCATGATCGGCCACGTGCCGCTGCAGCAAGCCCTCGGCGCGCGCGCGCCCTTCGAGCATGGCCATCGCACTCGGCACGCGATACGGATCGAAGCCGTACACGTTGCGTCCGGTCGGAAGCACCGCCGGCATGCGCAGCAGGTCGCCGCCGGGCGCCGGTGGCAGATAGCGCGCATCGAGCGCGCGCAGCACGCCCGGAATCTCGCGGTCTTCGCTGAGCAGCGGCTCGAGGGTCTGCATGAACTCGACGTGCCGCTCCACCGCGCGTTCATCGGCGAGACGCACACCAGCGTCACGCGCGGCGGAACGGATCGCCCGCATCGCATCGCTGCTGCCGTGTCCTTCCACCAGGCGGGCCACGCCGACGCGCGCGATCTCCATGGCGGTGCGGCGTGCTTCTGGCGAGGCATCCGGACCGATGATCGCTTCGTCGAGTGGCGCGAGCTCGAGTTCGGGGCGCCCACCGCGGGCGATCTCGAGCTGCACATCGAGCCGTGCCTCGGGCGACATGCCCTCACCGACCACGTGCAGGCCCACCGGAATGAGCGTGTACTCGAGTTCGAGCAGACGCTCGCGCAACACCGCCACCTGCGCGTCCACTTCGTCGGCGCCCCACGCGGGCTCCGCGGGCGCAAGCTCCACCGCCGCCGCCTGCTGCTGCACGAGGGCGCGCAGCGTGGCGGCCTCTTCGGCCTGCGCCTTGTCGAGCTGACGCCAGCGATCGAGCGTGGCCTTGAGCTCCTGCAGTCCCTTGTAGAGACCGGCGTTCGTGATGGGCGGCGTGAGGTACGACACAAGCGTCGCGTTGCCACGTCGCTTCGCGAGCGTGCCTTCGGACGAGTTGTTCGACGCGTACAGGTACACGTTGGGCAGATCGCCGATGAGGCGATCGGGCCAGCAGCGATCGTCGAGTCCCGCCTGCTTGCCGGGCATGAACTCGAGCGCGCCGTGCGTCCCGAAGTGCAGCACCGCGTCGGCCCGGTAGTCCTCGCTCAGCCAGCGATAGAACGCGCTGAAGGCGTGCGTCGGCGCGAAGTTGCCCTCGAAGAGCAGTCGCATGGGGTCGCCTTCCCAGCCGAACGACGGCTGCACGCCCACGAAGACGTTGCCGAGCTCGAGCCCCATCACGAACAGCGAGCGACCATCCGAGAGTTGCTTGCCGGGCGCCGGTCCCCACGTGCGCTCGATCTCGGCGAGATACTTCTCGCGACGCACGTGATCATCGACCGCGATGGTGGTGTGCACGTTGGCCGGCGCGCCGTAGCGCTCGCGATTGCCGTTGATGATCCGCTCGCGCAGTTCATCGACGCTCGACGGCAGGTCCACCGTGTAGCCCGCTTCCTTGAGGGACGCGAGCGTGCGCTGCAGCGACGGGAAGACCGCGAGATACGCCGCGCTGCCCGTGTTGCCCGCGTTGGGCGGGAAGTTGAAGAGAATGATCGCGACCTTGCGCTCGCTGCGCGGCGTGCGACGCAGCGCCACCAGTCGCGAGACGCGCTCGGCCACCCGCTCGATACGCTCCGGAATCGGCTCCGAGGCAGCGGCAGCGCTGCCGTCCGGCGCACGTCCCTTGCCACCGTACACGGTGGGAACGATGGCGCCGTCGAGCTCGGGAATCGCCACCTGCAACGTGGCCTGCAGCGGGTTGAGGCCGCGCGCGTCGTTCCGCCACTCCTCGATGGTCTGGAACTCGAGCGTCTGCAGCGAGATGTACGGCACATCGAGTGCTTCGAGCACCACCTGCGCGGCCGCCGAATCGTTGTACGCCGGCCCCCCCACGAGCGAGAAGCCGGTGAGGTTGACCATCGCATCGATGATGGGGCGACCGCTGCGATCCTTGAAGAACCGGTCGATGGCCGGACGGGCGTCGAGCGCCGACGCGTACGCCGGGATCACGCGCAGTCCGCGCGCTTCGAAGGCCTCGATCACGGCGGCGTAGTGCGCCGTGTTGCCGGCCAGCAGATACGAGCGCCCCACAAGCACGCCCACGGTGCCGCGGTCACCGCGTTGCGGCAGCTCGCGCGCGTCCTCCGAGAGTCCGCGCCCCGCGAGGCGCGGATGCCACACGCCCACCTCGGGATACTGCTCCGGCTCGCGCGGTGCGAGCGCCCCCTTGAGCGCCGCCCGCGGACCGGTCGCGTAGCGGTCGATCAGGAAGCGCACCATCTGATCGATGTTGCTGTCGGAGCCGGCCAGCCAGTACTGCAGGAGGAGCAGATACGCGCGCACATCCTGCGCGGTGCCGGGCACGAACTTGAGGATCGACGGGAGCGTACGCAGCGCCTTCATCTGGCGCTCACCGCTCGACTTGCCGTCGTCACGCGAGCCACGAAGCTTCTTGAGGAGCGAGATGGGCGAGAACTTCGAGCGCTCCTTCTCGCCGCTCATGTCGAACTTGCCGAGGCGCGTGCACTTCACGAGCTCCGGCGTGCACAGCGCGCACAGCACCGCGTCGGCCTGATCCCGCCGCGCCTGCACCGCGCCCAGCACTTCCTTTGCGTACTCTTCCTGAAAGAGCTGCGTGCAGGCGATGAAGTTGGCCTGCGCAATGTCCTGCCGTGCGCGCTCCGCCGACGCGGGATCCGACGCCCAGTCCGCCGCCACGTGCATGGCGATGGTGAGCCCGGGCATGTCGCGCATGAGCGATGCGCGCGCGCGTTCGAACGCGTCCGCGAGGTGCGCGTCGAGGGTGACGATCACGAACCGAACCGGAGTGGACGTCATCGTCCCCTTTGCCGATCCCTTACCGAGCATAGTGCGCCTTCGCCTCGTACAACGTGTCCACCGTGATGCGATCGATCCCATGCTCGACCGCGTACTTCTCCGTATTCCGCTTCGCCTTGCCGCGCACGAAGAACGGGATCTTCTTGAGCTCGCGTTCCGCGTCGGGAAGCCAGGTCGCGCTCACGACCACCGCGGCACTCGTCACCGCTGGCGTTGTCGGTACGATGACCGGCAGGTCCGGCTCCGTGATTTCGGCCACGATCGACGCCGGCTCCGGACGCTCGAGCATCTCGTCTGCTGGCGCAACGGCAACGGCCGCCGCGACGGCACCAGACGGCGCGCCACCGTGCACACTCGCCAGATGACTCGGGGCCGCCCCATCGCCGAACTCGAAGTCCTCGCGGAACATCTGCAGCAGATGCTCCTCGAGTCCCATCATGAGCGGATGCACCCACGTGTCGAAGATCACGTTGGCGCCTTCGAAGCCCATCTGCGGCGAATAGCGCGCGGGCACGTCCTGCACGTGAATGGGCGACGAGATCACCGCGCACGGCACACCGAGTCGCTTCGCGATGTGTCGCTCCATCTGTGTGCCGAGCACCAGCTCGGGCGCCGCGTCGGCGACCGCCTGCTCCACATCGAGGTAGTCGTCGGTGATCACCGGCTCCACACCGTACTTCGCGCCCAGCTCGCGAATGTCGCGCGCGTACTCGCGGCTGTACGTGCCGAGCCCCACGATGGTGAAGCCGAGCTCCTCGGCGGCGATGCGTGCCGCCGCCTTCACGTGCGTGGCATCACCGAACACGAAGACCCGCTTGCCCGTGAGATACGTCGCATCGACCGAGCGCGAGTACCACGGCAGCAATGACTGCGACGAGTCCATCGTGGCCTGCCCGATGCGCTCGCGATCGAGGAACGGCTGCACGTCGATGCCGGCCACGCGTCCCACTTCGAGAATGAAATCGCGCGTCGCACCGATGCCGATCGGCACCGTGCGCACGGTCGGCATGCGGAAGCTGCGCTCGAGCCACCGGCACGTCGTGTCGGCAACCTCCGGATACAGACAGATGTTGAAGTCGGCCTCCGGGATGCGCTGCAGCAGCTCGGGCGTCGCGCCCGCGGGCGCCGTGACATGCACATCCACGCCGAGCGCGCCCAACAGCCGCGTGACTTCCTTCACGTCGTCGCGATTGCGGAAGCCGAGCAGCGTGCCACCGAGCAGGTTCGCACGCGGTCGGCGATCGGCCGGTCGCGCCTCCCGCGTCGTGCCGGGCGCCGGCACCTGCGGCAGCAGCAAGGTGCGCACGAGATGGTAGAACGTCTCGCTCGCGCCCCAGTTCTCCTTCTTCGAATACGCGGGCAGCTCGAGATTGACGATCGGGATCGGAATCCCCATCCCCTGTGCCAGACTCCCCGGCTGATCCTGAATGAGCTCCGCCGTGCACGATTCGCCCACGAGCATCGCCTGCGGCTTGAACCGCTCGTACGCGTCGCGCACACAGGTCTTCACGAGTTCGGCGGTGTCGCCACCGAGATCGCGCGCCTGGAACGTCGTGTACGTGACGGGCGGGCGGCGATCACGACGCTCGATCATCGTGAAGAGCAGATCGGCGTACGTGTCGCCCTGCGGCGCGTGCAGCACGTAGTGCACGCCCTCCATGCTCGTCGCGATGCGCATCGCCCCCACGTGCGGCGGCCCTTCGTATGTCCAGAGCGTCAGCTGCATGTCGCCGAGATCTCCCTACACCGTGAGCCGCGACGACCGCTCGAGCGGTCGCGCAAAGAGTTCCGCCAGATCCGCCGCCTGGTCGTAGCCGTGAATGGGCGAGAAGACGAGTTCGATCGCCCACTTCGTGCGCAGCCCTTCGGCTTCGAGCGGATTCGCGAGCCCGAGGCCACACACCGTGAGATCGGGACGCGCGGCGCGACAGCGATCGAGCTGCTTCTCCACATCCTGCCCTTCACTCAGCGTGATCGTGCCCGGCAGGAGCGGCAGCTCGGCCTCCATGAGGAGCCGATCGAGATACGGCGTGCCGACTTCGACGAGCTCCATACCACACTCGTGGTGCATGAAGCGCGCGAGCGGCAGCTCGAGCTGCGAATCGGGGAAGAAGAACAACCGCTTGCCGGCGAGTCGTTCGCGAAAGCGCGCCAATGCCTTGCTCGCGCGCTCGGCCGGGGCGCGCGTCACCTCGATGACCCGCGACTCCGGCACGTCGAACGCCGACGCCGCCGCACGGAGCCACGCATTCGTCCCCTGCACGCCAAACGGATACGGCGATGACAGCAGCGTCGCACCGCGTGCCTGCAGCGCACGCACCGTCTCGCTCACGAACGGCTGCGCGAGCAGCAGGCGCGTGTTCGGGCCGATGGGGGGCAGATCGCGCGCGCGACGCGGCGGGAAGAAGTGCACGGGCCCGATGCCAAGTTCGCGAAACAGTCGCGTGAACTGATCTTCGACGACATCAGCGAGCGTGCCCACCACGAGCAGTTCGGGCGCGGTACTCGTACTCGCAGGCAGATGCGGCACCATGCTCTTGAGGCACGTGTCCTCTCCCTGCGTGAACGTCGTCTCGATGCCGCTCCCCGAGTAGTTGAGGATGCGCACGCGCGGGAAGAAGCGCTCGTTCAGTCGTTCGGCGGCACGGCTCAGGTCCAGCTTGATGACTTCCGACGGACACGATCCCACGAGGAACAGCGTCGCGATATCGGGGCGCCGCGCCAGGAGCTGCTCGACGCAGCGATCGAGTTCGTCGTTGGCGTCGGCGAGGCCGGCGAGATCACGTTCGCCGAGGATCGCCGTGCCGAAGCGCGGTTCGGCAAAGATCATGACGCCCGCGGCACTCTGCACGAGGTGCGCGCAGGTGCGCGAGCCAACCACCATGAAGAACGCATCCTGCATCTTGCGATGCAGCCACACGATGCCGGTGAGTCCGCAGAACACTTCACGCTGCCCGCGCTCCTTGAGTACCGGCAGCTGCGTGGCGTTGGACGTCGGGGCGATGGGCAGATCGGTACAGCCACCGCGCACCGGCAACGGAATGGTCGCGGTCATGCCGTGGCTCCGGCCGCCGCCTGCGCCGCCGCGGCCATCTCGGCCTCCATGCGTCGCGCAGCCTTCAGCTTCAGGAGGAACTGGATGGCGTTGACCGTATAGATGACGTACGCCACGAGCGCGATCGTCAGGTTGACGCGCGGGTCCCAACCGGCGAAGAGCCCCCAGAGATACGCGGTGTGCACGGCAATGACGCCGAAGCTGACCACGTCTTCCCAGAAGAACGCTTCGTGGAAGAGGTACTGGTCGAACACCACCTTCTCCCAGATCGCGCCCGTCACCATGATGACGTACAGGAAGATCGTCTTCACGATCACGCTGACGTTCGCCGCGAGCAGCCCCTCGCCCGTCTTGAGGTAGCGCAGCACGAGCACGACGGAGATGAGCATCGCGAACAGCTGCAGCGGCGCGAGAATCCCCTGGACGAGCGTCCATTTGGTCTCGTCGCGGCGCTTGCGCTGCTCTGGCGTGTACAATGGCTTGCGCACACGGGCCGACCGACTGCCTGTGGCAGACGCGTCCGATGTGGTGCGCGCAGTCTCGTGGTGGGTCACCACGGATGCCGCCGACGCGCCGTCCTGATCAGGCCGACGCGCGGTGGGGGAGTGAACTACTGTCATATGCCGCCTCTTCCGGGGGTTCGCAACCCAGATAGGCTGACGATACGCCCGTGCGCGGCAGATTGTCAAGCAAAGTTTACGTCAGGTTTTCTTGACAACTCCGCCCCCGCGTCCCATACTGCCGGTCAGCTTTCCTATTTATCTGTCGGCTCACGCCCGATCTCGTGCTCCCGGCGATGTTCCGCCCCCTCTCTGCAGCGATGGCCTCGAACGCGCCGAAGCGTCCCGAGGATCCGCACCGCACGGCGTCGCCGCCGCGCGCGCTGCGCGAACGCGGGTCGCACGATCGGGAGGTGCCGCGGGTGGTCGAGTACGATCGTATTCCCGAAACACCGATGGCTGATCAGACCAGTTCGGCGCCGACGCCGACCTCGCGAGGCGCTCGCCAGATTGGCGCGCCCGATGTCTTTGACTTCGTCACCGCCGTGCTCGGCGCGGATGACGCCGCCGCGACTGCCCTCGTGCAGGGGCTGCTGGCCGATGCGGTCAGTGTCGAGGCGATCTACCTCGACCTGCTGGCCCCCGCCGCCCGCGAACTGGGCACGCGCTGGGAAGAAGATGAATGCAGCTTCGTGGATGTGACCGTCGCCATGGGGCGCGTCCATCGCGTGCTGCGTGAACTGAGCCAGGCCTTCCAGGCCGAGGGACCGTCCTCCAATCAGGCCGGACAGATCCTGCTCACCTGCCTCCCCGGCGAACAGCACACGCTCGGCCTCATCATGGTCGCGGAGTTCCTCATCCGAGAGGGGTTCCGTGTGCACGTGGGGAGCCCGTGGGCCGAGGCCGATCTGCTCGACCTCATTCGCACGGAGTGGTTCGACGTGGTCGGGTTCTCGGCCGGTTGCGAGAGCCGCCTGTCAACCATGAAGCGTGAGATCCAGCGCCTCCGCGCCGTCTCGTGCAATCCGCAGTTGCAGGTGCTCGTGGGGGGCCAGGTGTTTTCGCTCGATCCGTCGCTGGTGGAGCGGGTGGGCGCGGACGGTTGGGCCCGTGACGCCGCCTCGTCGGCCGACACCGTGCGCGCGCTCTGCGCCGCGGTCGGTCGCACCACATCTCAGTCTGGCGCGACCGCGTGAAACCCTTCGATCCGTCGGATCCGGCCTACGACGCCCTGGGCGCCAGCGCCGCCGCGAACATGCTCGCGGTGACTGGCGACATCACGGTGCTCGTGGACCCGACGGGCGTCGTGCGCGACGTCTCCGTCGCGCCGCAGGACGTCGCCGCCGACCTGTCGAAGGAATGGGTCGGCCGACCGTTCCCCGAGACCGCGACCGCCGACACGCGACTCAAGGTCGAAACGCTCCTTCGCGAGACGGTCACTCGCGGCGTCTCGAAGCGTCGACAGGTCAACCATACCACGACAGCCGGCGCCGAGCTGCCGATTGCCTACACGGCGGTTCGCGTGGGCAAGGATGGCTCGGTGATCGCCGTCGGACGCGACATGCGGCACCTGTCGTCGCTGCAGCAGCGCCTCGTCGAAGCGCAGCAGGCCATGGAGCGCGACTACTGGCGGCTGCGGCACGTCGAGACGCGCTATCGGCTGCTCTTTCAGCTCGCGAGTGACGGCATTCTGGTGGTCGACGCCGCCTCCATGAAGGTGCTCGACGCGAACGCGGCGGCCGGTCAGGTATTTGGCGATCTGAGTGAACGTCTCGTCGGCCGTGTCTTCCCGTTCGATGTGCCAGGGGCGACCGCACGCGCATTGGATGATCTCATTGCCGCCGCGCGCTCCGCTGGTCGCGCGGGCGACATCACGCTTGCGCTGGCGCCCGGCGAATCGCCGTGGAACGTGTCCGCCTCGTGCTTCCGACAGGAGTCGGCCACGCTGCTGCTCATCCGCTTCTCGGCCGCCATCAGCGACGCTCGCGCGAAGCTCGAAGCGGAAGCCAAGAGCCGTCTGCGGCAGCTCATCGAGCGGTCGCCCGATGGTTTCGTGGTCACCGATCTCGATGGTCACATCCTCGAGGTGAATCGGGCGTTCCTCGATGTGGCCGAGCTCGCGACGCCCGAGCAGGCGCGCGGGCAGCTGCTGTCCACCTTCATCGGACGTCCGGGGGCCGATTTCCCGGTCTTCGTCTCCATGCTCAAGAAGCACGGGGCGGTTCGATTGGTGGCGACGGCCGCGCGCGGCTCGCACGGGGCGTCCACCGAAGTGGAGGTCTCGGCGGTGTGGGTACACGACGCCGAAGAGCCGTGCATCGGCTTCACGATGCGCGACATCGGACGCCGTCTGGCGGTGGGGCCGCAGGGGGCTCGCGATCTCACGCGCGCGGTGGAAGAGCTGACCTCGCTGGTGGGACGGGTCACGCTGCGCGACCTCGTGCGCGACACCGTCGACCTCGTGGAGCGGCATTTCATCGAGGCCGCCCTGGAGCTCACCAACGACAACCGGACGTCGGCCGCCGAGGTCCTCGGCGTGAGCCGGCAGAGCCTCTACGTCAAGTTGCGCCGGCATCGCTTGGCTGCCCCCGCGGCGGAGCGCGACGGCGAAGCCGCCGACTGATCGCTTCCATACAAAAGATCGATGCGTTCCCCGGTCCTCGGCCCCTCGCGCAATCCCGTGGTGTCAATTAAACTAGACAGCCATGGGTGTCAGTAACACGCTACAGACCGTGACCGCGCGGCCAGACCCGCGCGCTGTCCTGACGCTGCTCAAGCCCGTCACGTGGTTTCCGCCCATGTGGGCGTTCACGTGCGGTGTGATCAGCTCCGGCCAACCGCTCAGCGGTCGCTGGAGCTTGCTCGCGCTCGGCATCTGCCTGACGGGTCCGCTGGTGTGCGCCTCCAGCCAGGCGGTCAACGACTGGTTCGACCGCCACGTGGACGCGATCAACGAGCCGAACCGCCCTATTCCGTCAGGGCGGATTCCCGGCAACTGGGGGCTGATCATCGCGATCGCCTGGACGGCGCTGTCGTTCATGGCCGCGCTGCCGCTTGGCCCGCTCGGTGTGCTCGCGGTGTCGCTCGCCCTTCTCTTCTCATGGGGCTACAGCGCCCCGCCCTTTCGTTTCAAGCTCAATGGCTGGCTGGGCAACGCGGCCGTCGGCTTCACGTACGAAGGGCTGGCCTGGGTGACCGGTGCCGCGCTCATGCTTGGTGGAACGTCGCTCCCGTGGCCCGTCTGGATGGCGGCGCTGATGTACTCGATCGGCGCGCACGGCATCATGACGCTGAATGATTTCAAGGCCATCGAAGGCGATCGCCGCATGGGCGTCGGATCGCTGCCGGTGAAGCTCGGCGAAGTGCCGGCGGCGTACGTGGCGAGTGCGGTGATGCTGATGCCGCAGTGGGTTGTTCTCGCCATGCTGCTCGTGCTTGGCAAACCATGGCACGCGCTCACGATCGGTGTGCTCATGGGCGTGCAGCTCGGGATCATGCGCTGGTTCGTGCAGTCGCCGCGTGATCGCGCGTTGTACCTGAGTGCGTTCGGCGTGCCCTTCTCCGTGGCCGGCATGATGGTGACAGCGTTCGCGTTGCGCGGCGCCCTGGGAGCCGGCGCGTGAGTTGGGTACAGATCGTCCGGCTCGGCCTCGTGCAGGCCTGCATCGGCGCCGTGGTGGTGCTGATGACCGCGACGATGAACCGCGTGATGGTGGTGGAGCTCGGACTCCCCGCGTCGGTGCCCGGTGCCTTGGTGGCCCTGCACTTTGCGATTCAGTTGTATCTGCGCCCGCGACTCGGACATGGTTCGGACGCGACGGGATCGCGCACGCCGTGGATCATTGGTGGCATGGCCACGCTCGCGGCCGGTGGCATCGGCGTGGCACTCGCGATGCCGCTCATTCAGTCGTCGGCGTGGCTCGGGATTGCACTCGCCGCCGTGTCCTTCGTTGTGCTCGGCGCCGGCGTGAGTGCGGCCGGGACGCCGCTGCTCGCAATCATCTCCGAGTACGCACGCCCCACGCAGCGCGCCGGTGCGGCGGCGATCACGTGGATCCTCATGATCGTCGGCTTCATCATCACCACGGCCAGCGCCGGGCGTCTCCTCGATCCGTTCGGGTTCGAGCGACTGCTCGCGATCACGGCCGGTGTCGGTGCCGTTGCGTTGGTGGTGACGTGCGCCACGTTGTTCGGTCTCGAGACGCGGCTGCGCACGCTCGCGCCCGCGCCGGTGGCCGTTCCCGCGAATGAGCGGCAGACGCAGTTCCGCGACGCGCTGCGCAGCGTCTGGCAGGAGCCGGTTGCACGCACGTTCGCGGTGTTCATCCTGGTCGCGATGCTCGCGTACAGCGCGCAGGATCTCATCCTCGAGCCCTTCGGTGGCATTGCGTTCGGGCTGAGTGCGGGCGAGACCACGAAGATTGCGGGCATGCAGCACGGCGGTGTGCTGGTGGGCATGATTGCGACGGCGCTCATCGGCTCGCGGGTTGGCTCGCTGCGCCTCTGGGCGGCCGCCGGGTGCGCCGCGTCGGCGGTGATGTTTGTCGCACTCGCCGTGAGCCCCGTCCTCGAGAGCGTGTCGCTCTACCGGACCGTGGTGTTCCTGCTCGGTCTGGCGAACGGCGTGTTTGCGATTGGTGCGATCGGTTCCATGATGGCGCTGACGGGCGACGCGAAAGATGGGCGTGCCGGTTTGCGCCTCGGCGTGTTTGGCGCGGCGCAGGCCGTGGCGTACGCGGCGGGTGTGTCGATTGGCGGGTTGGGCGTCGACGTGGCGCGTGCGCTGCTGGGTTCGCCCGTGCGCGGCTATGCCGCAGTGTTCTCGGTCGAGGCGGCGCTCTTTCTCGTGTCGGCGGTACTCGCGTATCGGAGCGCTTCGGAAGCCGTCGCCGGCGATGTAATGCGGACGCGTGGCGAAATGCTCGCGGCTGTGGTGAACAACTGATGACGCGCAACGTGTCATCGGGTCGGATCTGATCGAGGGAGTGCAGATGAGCATGGACCAGTTCGATGTGGTCGTCGTGGGTGGTGGTCCCGCCGGGGCCACTGCGGCGCACGAGATGGCGAAGACCGGACGCAAGACGTTGCTGCTCGATCGGGCCTGGCGCATCAAACCGTGCGGCGGCGCCGTGCCGCCGCAGTTGCTCAAGGATTTCGACGTCCCCGAAGATCTGCTCGTGGCGCGCATCGATACGGCGCGCATGATCTCGCCGAAGGAGAACAAGGTCGACATCCCCGTCGGTCAGGGCTTCGTGGGGATGGTCGATCGTGATGTGTTCGACGAATGGCTGCGGCAGCGCGCCGAATCGGCGGGTGCCGAGCGTCGGACGGGCGCCTTCGTGAAGATCGAGCGCGACGACGACGGCCTGCCGATTCTGACGTACACCGAAGGTCGTTCGCGTCACGGTGTCGAGCAGCAGGTGAAGGCGAAGATGGTGATCGGCTGCGACGGCGCGCTGTCGGCCGTGGCGCGCAGCGAGATTCCGGGCGCGGATCGCATGAAGCACGTCTTCGCGTATCACGAGATCGTGAAGTCGCCCGACGTGGACAGCGATGCCTTCGGTCACAATCGGTGTGACGTGTACTACCAGGGTCCGCTCTCACCCGACTTCTACGCGTGGATCTTCCCGCACGGGCACACGACGAGCATCGGGACGGGTTCGCTGCAGCAGGGCTTCAAGCTGCGCGAGGCCGTCGCCCAGCTGCGGCAGTCCACCGGCCTCGATACGGCCGAGACGATTCGCAAGGAAGGTGCGCCCATTCCGCTCGAGCCGCTGCGTCGCTGGGACAACGGTCGCGACGTGATCGTGGGCGGCGATGCGGCCGGAACGGTTGCGCCCGCGTCGGGTGAAGGCATCTTCTACGCCATGACGAGCGGCCGGTATGCGGCGCAGGCCGCCGGTGTGGCCATGCTGACCGGCAATCCCCTCTGGCTGCGCACCGCTCGCCAGCGTTTCATGTGGGAGCACGGACAGGTCTTCCGTGTGCTGGGCATCATGCAGCGGTTCTGGTACAACAACGACAATCGTCGCGAACGCTTCGTGCGGATCTGCGAAGATCGCGACGTGCAGCAGCTGACGTTCGATGGCTACATGAACAAGCGTCTGGTGAAGGCGAGGCCGCTTTCGCACGTGCGCATCTTCTTCAAGAACATCGCGCACCTGACGGGCCTCACGCCCGCCTGATTCTCGTTCGACGACCACTCCCCCGTCACCTCCGCCTTCGCATGCTCATCTCGATCGCTGTCGACTTCCGTCATGCCGACGTCGCGACCCGGGAGCAATTCCACCTGTCGGAAGAGCGCCTCACACAGTTGTATCGCACCGCGCGCACGGAGACGATTCGTGAAGCGGCGTTGATTGCGACGTGCAATCGCACCGAGCTGTACGCGTGGGTTGCCGCCGACGACATGGCCGAGATCGACAAGGCCATCCAGACGCTCGCGCGACGCTGGATGCGGACGCGCGCCAACGGCGAAGAGCTGTTGCGCACCGCGACGCGTCGATATGGTGCCGAGGCCGCTCGCCATGTGGTGCGGGTCGCCTCCGGCCTCGAGTCGCAGGTGCTGGGCGATGGTCAGATTCTCGGGCAGCTGCGGAGTGCGTACAAGCGCGCCGCGCACAGTGGTGCGACGGGGCCTGTGCTGCACCGGCTCTTCGAGACCGCGCTGCGCGCAGGCAAGCGCGTACAGACGGAGACCTCGTTGCTCTCCGGTCGGCACTCGATCGGTGCCGAAGCGGCGTCCATTGCGCATCAGCGCTTCGGCTCGCTGCAGAATGCGCGCTGCGTCGTGGTGGGCTGCGGCAAGACGGGCGAACGCACGGCGCGTCAGCTCGTGAAGCTCGGCGCGCGCGATCTGGTGCTGCTCAATCGTTCGCCGGCCAAGGCCGAGTCCCTGGCGGCGGCGGTGGGTGGTCGCGCGGCGGCCATGGAGACGCTGCACGTGGAAGCCGCGATGGCCGATGTGGTGATCGTGGCCACGGGCTCGGAGACGCCGATCCTGCAGGCCGATGCACTGCGTCGGACGCGCGAGGCGTGCGGCACGTCGGGCTATTCGCTGCTGCTCATGGACCTCAGCCTGCCGCGCAACATCGATCCGGCCGTGCTCGAGCTGTCCGGGGTGACGCTGGTGGACCTCGACACGCTGCACACGCCGATCGTGGCCGCGGAAGAGATGCGCCGCAACTCGGTGCCCGAGGCGGAGCGTGTGTGCGAAGACGAAGTCGCCGACTTCATGGAGTGGGTGGAGACGATGCCCGCTCGTGACGCCATTCGTCCGTTGCGCGAAGCGCTCACGGAAGTGGCGCGTCGGGAAGTCGCGTGGGCGGCGGGCGATGCGGTGGCGGAGCGCACGGCGACGCGCATTGTCGCGAAGCTGCTGGCGCGTCCGATGGCGGCGCTGCGCAAGGCCGTCAAGCGCGGTGAGCCGCTCGACGCCCACACGATGATGCTGTTCGAGATGTTCGCCCCCACCCGTCCCGTCGAATCGCGGGCGTCCGTGCGGGCGCGGGCGCGGTTGACCGACGTCGCCGCGCCGGCCGATTCCCCCATGCCAACTGCGCCGCGTGGCGCACGAATGGTATCTTCGACATCGACGGCATCGGTCGCCGTCGATCGCTGATCCTTGATCTGCGGGGTGTCCGCCTGGCGCGGGCGGCCTGCCCTTCCCTGCTGTCATGTCCGACGTCGCGCCTCTGGCCAACGACCTCCTGCTGCGCGCCCTCCGGCGCGAGCCCGTTGAACGCACTCCAGTCTGGATGATGCGCCAGGCCGGTCGGTACCTGCCCGAGTATCGGGCGGTGCGGGCCGGCTCCGATTTTCTGACCATGTGTCGCACGCCCGCGCTCGCGGCCGAAGTGACGCTGCAGCCGATCGATCTGATCGGCGTCGATGCCGCGATCATCTTCTCCGACATCCTGGTCGTGCCGGAAGCGATGGGCTGTCACCTGACGCTCGACGAAGGCGTGGGACCGCAGTTCCCCACCCCGATACGTTCGGCCGCGCAGGTCCAGGCACTTCGTCAGGTTGATCCCGCCACCGATCTCGGCTACATGCTCGAAGCGCTCGCGCTCGTGCGTCGCGAGCTCAACGGCCGCGTCCCGCTGATCGGGTTCGCCGGTGCGCCGTGGACCCTCGCGTCGTACATGGTCGAGGGCAAGGGCACGAAGCAGTTCGCGATCGCGAAGCGCATGCTGTTCGAACAGCCGGCGGTGGCGCACGCACTGCTCGAGAAGCTCGCCGATGCCGTGGGCGCTTTCTGTCAGGCGCAGGTGGCGGCGGGTGCGCAAGCCATTCAGCTCTTCGATTCGTGGGCCGGCGCATTGGGACCGCGCGAGTTCCGCGAGTTCGCGTTGCCGTATCTGGCGCGCGCGGCCGCGGCGGTCCGCGAGACCGGCGTGCCACTCATCGCGTTTGCACCGGGCGCCTCGTGGGCGCTCGACGAGATCGCTGACGCCACGCAGGCGGACGCGGTGGGCGTCGATTGGCATATCTCACCCACCGATGCGCGCGCGCGTCTGGGTGACCGCGCCGTGGCGATGCAGGGCAATCTCGATCCGTGCACGCTGTACGCGCCGATCGACGAAATTCAGCGACGCACGCACGACATGCTCGAGGCGTTCGGGCCATTCGGCCACATCGCGAACCTTGGTCACGGTATCCTGCCCGACATCAAGCCGGCGCACGCCAAGGCGTACGTCGAGGCGGTGCAGCAGCATGACTGGAGCCGGAGCGTTCACGCCGACGCACGCGCGGCAGCCCTGCGTGAACCCGCGGGCGCGAGCATCTGATGGCCACCTCGTTCACACCGCTCTCGAGTCCGGCCGTTGGCGCGACCAACGACGTGGCTTCGCGGCGCGGTGATGCCTCGCGCTGGATCGCCGGCGTCCACGACGAACTGACCGCCTTGTTCGGTCGGCTCGATCGGGGCGGCACCTGGCGCGAAGATCGCTGGGATCGGCCGGGCGGCGGCGGTGGTGTGAGTCGTGTCATGCTCGACGGCGTCACCTTCGAGAAGGCGGGCATCAATCGTTCCACCGTGCTCGGCCAGCTGCCGGAGTCGGCCGCGCGACGGCTCGGTGGACGCGGCGCGGCGAGTGGCAGCACGCATTTCTTCGCGACCGGCGTGAGTCTCGTGGTGCACCCGCGCAGTCCGATGGTGCCGACCGTCCACCTCAATGTGCGCTACTTCGAGCTCACCGATGAACACGGTGTGCTCACTGATGCGTGGTACGGGGGCGGCACCGACCTCACGCCCACGTATCCGCACCGCGATGATGTGCGGCACTTTCACGCGACGCTGCAGCGCATCTGCGACGGGCATCGCGCCGGCTTCTACGATCGATTCAAGGCGTGGTGTGACGAGTACTTCGTGAACACGCACCGTGACCACGAAGCCCGTGGCTGCGGCGGCGTGTTCTTCGATCACCTCCGTCCCGACGGGGACGATCACGGTCTGGCGCAGGACGCGCTGCAGGCGTTCGTGGGCGACATCGGTCGCTCGCTGCGTGACGCGTACGGCCCCATCGTCGATCGCCGACGTGACGAACCATACGGCGAGCGCGAACGCGATTTCCAACTCTGGCGTCGTGGACGGTACGTCGAGTTCAATCTCGTGCATGATCGCGGTACCACGTTCGGGTTGCAGACGAACGCGCGCATCGAGAGCGTACTGATGTCGCTGCCACCGCTCGCGGGGTGGAAGTACGCGCCCGAGTTCGCGCCCGAGAGTTTCGAAGCGGAGCTCATGGAGATGCTGCGCCCGCAACCGTGGGTCGGCGTCGGCGCCTCGGCCTGAGGCCTCAACGATGGGATCCGCCGTGGACCGACGCGGGGCCACTGAGCCGCCGGACATCGAGCGTGGTGAACCACGCTCGGTGATCGTGATCGGGGCCGGCATTACCGGCCTGGTCGCGGCGTACGAGCTCAAGCGACGCGGCGTGCCTGTGACCGTCTACGAAGCCGCACCACGCGCGGGCGGCGCAATCGGCACTTCGCTCGCCGACGGGTTCCTCGCGGAGCACGGCCCCAACGCGTTCGTCTCCTCGCCATCGGTCGAGGAGCTCATCACGCGCCTCGGGTTGCAGCCCGACGTGGTGGAGGCCAATCCGGACGCCAACAAGCGATACGTGGTGCGGAACGGTCGGTTGTTGCCCTTCCCCACGACACCGCCCGCGCTGCTCTTCACGTCGCTGCTGTCGTTGCGCGCCAAGCTGCGCGTGCTCTTCGAGCCGCTCGTCAAGGGCGGTCCGCGCGATCTCGACGAAAGTGTTGCGTCCTTTGTGCGGCGGCGGCTCGGGCCGGAGGTGCTCGACTACGCGGTCAATCCCTTCATCGCGGGCATCTTCACCGGCGACCCCGAACGGCTGTCCATGGCGCACGCCTTTCCGCGCGTCTACGAGCTCGAACGCGAGTTCGGATCGCTGTCGAAGGGGTTGGTCATGTCGCTCCGACGTGCGCGGCGCGATGCGGCGGCGGCGCGCGCCTCCGCGGCCGACACGCCGAATCAGCTCCCCGCGTCTCCGGCCACCGTCGGCGCACGGCTGATCTCGTTTCGCGACGGACTGCAGGTGCTGACCGACACGCTCACCGATGCGCTCGGCAACGCCCTCAAGCTCGCGACGCCCGTGCGGTTGGTCCATCGCGGCGAATCGCGCTGGGTGGTGGAATCCGGCCCCGACGGGGCGGCGCGCGCGCGGGCGGTCGACGCGGTCGTGCTCGCCGCGCCCGCGCACAGCCTCGCGGCCATGGAGCTACCCGCGGCCATCCGCAAACACGCCATGCCCATCGAAGGCGTGGCGTATCCGCCGGTGTCGTCACTCACGCTCGGCTTTCGGCGCGAGGATGTCGCCCATCCGCTCGACGCATTCGGTGTGCTCGTGCCTTCCGTCGAACAGCGACAGATCCTCGGCATCAGCTTCACCTCGACGCTTTTTCCCGAGCGCGCGCCCGAAGGGCACGTGGCCGTGACTGTCTTCGTCGGCGGCGCGCGTCAGCCCGAGCAGGCACGGCTGCAGACCGACGCGCTGGTGCGTCTCGTCCGCACCGATCTGCGGGACCTGCTCGGCGTGCGAGGCGAGCCGGTGTTCGCCAAGCACGTGTTCTGGCCTCGTGGCATCCCGCAGTACGAGGTGGGCTACGGTCGCATCAAGGATGCCGCCGATGAGACCGAGCAGGAGAATCCGGGTCTCTACCTCACCGGCAACTATCGCCACGGCGTGTCGGTCGGGGACTGCATCGCGAGCGGCCAGCAGGTCGCGGACCGCGTTGCAGCCTACCTCACACGGAGCCAGTAGCCCGGCGCGTTTCGGTCGGGCCACCGACCGAACACAGGGCGAATAGCTACCAACGCCCGGCATCGCTACCCTTCGGCATGCCTCCTGTCGATCTCCTGTGCATTGCGGCGCATCGTGATGACGCCGAACTCACGTGCGGCGGTACGCTGATCAAGGCTGTCGATGACGGCTATCGCGTAGGCGTCCTCGATCTCACCGAAGGCGAAATGGGCACGCGCGGTTCGGCCGATCTGCGCGCCCAGGAGGCGGAGGCCGCGGCGGAAGTCATGGGGCTCACCATTCGCGAGAACCTCCGTTTGCCGGACGCCGGCGTCGAGAATACGCGTGCCACGCGCGAGGCCCTCGTCGCGATGATCCGTCAGCTGCAGCCGCGCGTCGTGATTGCGCCGGCAGCTCGTGGACGCCACCCGGATCATCGTCTCACGTCGGAGCTGGTGCGCGATGCCTGCTTTCTCGCGGGGATCGCGCGCTATGTGCCGGACGTTCCGCGGCATCGTCCCCTCAAGCTGCTGCACACCATCACGTATCGCGAAGACGCGGTGAAGCCCACGTTCGTCGTGGACATTTCGGCGCAGTTCGAGCGCAAGCTCGCCGCGATTCGGTGTTACGCGTCGCAGTTCGACGGGCAGACGCAGGCCGGCGAAGTCTTTCCGAATGGCGAGTCGCTGTACGACATCGTGACGCATCAGGCGGCACATTACGGCGCCCGCATCCGCTGTCGCTACGGCGAGCCGTTCTACACCGATGAGACCATGCGCGTGACCGACGTGCTGTCGCTCGACGTATCGACCTTCTGAGCGGAGAGTTTCGTGAGCTGCCCATTTTCCGGGACGATGTCGACGGCCCCCGCCTCGCGAGGCGCGGACGATGCGACCACGGTACACGCCGCACCGGCGCACGGCGGCGAGGTGGATTACCCTTCGTATCTCGCGCTCGACCAGCTGCTCGCGCTGCAGCATCCGCGGTCTCAGCCCGAACATCCCGATGAGCTCCTGTTCATCGTCGTGCATCAGGCGAGTGAGCTCTGGTTCAAGGTGCTGCTGCACGAACTGCACGGCCTCATTGTTCGCCTGCAGGCGTTCGATGCCGTTGGCGCCGCGCTGTCCGTACGCCGGGTGAACGCGCTCATGGAAATCGTCGCGGGCCAGCTCGCGGCACTCGAAACGCTGCCACCGCAACGCTTCCAGCAGTTCCGCGGGTATCTCGGCAGTTCGAGCGGCTCGCAGAGCGACCAATTCCGCGCAATCGAAGCGCTCTCCGGATTGCGTGATCCGCATTTCATGGCCGCCATCACCGAACATGGCGAGCCCTCGGCGATCGTGCGTGATGCACTCGCCATGCCGACGCTGCAGGAGCTCTTCGACGCGCTCGTCGCGCACGAGGGCATGACGCTTGAAACGCTCTACACCGGCCCCGCTCCGACGACGCTGGTCATGATCGCCGAAGGGCTGCTCGAGTACGAGCAGAACTTCTCGCGCTGGCGCTTCCTGCACGTGCAACTGGTGGAGCGCATCATCGGGCCGGGCACGAGCGGAACGGGTGGCACGCTCGGGGCGAAGTATCTGCAGCGCACGATCGCCCATCGCTTTTTCCCCAACTTGTGGGCGGTGCGCAGCCGGCTGTACGGAGCGACCACGTGAGCGAGTCCCTTCGCGCCGCTGCCGCGCGGGCTCAGCAGACGCTCGAGGCCCAGTGGCGACAGAACGCGATCCGCGACGACGGCTGGTTCGACGCCACGGTGCCGTGCGGCGCGGGCACGCCGCCGTGGCCAGGTGACACGCCCTTCGCCTGCGGGTGGACGTTGCGCATCGCGTCGGGCGGCAGCGTCAACCTGTCGTCGATCACGATGAGCCCACACGTGGGCACGCACGCCGACGCGCCGTTGCACGTGAAGGATGGTGCCCGTGACAGTGACGCCATTCCGGTACAGCCATTCAATGGCCTTGTCCACATCGTGGATGTGCGCGATCTGACCGGCCCCATCTCGCGCGCACAACTCGCGGACCGACTCGCCGTCGTGGAGCCCGTGCGGCTGTTCCTGCGCACCGGCCACTCCGTGGCCGAAGGACGATTCCCGTTCTCGTGGCCATGGCTCGACGCGGAAGTGGCAACCGACCTGGCCCGTCGCGGCCTCACCCTGCTCGGCACCGACGCGCCGAGTGTCGACCACAAGGAATCGAAGACGCTCGACACACACCATGCGCTGTTCAATCACGGCGCGAACGTACTCGAGAATCTCGACCTGCGCGATGTCACGCCCGGTGCCTATGAACTGCGCGCGCTGCCGATGCGCCTGCAGGGCGCTGACGCGGCCCCCGTGCGCGCACTGCTGCGCATGATCCAACCCGACTGATCAGTCGTGCGAGGCGCGTGCTGCACGCAGCGCCTCGAGCCGGTGCGTGATCGTGTCTGGCACCAGCAGTTGATCGGCGATGCGTGCCACCTGCTCGGCTTCGAGCCAGGCACGCTCGAGTTCGGCAAGCTCACCGGCCAGTGCAAGCCGCTCGCGTTCCTCATGCACCGCCATCTCGATCGCGAGCCGTGCCGTGCGCGGGATGTAGCCGAGATCGCCGGTGTCGCCGAACGTCTGCTTCGCCCCCCAGGCGCGACGCTGCTCCATCGCCCACGGCAGCACGCGTTCGGGGCCGCCCACCTCGTCGAGCAACGTGACCGCTTCGTCCACACGCGCACGCGTCGCGCCGCCGCCGTTGACGCCGGGGAGCAGCTTGGCCAGCGTGTCGCGCGCGAGTTCACCATGCAGCGTCACGCGTCCATTCTCCGCGTTACTGCCGCCTGGCCCGGGCGAGAGTCGCTCGCGCCACGTGACGCGCGGCGATGCAATCCGCTTGACCCAGCCGATCTCGATGGCCCACCGTTCGCCGCCGTGGCCCGGCACGAGTCGCGGATTGCCGCAGGGCAGAAACCAGTCGCCATCCGGATGCGCGAGCGGGCGCCAGCGCACGCGCGTGCCGCTGACCGCAGTGAGCAGCGTACCGACGTGCAGCAACGGTGGCAGCACGAGGAAGCCGGCGCCCGTGAGCGCGGCGCCCGCCGCGATCGCCCCGACGCCGGCGGCGGCCGCGCCTCCCATCATCCACGCCCGCTTGCGACGACGACCGAACTGGTCCCCATAGCGCCACGCCGCAAACTCAGGACGCAGCGGTCGGCCGATGCGCACCAGCGTCGTGCCGTCACGCCAACGGGCAAGCCCGATATTGTCCGTCGCCACGCGTACCGCGGTACCACGATACGCGCGCTCTCCCTGCTCGATCGCTTCCCATCGGGAATCGAACGGCGCGAGGTTCCAGCGCTCGCATCGCGCGCACACCACCCACAGTCGCCCCTGCGCTTCGTCGAACGCCACCCGTCGGCCGACGGGAAACGCTTCGAGCACCTCGTTGCGACCGAGATCGGCACCGCAGTGCACACAGTGCGTGTACATCAGCGCGCGTCCTGCTCCGCGCGCAGTTGCGCGACGCGCGCACTGATCGCATCGGGCGCGAGCAAGCCGTCGGCAATCTTCGCGATCGACTCGGCCTCTTCCCAGGCCGCCGCGAGCGCGCCGAGTTCGCCCTGCATTGCCCGACGCTCACTCTCTTCGTGCAGCGCCATCTCGAGCGCGAGACGTTCGGCGGCATCGAGCGTGTGCAGGGCGCCGGGGATCTTCGTCACGGAGAGCGTTTGGGGTTTCTCGGCCTGCTTGGTGCCGAACGCAGGCGCGGCCAGGCGCGTCTTCGCGCCGTGCCGTTGCGCCAGCGCGCGCAACGTATCCTCCGGGGTCCCTTGCGACTCCACGAACTGCACGGCGTCGGCCACCGCCCGCTTCGAGCCGCCGAACCGATTCACCGCTGGCAGCAGACGCTGAGCCGCGCGTGACGCGGCCTCGCCTGTGAGAATCGTGGTCCCCTTGCGATGCTCCAGTCGGAGCGCCACCTCGCCCTCCGTTTCCGACGGCTTCAGCAGCGCGCTCATGCGCGCGTGACGGCGCCGCACGTCGAGGATTTCGCGATTCGGTCCCACGATTTTCGCGATGTGATGATCCGGCGCCCCGTTGACGAGCGCGTCCCACATGCCCGTGTTGCCGTAGAGGCCTGCGAACGACGCCATGCTCGCGCCCACCCACACGCCGCCGGCGATCACCAGCCCCACCGCGCCCACGGCGGCCCCGGTGATCGTCAGCTGCCGCCGACGCCGTCGCCCGAACTGATCCCCGTAGCGCCACGCCGCGAACTCCGGTCGCAGCGGTGCGCCGATGCGCACGAGGTCGACACCGTCCGCCACGCGCGCCAATCCGACGTTGTCGGTCGCGACGCGCTTGCGCGTGTCCCGATACAGCCGCTCACACGCCTCGATGGCTTCCCAGCGCTCTTCGAGCGGGCTCAGGTTCCACCGCTCGCACGCTCGGCACACCACCCAGAGCCGCCCAGTGGCCTGGTTGAACGCCAGTCGCCGGCCGACCGGCATGGCCTCGACCGCCTCGTTGCGCCCCAGCGGCGCGGCACAGTAGTAGCAGGTGGTAAACATGCGATACTCCAGTAACTTACGGTCATGAGCCAGTCGCCCGTCTACCTCGACCACGCGGCCACCACCCCGGTTCGACCGGAAGTGCTGGAGGCCATGCTGCCGTGGTTCTCGACCCGTTTCGGCAATCCGTCCAGTACCCACAAGCTCGGACGCGAAGCGCGCGTGGCGCTCGACGAGGCCCGCGAGCGGGTCGCGACCGCACTCGGTGCCCACGCCGACGAGATCTGTTTCACGTCGGGCGGCACCGAGAGCGACAACTTCGCCGTGCTCGGCGCCTGGCGCGCTGCCCACGCCCATGGCCGGTCGACCGTGCTCTCCACGCCCATCGAGCACAAGGCGGTACTCGAAGCCTGCCATCAGGTTGTACGCGAGGGCGGGCGTGAGCGTTTCGTCCCCGTTGATGCCAACGGCATCGCCGACACCGAGGCCTTCGCCGCGCTCTGCGATGACACGGTCGCCGTGGCCAGCGTGATGTGGGTGAACAACGAAATCGGCGTCGTGCAGGACCTGCCCGCGCTTGCGTCACGCGCCAAGGCCAGCGGCGCCGTCGTGCACACCGATGCCGTGCAGGCCTTCGGGAAGCTGCCCATCGATCTGCGCACGCTGCCCGTGGATCTGCTCACGATCAGCGGTCACAAGCTCGGCTCGCCGAAAGGGATCGGCGCCCTCTTCATTCGCCGCGGCGTGACCCTTGCTCCGCTGCTGCACGGCGGCTCGCAGGATCGTGGTCGCCGCCCCGGGACCGAGAACGTGCCGTACGCCGTCGGCTTCGCCGTGGCGTGCGAGCTCGCCGTGGCCGACCGTGAGCGCGAAGTAGCGCACCTCGGCGCGCTGCGCGATCGCCTCGAAGCGCGTCTGCTCGAGGCGTTTCCCGACGCCGTCATTCACGGCCGCGGCGCGATGCGGGCACCGCACGTGTGCAACGTGAGCATTCCGGGCACCGACGCGGAAACGCTGCTCATGGCCCTCGACCTGCGCGGTATTCAGGCGTCGGGTGGCTCGGCATGTCAGAGCGGCAGCGTGGGCCATTCGCACGTGCTCTCGGCACTCGGTGTCGCACCCGACGTTGCGGCCGGCGCCATGCGCCTGTCGCTCGGTGCGCTGTCCACGGAGGCCGGTGTCGACCGCGCGGCCGATGTGATTGTCACGCTTGCGCGCAAGGCGCGTGGCGTGGTCGCCGTTTGAGTCGCACACCACGGGTCGGTGACCGCGATGCGTGAGCGTGTGCTCGTGGCCATGTCGGGCGGCGTCGATTCGTCGGTCACTGCGGCGCTGCTGCAGGAGCAGGGGTACGACGTGGTCGGCGTCACGATGAAGCTGCACGACGATGGCAGCGACGTCCCCGACAAGCCCTGCTGCTCCCTCGATGCCACCAGTGACGCGCGACGCGTGTGCGAACAGCTGGGCGTCCCGCATTATGTGCTCAATCTGGTGGACGCCTTCACGCGCGATGTCTTCGACGACTTCGTGAGCGAATACGCGGCGGGACGCACGCCCATTCCCTGCGTGCGCTGCAACACGTTCACGAAGTTTCGCGATCTCGTGCACAAGGCCGATGCCATCGACGCGCGATGGATCGCCACGGGGCACTACGGGCGGCTCGCGGACACACCGCACGGACGCGCGCTGCTGCGCGGCCGCGATCCGGCCAAGGATCAGAGCTACTTTCTCTGGGGCATGCCGCGCTCGGTTCTCGATCGGCTGCTGCTGCCCGTGGGCGACTGGACGAAGGACGAGACGCGGGCCGCCGCTCGGCGCTTCGGCTTGCGCACGGCCAACAAGCCCGAGAGCATGGACATCTGCTTCGTGCCCCACGGCGATCACGCGCGCATTCTCGAGGACGCACTGCCCGCCGATGCCCCGGCGCTGCAGCGTGGTCGCATCGTGACCGAGAGCGGTCGCGTGATTGGCGAACACGACGGCTTCGCCCGCTTCACCATCGGGCAGCGCAAGGGTCTGCCCGGTGGGTCGGGAGAGCCGCTCTACGTCACCGAGATCCGCCCCGAGACGCGTGAGGTCATCGTGGGGCCGCGCGAATCGCTCGCGCGCGACAGCGTGCATGCGCACGCCGTCAATTGGCTCGCACCGACACCAGAGGCCGGCCGCGCGGTGCGTGCGCAGGTGCGGCACCGCAGCACACCGGTGCCCGCGACCATCGTGCACACCAACGATGGCACGCTGGCCGTGGCGCTCGGCGAACGCGTACACGGGATCGCGCCCGGCCAATCCATCGTGCTCTACGACGGCGAGCTCGTGCTGGGCGGCGGTGTGATCACGCGCGCGGGACGCGGCAGTCTCCCCGTGCTCGCGGCGTGATGGGCGCGGTGCACCGCCACGTCGCGTGACCACGCGAGGCTGACGTGAGCGACACGCCTCGTCCACTCGAAGTCGTGCGCGCGATGATCGACGCGCTCGATCGCGAACTGCTGCAGCTCCTCGCGCGGCGATCGGCGCTCGTGGGCGAGGTGGCGGCCTACAAGCGTCAGCACGGCCTCAAGGTGCGCGACGTGGTGCGTGAGCAGACCGTGCTGCGTGATCGTGGGGAGCGCGCCGAGGCGCTGGGTCTGCCGCGTGAAGAGATCGAATCGGTGTTTCGGGTGCTGCTGCGCGCGAGTCGAGAACAGCAGGCCGCCTTGCGCGCCGAAGTGCCGGTCTCGCAGGCCGCACGAACGGTGGCGGTGATCGGTGCGCACGGTGGCTTCGGCCGATTGCTCACGCGGCTCTTCGGCGACCTCGGTCATCACGTGCTCGCCGTGGATGTGCACACCGCCTTGCGCGCGGTGGATGCGGCGACGATGGCCGACGTGATCGTGCTCGCTGTGCCCATCGATGTAACGGAGCGGGTCATCGCCGAGGTGGGACCGCACGTGCGTGAGGACGCGCTGCTCATGGACGTGACGTCGATCAAGGCCGCGCCCATGGCGGCCATGCTCGCGCACACGCGTGCGAGCGTCGTGGGCACGCATCCGATGTTCGGTCCGAGTGTGCATACGCTGCAGGGACAGCGCGTCGTGTTGTGTCGAGGACGCGGTGACGCCTGGTTCGAGTGGGTGGCGCAGGCCTTCGGCGCCCGCGGGCTCGTGGTGACCGAGGCGACCGCCGAGGCACACGATCGGGCGATGGCCGTGGTGCAGGTGCTCAATCACTTCCAGACGCAGGTCTTCGGCCTCACGCTGGCGCGACTGGGTGTGCCGGTGAGCGAGACGCGGCCGTACACATCGCCGTCGTATCTGCTCGAGCTCTACGTGGCGGCGCGGCACTTCGCGCAATCGTCGGCGCTGTACGGACCGATCGAAATGCGCAATCCGGAGCTCGGCCGCGTGACCGAGGCGCTGCAGACGGCGGCGCACGAGCTCGCGGCGATCCTGACGCGCGGTGATCAGGCCGCGTTCGACGCCGTGTTCGACGAGGTGCGCGCCTACTTCGGCGACTTCACGGGTGAGGCGCTCGCGCAGAGCCGGTTCCTGATCGACCGCATCGTCGAGCAGGGATAGCGCCCACCGTCCGGGGCGTGGGGCTCCGTGGGCGGGGCGGGCGGCGACCGAGCGACGTGCCGTCGGGAACGCGCTCGCGCCGTGACGGTCGCACACCCGAGCGCCCCGCGCTATCTTGGGGCAGTCCGACCGCCCTGCCGGTCGCTCGCCTTCCCCGCCTCCATCGCCCCCCGCATGCGTCACGCTCTCCTGTACATCGGTGCTTTCGAGACGAACTTCCCGTCGCTGACTCCGGGAACCACGAGCTTCACGTCCACCAGTGGTGCGACCGTGCCGTATCCCGCGTGGCCCGCGACGGCCAATGGGCTGCGCATCGGCTTCATGGAGCAGACGGGCAAGAACTTCGTCGCCGTGCGATTCATCGACGACGTCGAGGACGTGGTGCTGCAGCACGAGATGGTGCTCATCCCCGGGCAGCATTTCGGCTTTGGTGTGCGCCTGAGCGGCGAGCCGATTTCGATCGAGGATGACGTCGCGATCCTGCAGCTCGTCGAGGACGCCGCGAAGAAGAACGCTGGCAATCCGTCGGGCGAAGCGATGCTGCGCGTCCGCGCGCGCCTCAAGTCGCGCACCGGGAAGTAATCACGCGTCGTGCCGCACGCGCCTCATGGCGATGCGCGTGCGGCAGGACGACGCGTCAGTACCCGATCCCGACACTCCACGTCACGAGCCGACGACCCGCTTCGCCACGGCGCGTCAGCAGCGAGTACGCGCCCAACTCGGAGTGGATGCCGAGCAGCGGCCAGAGATGCACGCTGCCGCCCACGTAGGTGCGCCACGGCACCGCATCACCGGCGGGCGCACCGAACGTGCGCAACACGCCACCGCTCACGCCAAGCGCACTCGCAAAGCGCCCGATGGTCACCGCGCTTCCCACCGACGCGCGCGTGCCACCGAGCCCCAGATGCGCCGCGCCGTAGGTGCACACACTGCGCGGCTCGAAGCTGCGGCGCACGCCCCCGGTGATGGCCGCCGTCACTTTCGTGAGCGAGTGATAGCTCAGCCCGAACTGGCACCGATCCACGCGCCACCGATTGTCATTGGCCGGATCATCGCGCGTCGTGGCCGGCGATGCCGCCCGCTGCGCCGAAGCGGCGAGCACCGGCGCACTCGTGAGCAGGAGCGCGCCCAGCACGGCCCGCACGAGCGCGCGCACGTCAGTACTTGAGCCCACCGGCCTCCGCAAACTCGCGCATCGCCTTCTCCTGCGCTTCCGTGAGCGTCTCCGGTACCGTGATGGCGATCTCGACCAGCAGATCCCCGGTCTTGTCGTCCTTGGCGATCCCCTGCCCCGGCACGCGGAACCGCTTCCCCGACGAGGTCCCCGGCGGAATGCGCACGGCCACCTTGCGCCCGTCAATCGTGCGCACGCTCACGCGCGAGCCAAGCGCCGCCTGGGCGAGGTTGATCGGCACCGTCGCGATCAGGTCGAGCCCGTCGCGCGTGTAGAAGCGATCGGCGAGGACCTGAAAGGTGACGATGAGATCACCGGCTGGCCCGCCGTTCGTGCCGCGTCCGCCCTGCCCCTTGAGCCGCACCTTGAGCCCACTTTCGGCGCCCGCCGGCACGGTGATGTTGACCGTGCGCGTGGCGCGGACCTGTCCCGCGCCATTGCAGGCGGGGCACCGCTCACTCGGAATCGTACCGCGTCCCATGCACGCCGGGCACGGCCGGTTGACCGCGAAGCCGCCCTGCCCGAACGAGATCACGCCGCGCCCCTTGCACTCGTCGCACATGCGACTCGTCGCGCCCGGCGCACCACCGTTGCCGCGGCAGGCCGCGCACTCCTCCTGCACGTCGAGTTCCACCGGGACCTTCCCCCCGGTCGCCGCCGTCCGGAACGGGACTTCGACGGTGCGCTCCACCGACTGCCCGGCTTCAGGGCCACGAGGACGCCGCGCACCACCGGCCGCGCCGCCGCCCTGGCCGAACATCTGGCTGAACAGGTCACCCAGACCGCCCAGGCCACCAACGTCGAAGTCGATGCCGGACGCCCCGGGGCCCGGACGTGAGGCCCCCGGACGCGACGCGCCCGGACGCGCCCCGGCACCCGGGCGCGCACCAAACCCGCCGAACGCGCCAAGGCGGCGCATCTCGTCGTACTGCTTGCGCTTGTCGGGATCGCCGAGCGTGCCGTACGCCTCCGAGATCTCCTTGAAGCGCTCGGCCGCCTTCGGGTCCCCGGCGTTGCTGTCGGGGTGGTACTGCTTGGCGAGGCGACGATACTGCTTCTTGATCTCATCGGCCGACGCCGATGCGGAGACGCCGAGGATGGCGTAGAAATCCTTGCCGTTGGCCATGCGCGCGGGTGCGAGGCGAAGAGGACGTCAGCGCGCGGCGATCACGCCGCGCCGCCGTTCCACTGCTTGACGATCACACGAGCGGGACGCAGCAGATGCCCGTTGATGACGTACCCGACCTGATAGACCGTGGCCACGAGTCCGTCCTCTTCCGCCGACGCCGCCGGTGCGGTCCCGAGCGCTTCGTGCTGGTTCGGATCGAACGGATGGTCGATGGGGTTGACGACGTCGAAACCGTGGCCCGCGAGCGACTTCACGATCTTCTTCTCGACGAGGCCGATGCCATCCACGACGGTCTTCGCGTCGACCGTGGACGGATCGACCGCGGCGAAGCGCTGCAGATCATCGAGCGCATCGAGCAACCCGCGCACGAGGTCGCCCTGCGCACGCCAGCCGGCTTCCTGACGCTCCTTCACGGCGCGCTTGCGGAAGTTGTCGTATTCGGCGGCCAGGCGGAGCAGGCGCTCGCGTGACTCGGCCACCTCGCGCCGCAGCGCCTCATCGGCCGTGCCGCCGTCGGTGAGCTGGCCCTCGTCGGCGCTGGCCGCTGCCTCGGTCGCGTGGAGCGCGGCCGGATCGACGGCCGGGTGCGCTCCGGTGCTGTTGGGATCGGACGAATGCGTATCGGTCATGACGCGGAAGTCGGGGTAGCGCGGCGCAGGGTGGCGACAACGCGCCCAGAATCCCTACGCGGGTCATCCCACAAAGTTTTCACACCCGCGGCAGCCGCACAACGCCTCGCGTCGGATTCGCGACGCGATCTCCCGAATCGGTCGCCACCCTGGCGGGTGACGCGCGGCCCGCGGCACGGGCCGCCTCGCGTCACGGCTTGAGATGCTTGGCCAGGAAGGCCCACACCAGATTCCAGGAGTCGATCTGCTCCGGCGAGTCGTCGCGCTCGAGCGTCTGCCGATTCACGCGCCGGTTGAAGGTGTGCCCCACGCTCGCCGGCCCCGGGGTCGGATCGACGTAGATCTTCGTCTCCGCCCAGTGCGACTTGCGCGCGCGCAGCGCGTCGATGAGCGGCTCGGCTTCCTCGAAGTTCACGTCGGTATCGTTCGTCGCGACGTGCACGAGAAGCGGCGTGCGCAACGAGTCCACGTGGTAGTACGGCGAGCGGCGCTTGTATTCCTCGCGCTGTTCGAATGGCAGCCCCTGCAGGCGCGGCTGCGTGCTGAACGAGCGCTGGTAGCTCGGGCCCTTGTACGAGAGACGGAAGAAGAGATTCGTCACCGGCACCATGGCCACGCCCGCCTTGAACGGGGTCGCGCCACGAAAGAGCAGATGATTGGTGATGAAGCCGCCGTGACTCCACCCCATCACGCCCACGCGCGTCGTGTCCACGTACGACAGCGTCTTCGCGAAGTCGTAGGCCGAGAGCACGTCATCCACCTCGTAACCGCCGTAGTCGATGGCGTTGTGGAACTCCTTGCCATACCCCGTGCTGCCGCGATAATCGGGCGCGAGAATCACGTAGCCGCGCTCGACCGCCTCGAGAATGAACGGCAGGTAGTTCTGGTCCCAGTTGCCGTGCACGCCACCGTGCACCCACACCATCGCCGCGTGCGCGCGATCACCGCGTGGTGTGCGCGGTGCGAACACGTACACCGGAATCTCGAGTCCGTCGGCGACGCTCTTGTACGACGTCTTGCGATAGGTGATGCGGCCCGCGCTGCGCGCGGCGAAGATCGAGTCGGTGCGCTGCTTGGCCGTCATGTCGGCCTCGTAGTTGGCGACCGGATGATCGGCGTGCCGATTGCTCACGTAGAGCTGCGCGGCGCGCGCCGAATCCATGGGCACGACCTGTCGCGCGCGAGCCGCTGGTGCACGCGTGGTCGCGGTGCCGGTGGCTTGTGCGGACAACGAGGAAACAGCAGACGCCGACACGATGGCGGCGACGGCGAAGAGCGCAGAACGACGCATGACGGAACGCGGGTGGGGAATGGACGAGGGAAACCGCATCGCCTCAAGGTACGCGTCGCGCCGCGGACACGCTGGCCGTCAGCCCTGGCTTGAGCGCGCGATACTCGTAGACGGCGTCACCGTCGGCCACCGCCGGGGGCGCGCGGAACGCGACGCGCTCCGGCAAACCGGTCTCGGCCGCGAAGCGTGCCTCAACGCGGTTTCCCCGCTGCTCCCGCGGCCAACGGCGCGCTTGCACGAAGGTGGCCTCCACCGAGCGGAACCAGCCGGTGGCCGCCGGTCCGCCGTCGGCCGCATCGTCGCCCGGTTCCACGCGACGCACCGCGATGACCGAATCGTTCGCCACGGTGATTTCGTGCCACCGGTTCACAACGGGCGTACAGAAACAGAGAATGCGCGTCTCCACCGTGTAGTGCGAGAGCCGCTGCGCGCGCCAGCGCCCTTCGGCGATCTCGAGCCCACGAGCGGTGGGCGCGACCGCGTTGTCTCGGCACGACAGCAGAAGCCACGGCGCAAGCAGGAGCACCACACGAGCACGGCGCGTCATCGTCGACATGTCACGGAGCGAAGGAGGGGGAACAACCACATCGCGTTCGACGGCGTTCAATACCCGGCGCGGTCGCGCAACACCCAGCGCCATCGAGTCAGCGCGACGTGGGCTCCGCGGTCACGGTCCACCCCGGAACGTCCGCGCTTCGCGCGTAGACGCGGCGCAGCCGGTCCAGCGCAATCTGCGTCGCGCGATGGCGAATCTCACCCCGATCGCCCGGTAGCACGGGCTTCACGGCGTGGACCCCACCGGCCACGTCGACAGCCACCCACACCGTACCGACCGGCTTCGCCTCGCTGCCGCCACTCGGTCCCGCCACGCCCGTGATGCCGACGCCCACATCGGCACCGAATCGCGCGCGCACACCCGTGGCCATCGCGCGCGCGACGGTCTCGCTCACGGCGCCCTGCTCGCGCAGCGCCTCCTCGGACACGCCCAGCTGCTCGATCTTGATGCGATTGTCATACGCGATGACACCACCGAGCACCTGCGCGCTCGAGCCGGGGATCGCCGTGAGTCGTCCGCCCAGCAGTCCGCCAGTACAGCTCTCCGCGACCGCGATGGTGTGCCCGTGCGCCCGCAGCAGTTCGAGCACGAGCGCGGCGAGATCGGTCTCGCCCTCGCCGTAGATCCAATCCCCAACGCGTGCCCGTACCGTGGCCACTGCCGCATCGAGGCGTGCGTCGGCCTCCGACGCCGACACACCATCGAGGGTGAGGCGCAGATCCACCCCATCGAGTCCCGGCAGATACGACAGCGGGACATCGTGCACGGCGCGACGGAACTCGTCGAGTCGATCCGCACACGCCGATTCGGAAATGCCGGTGGTGCGCAGCGTGCGCGAGCGCACGACGGTGGGCAACTCGCCACGGGCTGCGGCGCGTGCCTGCAATCGCGGCACGATCTCCTCGGCGAGCAGACCACGCATCTCGCGCGGAACGCCCGGCATGGTGGCGACAAAGCGTCCGTGCGCATCCTCGAGCCAGATACCGGGCGCCGATCCGTGTCGATTGGTGAGCACCTCCGCACCGGCCGGCAGCAGAAACTGTCGCACGTTGCTCTCGGGCATCGGTCGCCCGAAGCGCTGCTGCCAACGCTCGGCCAGTGCGGCGCGACCGGCCTCGTGCAACACGAGCTCGCGATCGAAGGCGAGGGCGAGCGATTCGTGCGTGCGATCGTCGGCCGTGGGCCCGAGACCGCCGGTCGTAAGCACGGCACCGGTGCGCGCGAGCGCGGCCTGCACGGCGTCGATGATCTCGCTCGGCGTGTCACCGACGGTCGCGCGCCGCGTGATGCGAATGCCGAGCTCGGCGAGTGTGCGCGCGATGTGCGCCGCGTTGGTGTCGATGGTGAAGCCGAGCAGCAGCTCGTCACCGATCGTGATGAGTTCGCATTGCATGCGCGTAAGCTAGCGCGCCGTCAGCCGGCTACGCGCCCGCGCGGCCCGCCTTCAGAAACGCCGGACCGTAGCGGCTCAGATAGAGCGCCAGCGACCAGAGCGTGAGGCCCACCGCGCCCACCATGCTCACCGTGCCCACGAGGCCGTTGAAGTGCGCGAAGGCCACCCACCACCCCTGCTCGAGCCACCCCTCAACGCCGGCCAGCGTGCGAGCCCAGAACCAGAAGAAGGCCGCGCCCGTCCAGATGCTCTGAAACGTCGTCTTCCACTTGGCGGGACCGATCGCGCTGATCACGAGACCACGCCGCGCGGCGAGCTGCCGAAAGATCGTCATCACGACTTCGCGGCCGAGCACGACGGCCACGATCCAGCCGGGGAGCGAGACGCGGCCGACGGGCGTGACGAAGAGGAACGGCGACGGCTCGGGGAGCACGCCGGTGAGTGGTGCGATGAACGTGTAGTGTCCCTGCAGCATGAACATCGGCACCAGCGTCGCCACGAGCAGCAGCTTGTCGGCGAGCGGGTCGAGCAGGCGGCCGAGATCGGTGACGAGGTTGCGCGTGCGCGCGAGGTGCCCGTCCCACCAGTCGGTGATGGCCGCGAACAGGAAGAGGCCGAACCCCACCAGTCGCGCCGACCAGGACGGCGCGAACGGCAGCCACGCGATGAGTGGCGTCAGCGCGATGCGACCGAGAGTGATCGCATTGGGGAGGTTCACGCGGTCCTCGGGGGTGGGCACTCGGATCGCGGCCGGCCGGCCGGGGGGGTCGACCGGGAATCTAGTACAGGGCCCCGCTCACGCGAGCGTCTTGAGCACCAGCTTGCTGACCGCCTTGAGCGTGTCGAAGACGCCGTCACCAGTCACGGCGACGGCCTCGAACTCGGGCGCGCGCTCCACCCACTCGCCCGTCGGCAGCTGGCTGACGAGCAGCTCGTTCGGGTTGAACGGATTGACGAGTGGCCGCTGGCGCGACGCCTCGAGCACTTCCCATCCCGGATTGAGCATCTCCTGCAGCTGCGCGAGCGGCGCGGCGTTGGGGAGGTCGCGCTTGTTGTACTGGATGACAAAGGGCATGCGCGTCAGGTCGTAGCCGTACGCGGCCATGTTGTCATACAGGTTCTGCATGCTCTCGAGATTCGCTTCCGCGCGATCCTGCTGCGAGTCGGCCACGAAGACGACGCCGTCCACGCCCTTGAGGATGAGCTTGCGCGAGGCGTTGTAGTAGACCTGTCCCGGCACCGTGTAGAGGTGGAATCGCGTCCGGAAACCACGAATGGTGCCGAGGTCGACGGGCAGGAAATCGAAGAAGAGCGTGCGTTCGGTTTCGGTGGCGAGCGAGATGAGCTTGCCGCGGGTGTCGGGAGACACCTTGCCGTAGACGAACTCGAGATTGGTGGTCTTGCCGCCGAGTCCCGGCCCGTAGTAGACGATCTTGCAGTTGATCTCGCGGGACGCGTAGTTGATCATCGACATCGCGCGCGCTCCTTACGAGAAGAGGCGGTCGATCTCGTCTTCGGCGCCGGCGAGCAGCCCCGGCGGTGCCAACTGGCTGCCGTGGCCTCGGGCGAAGACGGTCTCGAAGACGCGCGTGAGGTCGTCGACGGCGCCCTTCATCTTGAGGCGCACGAGCCCGAGCGTGGTGCGATTGTCGAACAGAACCACAAGAATGACTCGCTTGGCGACGTCCGCGAGATACATCGACTCGCGCTCGCCCTGATGAAAGAGAACGCTGAAATCGCTCTCGCCGATGAGGCGCGCGAGCTGATCGTTGGCGCTGAAGTCGGCCGCCGTGAGCGTCGCGAACGCGGTCGCGTCGAAGTTGGGGGGCTCACCGACGGTGGCAACGAGTTGCCCCGAGCGGTCCACGAGCAGGGCGCAACGCGCCTTCACATCGTAGAGGAACCGCTGAAGAATCTGCGTGATGGCCGCAAAGTCGTCCTCGGTGAACGACCAGGTGGCAGCGCCGACGGGCATGTACTCGCTCCGGTGAACCGGGTCACAAAAGGCTGAAAAAGACGATCGCGAACGTGGCGCTCAGGAGAGCGCACGCTCGACGCGCCGCAGGGCCCGCTCTCCGCGCTTGCGGAGCATGGGATGCGTCTCCCACGCCACGTACTCGCGCAGGCTCCGCGCACTATCTACGCTCGGCCGTGCCCGAAGGTAACTGATCGCCGCCATGCGCCGCGTGGGCCGGGGGTGAAACAGTGCCTGCCGGCTGCGGGACAGCTGCGCCCCCCACGCTGCCAGCCCCGTGACGAGGCCAATGGCGATCCCGGTGGAGAATACGGTGAACGGAGAGCTCTGTCGAGACATCAGCGGCGAACGGGTCGGCAAGGGAACGATGACGCGGACAACGGGGAGACGACGCGCTGCGGGTAAGGTAATGGTATGGTGAAGCAGCCATGCCAACGACCTCGTCTGACAGCTCCCTCGAAGTCATTGCGACGGCCGTCGTGCGCGCCTCGTTTCGGATCTACCGAGACGTTGGCCCCGGGCTGCTCGAGTCCGTGTACGAACTGCTCCTGAGCGCGCGCCTCAGCGAGCTGGGACTGCCAGTGGAACGTCAGCACGCGGTGGATCTGCAGTATCGGGAGGTCAGCGTGCAAGGTGCCTTCCGCGTTGACCTGCTGGTCGCACGTCGACTCGTCGTGGAAGTGAAGGCCGCGGAGCAGATGCCTGCAATTGCGCTTCGTCAGACCCTGACCTATCTCCGCTTGCTCCGCCTCCCGCTCGGACTCATCGTGAACTTCGGTGGCGCGGACTTCAACGGCGCGGTTCGTCGCGTGGTGAACGATCACCACATGCTCGAGGGCTCCCCGCTCCGCATCCACCGGGTCGCGAAACCCGACCCAAAGCATGGCACGTCGTGAGCTGTCGTCGCGAGCCGTCCCACCCGGCGCGCTCCCTCGCGTCTTCGCGTCCCTCGCGTCTTCGCGTGCCGCAGTTCTCCTGCCGAAGACGAGGCACCGCGCTCCGAGAGCGGGAATCGCTGATCGCCAAAGAGAACTGCGGGACGCGAAGACGCGAAGACGCGAAGACGCGAGGGATGCTGCGAGGACGCGAGGGAGAGCGGCGACGGGGTAGCGTCGCTCGAGGTGCTGGCCGAGCGGTTGGCGCGGGCACACGCCCGCGCCCCTACATCTCCCGCCGTGCGTGCAGCGCCTGGGCGATCGTGACGCCGTCGGCGTATTCGAGGTCGCCGCCGACGGGGAGGCCGCGGGCGATGCGGGTGACGCGGACGCCGAGAGGGGCCAGCTGGCGTTGCACGTAGAGCGCCGTCGCTTCGCCCTCGAGCGACGGATTCGTCGCCACGATCACTTCCTGCACGCCCTCTTCCGGCACGCGTTCGAGGAGCAATCCGATCGCCAGATCATCCGGCCCGACACCGTCGAGCGGTGAGAGGCGTCCGCCGAGCACGTGGTAGCGCCCGCGAAACTCCCCGGCACGTTCGATCGCCGCGATGTCTCCCGCCTCTTCGACCACGCAGAGCAGCGTGCCGTCGCGCCGCGTGTCGGCGCAGAGTGCGCAGATCTCGAGTTCGGTGAGGTTGTGACAGCGCGGACACGGTCGCACGCGCTCGACGAGCGTGATCAGCGCCGCCGCAAGACGCCGGCTCTGATCGGCCGGTTGCTTGAGCAGATGGAACGTGAGCCGCTGCGCCGTCTTGCGCCCGATGCCGGGGAGACGCGCGAGCTCCGTCGTCAGATCATCGATGGCGGACACGCCGTTCGCCCGCGCGGGGCGGCCGTCAGAACGGGAGCTTGAACGGCAGGTCGAGCCCGCCGGTCAGCTTGCCCATCTCGGCCTGTGCTTCGTCCGCCGCCTTCTTCTGCGCTTCCGCCGCCGCGACCGCGATGAGGTCCTCGAGCATCTCGATGTCGGCCGGATTCACCACGCTCGGATCGAGCTTCACGCGGCGGATCTGTCCCTTGCCATCGCACTCCACCGTGACCATGCCGGCACCAGCGGACGCGGTCACGGTGCGACGCGCGAGATCGTCCTGCAATTGCTGCAGCTTGCCCTGCATCTGCTGGGCCTGCTGCACGAGATTGAAGATGTTGGCCATGCGGGAAAGATAACCGCCGCGAGCGACACTCAGGAGTCGAGCAGTTCCAGGTCGAGCACCTTGACCGCCGCCGCCAGCAGCGGGTCCTGCTGGGCGAGGCGCTCCACGGTTTCCGACTTGACGTCGGCCGTGGTGAGACGTCGGCCGGCCAGCGGCGTCGTGGGCGCGGCACTCCCCTCGCTCTCGAGGCGCAGCGCCTTCACCGGGCCGATGACCTGGGCGATTGCCGCGAGAACGGCCTCACGGCTGTTCTCGACGGCCGTGGAGAACGTGTCGTCGCCAGGATCGTGCACAAGCGTGAGGACGCCGTCCGCGATGCGATGCGGGCGCACCCGACGTACCGACTCGGCCACCATCCCCCGCCCCGCTTGCCGCATGGCATCGGCGACCGCCGGCCACCCACTGCGCAGGGCGTCAATCGTCGGTACGGCGCGCGTCGGCGCAGGCGTCGGTGGTGCGGGAGCGCGTGGTGCGGGCGTCGGCGGCGCGGACGCTGCTGGCGCGGGCGCAGGCGCCCGAGGTGCCGACGCCGCGGGCGCCGCTGCCGATCGTGCCGGCGCCGGTTCGCGCACGACGGCGTCGCGCAGCCTGGGCGCCGCCGCGTAGGCGGACGCTCCCTTGGGGTCCTCGAGACGCGCGGCACGCCGCGCCGGCGGGTCGTCACCGGTGTCGAAGCCGCGCAGGACATCCTCGAGTTCGACGGTGCGATCAAGCAGCGCGAAGCGCACGAGCAACGACTCGAGCAGCAGTTGCGGCTGTCCGCTCTTGCGGTATTGCGGCTCGAGCTCGAGCAGCGCATGCAGCATGCGCAGCAGATCGGGCGCGGCGAATCGACCGCGGCGTGCCTCGAGCGCGTGCGCGAGCGTTTCCGAGATCTCGGGCGGCGTGCCGCCGAGGGTGTACGCGAGCATGGCGCGCAACACATCGGCGAGACCAGCGAGCACCTGCGCGAAGTCGACGCCACCGTCAGCCAGTGCCTGCACGTGCGTGAACACGTCGGCAGCACGCCGTTCGGCAATCACGTCGAGCAGGGCAACAAACTCCTCCTCGGGCACGAGGCCGAGTGCCGTCCGCACGCGTTCGGACGTGACTTCGCTCGTGTCGCCGAGCGACAGCACCTGATCGGTGAGCGAGAGCGCATCGCGCAGTCCACCATCGGCTGCGCGCGCGATCATGCCCAGTGCGTCGTCTTCGAACGACACGCCCTCCTGGCGCAGGACATGCGCGAGGCGCTCCCGGATTTCAGCGGGCGCGATGCGCTTGAGGTCGAAGCGCTGCAGACGACTGAGCACCGGCGCGGCGGCCTGCGCGATCTTTTGCGGATCGGTGGTGGCGAACACGAACACCACGCGCGGCGGCGGCTCTTCGAGCACCTTGAGCAGCGCATTCCACGCTTCGCGCGTGAGCATGTGCGCCTCGTCCACGATGTACACCTTGTAGCGCTCATCGGCGCTCGGGGCGTACATCGCGCGTTCGCGCAGATCACGCGCGTCGTCGACACCACGGTTCGAGGCCGCGTCGATCTCCACGACGTCGAGCGACGCACTGCCGCTCCAGATACGCTGGCAGCTGGAGCAGCGCCCGCACGGCTCACCATCGGTGGGTGTGCCATCGCGACGCGCCGCGGTGAGCGTCTCGCAGTTGAGCGCCATGGCAAGCACGCGCGCGAGCGTGGTCTTGCCGGTACCGCGCGGGCCGCACAGCAGGTAGCCGTGAGCGACACGATCGCGCGCGATGGCCCCCTTCAACGTGTTCGCCACGTGCGACTGCACGGCGACCGACGCAAAGTTCGTGGGGCGGTACTTGCGGGCGAGTGCGAGCGTCATGGCGGCGGGGGAGCGCGGAGACGACAGCGCCGGCGCCGCACCCCCGCTGGGGATACGCGCGCCGGCGCAGTGTCTCAGGCCTGACGAAGCGATACTTGACACCACGTACCGTTGCTACCTGCGGGGTCCTGGCGGAGTTGGCGGGCATGCACCCTCCGGGACCTGAGACTCCGTAGTCTACCCAGAGGTGGGGGCGCCGACAAGCGCACGCGCCACCGCGTCAGCCACGCGGGGCAATGCCGCCGTCAGCCGTTCGGTCGGCACGTCACGATGCAGCACGAACCGCACCCGCGTCGGTGACCAGGTGGACGCGCGCACACCTTCGGCGCGGACAGACGCCACGACGGCGTCCGCAGCCGCGTGCGGCAGGTCGAGCATCACAATGTTGGTGTCGGGAAACACCACGCGCGCGCCGCCAGCGCCATCGAGTGCCTCGGCGAGCGTCCGCGCCATCGCGTGATCGTGAGCGAGCGCGTCAAGCTGGTGCTCGAGTCCGTACCGCGCGGCGGCGGCCAGCACCCCCGATTGACGCAGTCCACCACCAAGCCGCTTGCGCACCCGATCGGCCTGCGCGATGAAGTCGGCGCGGCCGGCGAGCGCCGCACCGACCGGTGCCCCGAGTCCCTTCGAGAAGGACACCATCACGGAGTCCACGGGCGCGACGAACGCTGCGAGCGGCACGCCGGTCGCCACGTGCGCATTCCACAGCCGCGCCCCATCGAGGTGTACGGGGACACCGAGTTCGCGCGCGACGTCAGCCATCGCCTGCATCGCCGCGGGTGTACTGACGCGACCACCCGCACCGTTGTGCGTATTCTCGAGGCACACGAGGCCAGCCGGCACTTCGTAGCGTCCGCGACCTCGCACGGCAGCCACGAGGTCGGCCGCCGACATCACGTCCTCCGACGCGCGCACGGGCCGCACCTGCACGCCGGCCACCGCCGCCGCCCCGGCGAGTTCCCAGTGCACGATGTGCGACTCCGCATCGAGCAGCACCTCCGCACCGGGACGCGTGTGCACACACAGCGCGATGAGATTGCCCATCGTGCCACTCGGCACCAACAGCGCGGCCTCGGTGCCGAGCCGTTCGGCCACACGCGCTTCGAGTGCGCGCGTGGTCGGATCACCATCGAGGACGTCATCACCCACCGTCGCATCGGCCATCGCGGCGCGCATGCCGGCGGACGGCTGGGTGACGGTATCACTGCGCAAGTCGAGCAGGTCGGAGAGCATCAGCGAGCGCGAGGATCGGGAACACGCGACAGTGCGCGCAGCTCGGCGGCGCGCAACTCGTGCGCCTGCAGCACTTCCGCGCCGAGGACGAAGAGCACTGCTCCGTAGTACATCCAGAACACCACCGACACGATCACGGCGATGGTTCCGGTGTAGAGCGTGCCGGGAGAGACGTAGCCAAGCACGAGACCGTACAGATGACGCGCGATCTCGAATCCGACGGCGGCACTCGTGGCCGCGAGCAGCGCCGCATCACGACTCGGTCGTCGCGGAGGCAGGCCGCGATAGACGGCGTAGAAGAGCAGCACGAGCAGCGCCGCGCCAAGCGCACGTCCGCTCGCGTACCCGAGCACTCCGATGGCGTCCACGCGTACACCGGCTGCGGTGAGCCACGCCGAGCCGCGCTCGCCGACAAGTGCGAGATACGACGACACCACGGCCCACAGCACGACGAGCACCGTGCTCGCGAGCGCCGCCACGACATCGAAGAGCTTGCCGGCCACGATGCCACGATCGCTGCGATCGAGCACGATCGCGAGCACCGCACGCAGTGAGCCGAACAGCCGCGTCGATGTCCAGATGAAGCCGATCGCCGCGCCGATGCCGACGGCGCCGCGCGTGCGCAGCACATCGTCGACCATGGTGCGCAGCACCGCGCTCGCTTCGAACGCGTTGGGCGGCAGAAACCGTTGCGTGAGCTCGACCACCGTTTCCATGGCCTGCTCGGGCTGTCGGCCCAGCGCGAACGAGAGCCCCACCACAAGGAGCAGCACGAACGGCACGAGCGCGAGGAGCAGGCTGAACGCCACGCCGCCGGCGAGAAAGAAGCCGTTGTCGGACGCGAAACCGTCGTAGAGACGGCGCGCGTAATCGCGCCAGATGTCGAGGCGGGGGACGCGTGCGACGGCGACGCGCCCCCCGCTCGACTCAGGCCGGGCCGACGTTGTCGGCCGGGCCCGCATCGGGGCCGGCGGCAAGGTCGTCCGCCATGCGCGGCGCGCGACGCGCCTCGCTGTACGCGCGGCGTGTCTCCTCGACCGCGCGCTCGAGCTCCACCTTCGCCTGGCGAGCCGCGACCCGACCGGCATCGACCGCATCGGCGGCGTCACGCGCGCGCTCCGTGACGGCATCACCAACGGCGCGCGCCTTGGTGGAAACCGAGTCGGCCCGCTCGCGCACCGACGCACGCGCACGTCCCACACCACGCTCGACGCGCTCGAGCGTGCGCTCATACGTCTCGGCGAGATCGTCGGTCACATCATCGACGATGGCGCGGGCTTTCTCCGACGCACGACGCGCTTCACGCCGAATGCGCGCACGCGTCGCTTCGCCTGAATCGGGGGCCAGCAGCAGTGCCGCTCCCGCGCCGATCGCGATGCCGAGCAGCAGCGCGCCCAGCCCGCTGCCGCCCTCCCGCTCCACAACCACCACGCGATCGTCGTCGCTGTCGTTGTACCGTGCCATGCTGCCTCCTGGGGTCAGTCGCTGAGATCCGCGTCGTCCGGAGCGGCGGCCACCGAGGGCACACCGTCCACCGGCATCTTCCGACGCAGCGCCACCGGCTTCACGAAACGCGAGACGGCATCGCGCGTTCCGGGAATGCCGAGTTGGCGGAAGAGAAAGGCGAACTTGTCATCGTACGCCTTGCCGAGCGCCACCTTCACGTCGTCCGGAAGCGCCCACAGCTGCCGCTTGAAGGGACCGAGCGCCTTCTTGCGGGTCTTGTAGTAGAACTGCTCGTCCGAATCGGTCGCCTTGCGCTCATCCTTCGCGTTGACATCGAGCCACGCGTAGATCTCCGATCGCAGTGCATCCGGCAGGTGATCGAAGAGCATGTTCTGGAAGTTCGTGGCGAGATGGATCTCCGCCGTCTCCGTGCGCGGGAAGTTGCCGAAGGCGCTATCGGGGAGCGTGGACGCACCATGCTGCACGGCGCCCGCCATGCCGTAGCGCTCGCGCGCAATCGTGCTGAGATTCGCGAGCGTGTCGAGATCGAGCTTCACATCGGCGATGCTGCCGTCGGCGAGCACGATACCGCCGTGCGAGGTGCCCGACTGCACACTGATCTTGCTGAGCCCCGCCATGCCGGGGGCCTGGGCCTCGAGCGTGCGGTTGAAGCCCTCCATGAACGCCTCGAGCTCCTCGGGCGTGGAGTTCTCCGTGCCGACTTCGCCGATCTCGCCACCGACGCTGATGGTGACGCCCTTCGGCTCGGCCGCACGCACCTCGCGGGTGATCTCGACGCAGCGCTCGTAGTTGCGACGCTGCTGCTCGTCGAGCGTGGCGTGCGACAGATCGACGAGCGTGGAGGTGTCCACGTCGATGTTGTAGAAGCCCGCCGCGACGGCCTCACGCACGAGCTGCTTGACGGCGTTCACTTCCGTCTCGGGGTCGACGGCGAACTTCTTCGCGTTGACCTGGAAGTGATCGCCCTGAATGAACACCGGACCGCGGAAGCCCTCGCGCAACGCGGCCGCGAGCATCACCGTGACGTACTCGGCCGGACGCTGCTCGGTGTACGCGATCTCGGAGCGCGCGATCTCGAGCAGGAACGCGCCGGCGTCGAGTGCAATGGCCTGACGGAAAATGGCGCGCGCCGTATCGTAGGCCGCACCACGCACATTGATCGCGGGCACCGTGAAGCCGCCGCACTCGCCACGGCCGCGCGCGATGTAGAGATCGTGAATCGTGGCCGGTCGAACACCGACGGCCTGACCGATCTCCCAGATGAGCCAGCGCGCGTGCTCGCGCGCGACGGGCTCGCCGAAGACCGCCTCGTGCACGAGCTGGTCCATGTGCTCCGATTGGAGCGGGGCCGCATCATGCACGGTCACGTGCCCATCGGCGACCGTCACCGCGCCACCGAACAGGGAAGTGGACGACAGGGTCTCAGGCGTCATCAGGTCCTCGAGCGCGGCCGTAACGGCAGCGGCGATACAGGGTCAAGTCGCGCCTCGACGGCACGACGGTCCGGACCGACCCCTCAGTCGGCCCGCCAGCTACGTGCAACTTCGACCTTCGCCCCCTTCAGGGGAAGGCCACGCGCATCACACCTGATGGCGTGGATCGGGGTGCGGCAGGGCATCCCACTCGGCCCGCGCCGCCTCGCTCCCGGCTCGCCCCAGCATCGCGTAGGCGAACTGCTTGCCGAGTTCTACCCCAGGTTGGTCGAATGCGTTCACGGCGTAGAGCTCCCCAGCGTAGGCCGTGGCGAGCTCAAGCAGGTAGAGGAGCGCCCCGACACTCGGCGCGTCCACGGCCGGCAGCGTGATGGTGGCGTTGAGCCGGCCACGAGCCGCCAGCGCCCCCGCCGTCGCCTGCCGCTCGATATCCAGCAGCCGCCCAAGCGTGTGGCCCCCGAGATAGCCGAGCTCCGGCCGCTCCGCATGCCGCGCGGGAATCGGCCCGAGCGCCTCCTTGCCGGCCACGGCGAGGAAGAGCACGGTCTTGTCGGCCGGCCCCTCCATGAACAGCTGGACCTGCGCATGCTGGTCGGTGGCACCGAGGGCCGGAAGCGGCGTGGGGCCCACACTCGTGCCGTCAGGCCGAATCTTGCCGAGGCTCTCGGCCCAGAGCTGCACGAACCACGCGGCGATGTCGCGGAGCGCATCGGCGTAGGGCATGAGCACGTGCACATGCGCGCCATGCCGTGAGTCCGCGAGCCACTGCAGCGTGGCAAACACGCCGGCCGGGTTCTCGGCGAGCACCGGGGTGGCGCACCGCGCCGCCATCGCCGCCGCGCCGTCGAGCACGCCGGCAATGTCGATGCCGATGAGCGCGGCCGGCAGCAAGCCAACGGGCGACAGCACGCTGAAGCGTCCGCCCACATTGGCCGGGATGTCGAACGTCGTGATGCCTTCCGCTCGCGCGACGGCTCGCAACGCCCCCACCTCCGGGTCCGTCACGAAGATCATCCGTGAACGCGCGTGCTCCACGCCCACCGCCGCTTCGAGCGCCGCGCGCACGATCAGGTACTGCGCCATCGTCTCCACCGTGCCCCCCGACTTGGAGATCACCAGCACGAGGGTGCTGGTCAGGGGCAGACGCTCGAGCGTTGCGTCGATGGTGACCGGGTCGACGTTGTCGAGCACGTGCAGGCGCGGCCAGCCATCGCGACGCGTCGTATCGAGTTCGTTCCAATGGGGGCGCCGCAAGGCCGAGCGCAACGCGATGGGGCCGAGGGCAGAGCCGCCGATGCCAAGCAGCAGCACGTCGGTGACCGCGCCCTTGTGCGCGTGTGCTGCGGCGAGCAACGCATCGCGCGTGGCGTGATCACCCGGCAGATCGATGAAGCCCAACGTGCCCGCGGCGTGGCGTGCCATGACCGCCGAGTGCGCGGACGCGAACTGCGTGGCACCTTCCGCCCACTGCGCCGCCGTGAGTCCCGCGCCGTGGGGCAGCGGACCAGCCATCATGTTCGTGAAGTCGAGACGCAAAGGCATGACGTGAGTGCAGGAAAAGGGTCAATCGGCGATGGTGAACTCGAGCCCATCGTACGCCGGCGCGACGCCGGCGGGCAGTTCTGCCGCGAGTGCGGTGTGGCCGTGGTCGTGCGTGAGGTGCGTCAAGTAGGTCTGACGTGCACCGATGGTCTGTGCCACCGCGACCGCTTCGGGAATGGACAGATGGGTGGGATGTGGCGTACGGAAGAGCGCGTTGAGGACGAGTACCTCCACGCCGCGCAACGCTTCCATCACGTTGGGTGGCAGCGACTTCGCGTCGGTGACGTAGCCGAATCGCCCGATGCGATAAGCGAGCACCGTCACGCGCCCGTGCGGCACGGCGAGGGGCAGGATCTCCGCGTCGCCCACGGTGAAGTGCTCGCCAGCCCGCACCTCGTGCAGCGTCCCTTCCGGCTTGGTCGTGCCCGGCAACGGCCGCATGCTCGGATCGACCACGTACGGGAAGCGCGCGCGCAGCGTGTCGAGCGTCTCGCGCGAACCGTACAAGGGCAACGCGCCGCCGTTGCGCACCGAGAGCGCGCGCAAGTCATCGATGCCGTGAATGTGATCGGCGTGCTCGTGGGTGTAGAGCACGGCGTCGGCCGCCGTGATGCGCGCCGCGACAAGTTGCAGTCGCAGCTCCGGCGGCGTGTCGATGAGCAGACGCGTACCACCAGCCGTGCGCACGAAGGCGGCACAGCGGGTGCGGCGGTCACGCGGATCCTCCGAGTGACACACCGCACACGCGCAGCCGACCTGCGGCACACCGAAGCTCGTGCCGGTGCCGAGGAGCGTGACGATCACGCCCTCGGCCTCCTCACACGACCTCGACCTTGAGCAGATTGGTCGTGCCGGGGACGTCGAAGGGTGCACCGGCGGTCACGACCACACGATCGCCAGGGAACGCGAGGCGCAGCTCGGTCGCGTCGCGCGTGGCCATGGCGACCATGTGATCGTACCCGCGGGCCGTGGGCACAAGCCGCGGAATCACGCCCCACACCAGCGAGAGCTGGCGGCAGACGCGGGCTTCGTCGGTGAGCGCCAGAATGGGCACGCTCGGTCGGTACGACGACACAATACGCGCGCTGAACCCGCTCTTCGTGAACACCACGCAGAGCGGGGCCTGCAGCATGCGCACCGCCGCGGTCGTTGCGGCCGCGATTGCTTCCTCCGTCTTGACCGGCGGCTCCGCCCGATGCTCGATGCGCTGCGCGTACGGAGGACGCGGACTCGATTCGACCTCGAGAATGATGCGACGCATCGCCTCCACCGCCAGGCGCGGATACTGCCCGGCCGCGGTTTCCGCCGACAGCATCACCGCATCGGTACCATCAAGAATCGCGTTCGCCACATCGCTCGCTTCCGCGCGCGTCGGGCGCGGATGTGTGATCATCGACTCGAGCATCTGCGTGGCCGTGATCACCGGGCGCCCGATGCGATTGGCCGTCGCGATGATGCGCTTCTGCGCGATCGGAACTTCCTCGAAGGGGAGCTCGACACCCAGATCACCACGCGCGACCATCACCGCGTCGGAGGCCGTGAGAATCGACTCGATGTTCTGGAGCGCGACGTCCTTCTCGATCTTCGCCACGATGAGCATGTGCTTGGGCACAAGCGTACGCAGCTCCTCGATGTCGGCCGCCACGCGTACGAAGCTCAGCGCGATCGCGTCGAGATCCTGCGCCACGGCAAACGCGAGGTCGGCGCGATCCTTCTCGGTGAGCGACGGCGCGGACACGTGGACGCCCGGCAGGTTCATCCCCTTGTTGCTGCTGAGCGTACCACCGTGCAACACGCGGCAGCGCACCGTGCGCCCTTCCACCGCCACCACGGCCAGCTCGATGAGGCCGTCATTGACGAGAATGCGCTTGCCCTTGCTCACGTCCTGCGCGAGCAGGTCGTACGTGATCGGGATCTGGTCGCCGGACGCATCCTCTTCGGGCGCCAGCACCAGTTCCTGATCCTCGACGAGCTCGAGCTTCTCCGGCAGCACGCCGATGCGAATGCGCGGCCCCTGCAGGTCGCCGAGAATGGCCACCGGCCGCCCCAGCTCATCCGACGCGGCGCGCACTTCGGCGATCACACGCGCGTGCTGCTCGTGTGTGCCGTGCGAGAAGTTGATGCGAGCGACATCGAGCCCCGACTTGATGAGCGCACGAATCATCTCGGGTGAGTTGCTCGACGGCCCGAGCGTACCGACGATCTTCGTGCGCGGGAACACGCGCCGCACGGGCACGGCGGCGTGCGAGCCCGTCGCGGTGATCGGCTGACTCGCGCGCTCGGGACCGGTGCGCTCGATGTGAATCGCGTCCTGCTCGCTCATGCCGACGCTCCCGAGGCCAGCGCCGCGCGCTTGCGCTCGAGCCCGCCGAGGAGCGTCTCGAACGACTTCGCGAAGGAGGCCAATCCTTCGGTCAGGAGCTGATCGGTCACCGCGTCGAGGGAAATGCCGACCGCGGCGAGCGCCGCGAGATGCGACGACGCCGACGCGACGTCCGCATCGACGGTACGCGCCGTGTCGCCGTGGTCGCGAAACGCATCGAGTGTCGCGGGCGGCAACGTGTTCACCGTATGCGGCCCGATCAGCGCTTCGACGTAGATCACATCGCGGTACGCCGGATTCTTGGTGCTGGTGCTCGCCCAGAGCGGACGCTGCACCTGCGCGCCACGCGCGGCGAGTGCGTCCCACCGTGGCCCCGCGAAGCGTTCGGCGAAGAGCGCGTAGGCGAGCTTCGCATTGGCGATCGCCGTGCGCCCCTGCAGCGCGCGCAGCGCATCCGCCGCCGAGGCATCACTGGCGGCCTTCGCGCGCGACTCGAGCTGCGCGTCGATCGCACTGTCGACACGACTGACGAAGAACGACGCCACGGACGCGACGTGATCGAGCGCCCCACCCTGCGCCGCCCGCGCCTCGAGTCCCGCCAGATACGCTTCGATCACACGCGCGTGTGCCTCGACGCTGAACAGCAGCGTGACATTCACATTGATGCCGTCGGCGATCAGCGTGCGCACCGCGTCAGCGCCCTCCACCGTGCCGGGCACCTTGATCATGAGGTTCGGGCGATTGACAGCCGCCCACAGAGCGCGCGCTTCGGCAATCGTGCCGGCGGTATCGTGCGCAAGATCGGGACCGACTTCGAGGGAGACGTAGCCGTCGATGCGTTGCGACGCGGCGTACACGCCGGCGAACGCATCGCAGGCACGCTGCACATCGGTCGTGGCCAGCTGCTCGAAGCACTGGCGCGCGCTCAACGAGGCCGGGAGGGCTGCCAGCTCGGCGTCGTACGCCTGCCCTTCCGCCAGCGCCTTCTCGAAAATGGTCGGGTTCGACGTCATGCCCATCAGGGCGTCATCGCGGATCCGACGCTCCAGCTCGCCATTGCCGAGCATGGTGCGGTCGATGTAGTCGAGCCAGGGGGAGGTGCCGGCATCACGCAGCGCGTGCAGTCGGGTCGTCATGAGGTCGGGGGGTCGAAGCAAGCCAGCGCGCCGGTCGTCCCAGATCGTCTCGAAATGAGACGCCAGCCCGCGTTCATCGTCATGGTGAAGTGGTAATGTACCGCGCTGCACCGCCCCGAGGCGGGCGCCCCCCCCTGCTCCCCCGTCCTGTGTCTGATCGTTTCCCTCGCGTGACCGACCGTGCCCTTCGACTGGCGCCGCTGGTGCTGCTCGCGGTCGGCTGCCGAGTCGCTCCGACGCGCGTCGCCGCCGAGCCTGCGGCGCGCTCCGCCGCCGGACTGCAGCGTGCCAAGTCGCTCGTCACGTTCGACAGCGCCTGGGCAGTCATTCATCGCACGCACTGGGACACGAGCTTCAATGGGGTCGACTGGCGCGCCCTCGGCGACTCGCTGCGCCCGCGCGCCGCCGCCGCGCCCACACGCGAGGCGCTTCGCGCCGTGCTTCAGGAGCTCGTGACGTCGCTTGGGCAGTCGCACTTCGCCATTCTCCCCGGCGACGCCGACCCCTCGGCGGCGGCGGACGACGTCGAGAGCGACGACAGCGGCACGGTGGGCGTGGAGACCCGCTGGATCGACGGCGGACACGTGGTCGTGCGCGTGATGGCTGGGACACCCGCCGAGCGCGCGGGCGTGCGGCCCGGTGATCGCATCCTCGCCATCGATGGGAAGCCGGTGGACGGACCACGTCGCCCGCAGACACCGACCGACGCCGATGCGCGTCGCGACGCACTGACCGCCTGGCGGCTGCTCGCGCCGCGCCTGCAGGGGCCGGTCGGTCAGTCCGCGCAGCTGACGCTCGACGATCCGACGGGCGCGCGTCGCGAAGTCCATGTCGAACGCAGCGCGCCACGTGGCGTGCCGACACGGTTCGGGCAGCTGCCCACGCAGCATGTCGCACTCGATTGGGAACGTCGTGTCGTGGACGGAAAACAGGTCGGCATCATCCGCTTCAACGTGTGGATGCCGGTGATCGCGCGCGCCTTTGATCTCGCGATCGATTCGCTGCGAAGCGCCGACGCGATCGTGCTCGATTTGCGCGGCAACATGGGCGGCGTGGCGGGCATGTCGATGGGCTTCGCGGGCCATCTGATCGACTCGGCGGTGCCCGTCGGGGTGATGACGACGCGTGGTCACACGATGCGCTTCACGATAAATCCGCGGCGCGTCAGCACTGCCGCGGAACGGGTGACCCCGTTCGCCGGTCCCGTGGGCGTCGTGGTCGACGCCCTCTCGGCGAGCACGACCGAGATCTTCGTCGGTGGACTGCAGGACCTCGGCCGCGCGCGCGTGTTTGGCACCCAAACGGCCGGACAGGCGCTACCGGCCGTCGCCTCGCGACTGCCGAGTGGCGACGTGCTCTATCACGCGATCGCCGACTTCCGAGCGCCGAGTGGTCGCGCGTTGGAAGGTGCCGGCGTCACGCCCGATGAGCGGATTGAACCGACGCGCTCCGCACTGGCCAGCGGCGCCGATCCCGCGCTCGACCGCGCACTTGACTGGGCCGCGAGCACCGCGCGTCGGGCCGCGATCACGCACGACGGCGCTCGCGCCACCACGGCGCCAGTGATGCCGCGACCGAATCGTGACCTCCCGCCGCTGTAACTTCGGGGTGGGACGAAGCGTATAGACCGACACATGCGGCCGCGGCCTGTCTTCCGCGGCCCACCTGGCACGGTGCGCCGTGCCGCTTCCCTTCATTCAGGAGCAACACCCGATGCTGCAGCTCTCCCGCGTGTTGGCGACGGCCGTCACCGCACTGGCGGTTTCCGCGACCTCGCTCACCCTGCCGTCCGTGGCGGGCGCGCAGGCCCTGCCCTCGGCCACCGAGATCTTCGACCGGCATGTGAAGGCCATCGGCGGCAAGGACGCCATCATGGCGGTCTCGTCCGTACAGCAGAAGGGCGTGCTCGAGATTGCGGCGATGGGCCTCTCGGCCGACGTCACGATGGCGATCGCGCGTCCGAACAAGTCCAGCATGATCATGACCATCCCCGGCCTTGGCGAAGTTCGCAACGGCTTCGACGGGCAGGTCGCGTGGGACAACAATCCGATGGCGGGTCCGAGCATTGCCGAGGGCGAAATGCTCGAGGCACGCAAGGCGGCGGCCGATTTCAATCAGTCGTTCGGCATCTACAACCCGGCCGACTTCGACAGCATCGCCGTCGTGGAGAAGGGCATGTTCGGCGGCGAGGAAGCGTACAAGGTGGCCATGAAGCGCAAGGTGGGTCCGCTGGTGCACGCGTTCTACTCCGTGGCCACCGGCCTCTACATCGGCACCAGCACCACCGTGCCGACGCCGATGGGCAACATGGATGTGAACGCCGTGGTCGGTGACTACAAGACGTTCGGCACGCTCAAGCTGCCGACGAAGATCTCGCAGACGCAGAACGGGCAGGACGTGAACATCACGCTCAACGACGTGACGTTCAACACGGTCGCGGGCGATGCGTTCAACCTGCCGCCCGAAATCAAGGCGCTCGTGAAGACGCCGTAACCTGACAGCCCCCGGTTGGTGAAACGGCCGGTCGATTGCCTCGAAGCAATCGGCCGGCCGTTTGTCGTGCGGCACCGGATGTGACGCGATCAGGGACGTCCGCCCGGATGCCACGTCGGCACCTCGGGGGCGTTGGCCAACGCCCGTAGCGCGACGAACGCCGCCTCGATCACGCGCGCCATGTGCACCGGATCGAGCGTGGCCGCTTCGTCGCGTACCGTGTGATAATCCGCGTGCAGATTGAACGTCGACAACGTGTGCGCCGGAATGCCGCGGCGCGCGAAGTCGATGTTGTCGCTGCGTTCGAAGAAGCGCTGTGTTGGCCGCGGATCGGGGACGATCGGAACGCCCGCATCGGCGATGAGATCGCCGAACGTGCTCCGCTCGTATCCCGTGAGCCACGCGGTTCCCATCCCACCGGTCAGCGTGTCTGGCCGACCGATCATCTCGAGGTTGAGATTCGCGACAGTGCGTTCGAGCGGGCGCACCGGGTGATTGATGTACCAGCGCGTGCCGATGAGCCCGACCTCTTCACCCGTCACGGCGGCGAACACCACCGTACGCGCGGGGCGCGCGCCCTTCGCCAGCGCGCGCGCCAGCTCGAGCAGGCCGATCGTGCCTGACGCATCGTCATCGGCGCCATTGTTGATCGAATCGCCATTCACCGCGCGACCGATGCCGATGTGATCGTAGTGTGCCGTGACGAGCACGACCTCGTCACGCCTCGTGGGATCACTGCCCTCGATCACACCCACGACGTTTGCCGCCTCGAGTCGCTGGTCAGGCGCCAGTGAATCCCACGCCGCCCAACTCGCGACGGGCCGCGGCGCGTTGCGACCACCGGGCGCGAATGCGGCCGCCTTCTGCAGCGGCACCCGCTGCAAGTACGTGCCGTCGTCGCCGGCAGGCGCGAGCCCGGCCGCGCGGAACTGTTCACTCAACCAACGCGCCGCGCGCGCCCCACCCGGTGTGCCCGTGCCGCGTCCCTCCATGCTGTCGGCGGCGAGAATGCCGAGGTCGCGTCGGACGTCGTCCGGGCGCACGCTGGGCGCGGGCGTGAGATCCGCGCGTGCGACACGCGGTCGCGCGGGCTGCTCGGCCGTCACCGCAAGCCACAGGGCGGCACGTGGATTGGTACTGCGACTCACGGCGAGACGGGAAATATTGCGCAAGCGCGCGAAGCCGAAGTCGGCGAATGGTGTCCACGCGCTATCGCCGAGCGTGTACCGGTAGAGCGCCGCACCATCGCCCATCACGATCGTGCGCTCGTCGAGCCACGCGTAGTCTTCGCGACGTGGACGCGTGGCCACGAGCGTGTCAATCGCGCCGCTGCGCGGATCGAGTCGCATGATGTACCAACCGGACGCACCCTTCTGCACGAAGCTCACGTGCGACGTACCGGGAATGCGATGCAGCGAACGGCCGATGTTCCGGGCCACTGTGCGCGCGCCCGGCCGACCAACGGTCGCGACCTGCAGCGTGGCGGGCGAACCCAGCACGAACATCGCGAGCGTCGTATCGTCGGCGAACGCGAAGTACCCGACCGGCTTCACATCGGGGACGAGCAACGAGGGAGCGCTTCCGTCGAGGGGCAGCTTCCACAAGCGCTGCGTACTGTCCCGCTCGACGCGCACGACGGCGAGCGCCGTGCTGTCCGGCGTCGGAAACGCGGAGTATTCGCTCTCGGCGGTGACCGCGACCGGATCGATGCGACCGGTGCTGAAGTCGGCGCGCATGATGTCCGATTGTCCATCGGGCCCGATGCGCGTGAAGTAGAGGGCGCGACCATCGGCGGCGAACGCCGGTTGGTTGTCGTATCCCGCGAAGCGCGAGGCGTTGGCGGGGACGCCGACGCGCCAGCCGTCGTTGGTCCGCGCAAGCGGCACGAGGAAGACATCGCTCGACGGCGCTGGCTGCGCCGTCAGTGACGCCGCGGCAAGCAGCGAGACACCGACAAGGGCGGTGCGTCCGCGCGCTGAGGCACGCGAAAGGCAGAGGGAAGTGAGCATGCTGGAATGTAGAACAAACGGCCCACGCCCGTTGCCTCGCGCCCTGGCGTTGCGTAGCGTCCGCGTATGGCCAATCCCTTGTTGACTGGCGCTCGGCGCACCGTCGCCGGGATGTTCGCCGCCCTGCTGCTGGTGGCCTGCGACAGTGCCGACCCCGTCACCCCACCGGGTCCCGCAGCGCCCGCTGTCGTGCGCATCGTGCCGGCGACGACGTTCCTGCAACCCGGTCAGGCGCGCCAGCTGTCGCTCGAAGTCCTCGATAGCACCGGCGCGCCCGTACCGTCGTATTCGGCCACCTGGACGAGCGATGCGAACGATGTCGCCACGGTGACCGCCTTCGGTGAAGTCACCGCGGTGCGCACCGGAACGGCGCGCATTCGCGCCACCGTCTCGGCGCTGACCGCCGAGATTCCGGTCGTCGTCACAACGACGAGCAGCGGCGCCCGCACGTGGAACGTGCTGCGGGAAGGCGAAAACGATGCCTCGCTGCTCGCGCTGTGGGACGATGGTGCCGGCACCGCCTGGGCCGGCGGCAGCTACGGCACGATCTGGAAATCGGTGGACGGCGGACCGTGGATTCGCGTTCCCGCGCCTGCCGACAGCCAGATCATCACCGGCATCTGGGGTGCGAGTCCCACGGACCTGTGGGCCACCGGCGCCGGCGGCGTCCTGCTCCGCGGTGACGGCACGAGCTGGCAGCGCGTGGCGTCGCCCATTCGGGGCACTTTGCTCGGCGTGTGGGGCCTCGATGCCACGCACGTGTGGGCCTTCGCCGATGGCGGCGTGATTGCCCGCTGGGACGGTCGCTTGTGGAGCGTGCAAGGCACCGACACCAACGATGAGATCTGGGGCCTCGGAGGCTCCTCGCCGAGCGATCTCTGGGCGGTCGGCAACAACGGCACGATTCTGCGCTACGACGGACTCACGTGGCGCTCGATCGAGTCACCGACCTCGGCGTTGCTGCTCGATGTGTGGGTGGAGAGTCCCACGAGTGCCTTCGCCGTGGGGACGGGCGGCACCGTGCTGCGCTGGGATGGCGGTGACTGGACACGCATGAACACACCGGCCGCCGTGAATCTGTTCGCGTTGCTCGGCCGATCCTCGCGTGAGCTGTACGCAGCCGGCAACAACGGCGCCTTCTGGCGATTCGACGGTGCGCAGTGGACCGCCCTCGGGATCGGCTCGGGGCAGAATCTGCGCGCGCTTGCATCATCAAGTGTCGTTGGTGGTGGTGTGCGTGCGGCCGGCTGGTTCAATGCGATCTATCGCGTGCCGATTGGCGGTCGTCCGATCGTGGAGCGGCTCGATGCCCTGCTGCTCTCGGCGTGGACCGATGGCAGCGGTCCCGAGGCGGCGACGTATGTCGTCGGGCTCGGCAGTGCGGTTGGCGTGCGCCGCGGCGATTCACTGCAGTGGCTTGACGTGCCCGGTGCGAACGACTTGTACGGCATCAGTGGCAGTGGACCGAACGACATCGTCGCGGTCGGCGACACCGGCGCCATCATCCGCTTCGATGGCACGCGATGGCAGATCGCGGCCGAGCGCACACCACGCGTGTATCGCGGTGTGTGGACCACCGGCCCCAATGAACACGTGATTGTGGGTGAAGCCGGCACCATCCTGCGCTCGAACGGCACCGGATGGATCAGCGAAGCCAGCGGCACCAACCGCTTCCTGCGAGCCGTCTGGGGACGCAGTGCGAGCGCGCTGTTCGCCGTGGGGGACTCGGGGCTGGTGCTCCGCTACGACGGGACGCGCTGGCAGTCGATACCGACCGGTGTGACGAACAACTTGCGCGGCGTCTGGGGGTCGTCGTCGAGCGACGTGTACTTCACCGGCGATCGTGGCGCGCTGCTGCGTTGGGATGGTGAGCGCGTCAGTGTGATGGTGTCCCCAACCACGCGTGACCTGCGCGGCATCTGGGGACGTGGCCCCACCGATGTCTACGCGGTCGGTGACAGCGGCACCGTGCTGCGTTTCGACGGCGCCGGATGGCGCACGATCGACGCGACCACGCGTGCGTTCCTCTACGGCGTGACTGGCGGCGGTTCGGGGCGCGACATCACGCTGGTGGGCGCGCGCGGCGCCGTGGTGCGTGGGCGCGATTGACGGTGACGCGGGCGGCGATCCAACCGGTTCGCCGCCCACACCGTTTACCAGCCGTTGCGTTGGCGGAGCGACGTGATGTGTGCGACGTGGTGCTGACCGTGCCACGCGTACAGCGCGAGCAGCACGTTCACCGTGAGCGGACCGTTCACCGGATGCACGATCGTCCGCGCGCCGGTCTCATCGGTCACCGTCGCGGCCAGTGCGTGCAGACGGGCGTGCAGCAACTCGACAAACGACAGCTGCGCCGCGAGCGGCTGCGTCGCGGCGCCGACGCGAACCCATGCGTTCTCGTCGTAGGCCCGAATGACGGGCGCGTCCTCCGTGAGGCCGAGGGCGAGACGCGCGTACGCGTTGAGATGGCTGTCGCCGAGGTGGTGTACCACTTCACGGACGGTCCATCCACCCGGGCGATAGGGCGTCTCGAGCTGCGCGGCCTCGAGGCCCGCCACGGCCTCGCGTAACGCAGTCGGCAACGCCGCGATCTGCGCAACCGCAGCGTCACGGTCGGCGCGCGTTACCTGCGTCGGGCGAGCGAACTTGCCGATCGGAAAGCGTAGAACGTCCTCGTTCATGTCCGTGCGTCAGGTGGAAGGAAACGCCGAGGCGGGCGCTCGCGTGCGCACCGCACGCGTTCGCCACGCGCGGCGCAGTAGCCAGAGGAGCAACAGCAGCGCCACGAACAGCCCGACAATGGGCAGCAGTACGGCGAGCAGCGCGAGCAGCACCGATCCAACGAGCTCACCCGTGGCGACGACGGGATTTCCGAGTCCACCGGTGAGCGTGGACGATTTGAAGCGCGCGAGTACACTCGCGCCCTGCGTCAGTCCGGCAATCCCACCGCCGCCGATGATCACGATCGCCCACTTGAGCATCGGCGGCAGATCAACGAGCACCGACGCACTCGCGATCATGCCGGCAATGACCGCCGCTGGCGTGGCAATCACGTCGAGCGCCTGATCGAGCCAAGGCACGTAGTAGGCCCCGATTTCAAGCACCATCGCCGTGCCGAGTCCGATGAGCGCTGCTTGCGACCCGACCCACGACCAGCCCTCCGCCACGGGCACGGTGCCGGTCGCAGCGGCAACGCCGAGCACGAACAGCGGCAGAAAGACGCGCAGCCCGGAAGCCGCCGCCAGCCCAAGTCCGACCGCCACCGCGAGGACCGTCTCCATCGTCAGCTCCGACGAGCGAGGGAAACACACGCCGCGACGCACCGCGCACGGCGCTGGTGAGTCGCGTTCAACGCCGGACGGCGATGAGGAGGCCCACCAGTGCGACCAGCACTCCCCACGCCAGCATCACGGCGAGCACGGTGAGCAGTCGCGGGCCCACACCCACCCGACGCCATCCGCCCACCCACGACAACGCCGGCAGGAGCGGCATCGGCAGCAGCACCGTCACGATGAGCGAGAGCGGCCACGCGGTCTCGCCGATGGCGCGCAAGGCGGTGCTGCCTTGCCAGGCGATGATGAATCGGTCGGCGAGGCCGAGCATGAGTCCGCCGGGAAGCCCCATGCCGGGCACGATGCCGAGCAGCATGAGGAGGCCCGTCGTGAGCAGGGCGCGACGACGCGGTGATGACGTCGTGGGCGCCGGCGAAGCGGAAGCAGCCATGGGCGAAAGATAACGCAACGACCGCGGTCGACGGGCGTTCCTTGAGACGCGGCGTGCGTGGCGGTACGTTCGCCTCAGCCGGCGCGCGTCGTACCCGACTCACGCGCGCTGTTCCTCCCACCGCCCGCTCCCACCATGCCCCTCGTGCTTCGCCCTCCCGTGCCTCGGCTCGTGCCCACGCTTGCCCTTCTCCTCGCGTGCGCCGGCGGCGGCGACGGCGAAGCGGCGGCGGCCAGCGACTCGACCGTGGTGACGGATGCCTCGGCAGCCGCGACCGACACCGCCTGGCGATCCCTCTTCGATGGCACGACGCTCACGGGCTGGCAGGGGCACCAGAAGCCCGGGGTGGCACCGGCTGGTTGGGCTGTCGTGGACGGCGCCATCACGCGCGTCGGCGAAGGCGGCGACATCGTCACGACCGCGCAGTACGCGAACTTCGAGTTCGCGTTCGAGTGGATGGTGACGCCTGGGGGCAACAGCGGCGTCTTCTACCGCATCGATCCAACCGTCGAAGTGACGTACATGAGCGCCCCGGAGTATCAGGTGCTCGATGACTCGGCGCATCGTGACGGCGGCTCGCGCCTCACGTCGGCGGGCGCCGCCTACGGTCTTTACGAATCGCCCGAAGGACACACCAAGCCGGTGGGCGAGTGGAACGAGGGGCGCATCGTCGTGAACGGCGCGCACGTCGAACACTGGCTCAATGGCACGAAGCTGCTCGAGTACGAGCTGTGGTCGCCCGACTGGGAAGCGAAGGTGAAGGCCAGCAAGTTCAACGACTGGCCGCCGTACGGTCGTGCGACGCGCGGACACATCGGCCTGCAGGATCACGGTGATCGTGTCGCGTTCCGCAATTTGCGCGTGAAGGAACTGCCGTGAGCGCGAGCCGGGCCGCCGATGGCACCGTGCGCTTGAAGCTCTCGGTGCTGATGTTCCTGCAGTACTTCGTGTGGGGCGCGTGGGCCGTGACGATGGGCACCTGGCTCGGCAGCACGTTGGGGTTCGATGGCGGACAGATCGGGCTCGCGTACGGCGCGAACGCAGTCGCGGCCATTGTCTCGCCGTTTTTCGTGGGCATGGTGGCCGACCGCTTCTTCGCCACGCAGCGCGTGCTCGGCGTGCTGCATCTCGCAGGCGGCGCGTTCCTGTTCCTGGCGGCGTCACAGACGAGCTTCGGGACCTTCTACGCGTTCCTGCTCGCGTACGCGCTGTGCTTCATGCCGACGCTCGCCCTGTCCAACTCGATTTCATTCGATCATCTGCCCGATGCCGCGCGTGATTTCCCGCGCGTGCGCGTGCTCGGTACGGTGGGGTGGATCGTGGCTGGTCTGCTCGTGGGCTGGCTCGCGGTGGAATCGACCGCGATGCCGATGCGCATCGCCGCTGGTGCGTCGATCGTGCTCGGCCTTTTTTCGTTCGTGTTGCCGCACACGCCGCCACACGCCGCAGGCCAGCCCTTCTCGGCGCGCGATGCGCTGGGGCTCGACGCGCTGCAGCTGCTCAAGGATCGGTCGTTCACGATGTTCGTGTTCGGCTCGTTCCTGCTCTGCATTCCACTGCAGTTCTACTACGCCTTCACCAATCCCTTCCTGAACGAACTCGGCGTGCCCGCGCCGGCGGCCATGCAGACGCTCGGACAGATGTCCGAGATCGGATTCCTGCTGTTGCTCCCGTGGTTCCTCGCGAAGTGGGGCGTCAAGCGCATTCTGCTCGTGGGCATGCTCGCGTGGGCCGCACGCTACGTCGCGTTCGCCTACGGGAACGCCGAGAGCGGCCTCGCCCTGCTCTACGCCGGCATTCTGCTGCACGGCATCTGCTACGACTTCTTCTTCGTGACGGGCCAGATCTACGTCGATCAGCAGGCGCCCAAGGCGATTCGCGCGTCGGCGCAGGGCTTCCTCGCGTTCGTCACGCTGGGACTCGGCAACTTCATCGGCTCGTACAGCGCGGGGCGCATTGTGGAGGCGTATCGTGTGGGTGAAGCGCACGATTGGACGAGCATCTGGTTGGTGCCGGCAGCCATGGCTGCGGTGGTGCTGGTCGTGTTCCTGCTGCTCTTCCGGCCGCGACCGGCGAGTGCGCCGGCGGCGGCGTGACGTCGGGCCCCAGCGTCCCGCGAGTGTCCACGGCAATCGGCCGCACCCTGCTCGAAGCCTGCGTGTCGTCGCTCGCCGAGTCGCGATCGGCGATCGCGGCGGGCGCTGACCGGCTGGAGTTGTGCGGACCCGGTGCTGGGGGCACGACCCCAAGTCTTGCGTTGACCGAAGCGTGCGTCGCGATGTCGAGCGTCCCGGTCCATGTGATGATCCGGGCGCACACGCACGACTTCACGGTGGACGTCGATTGGCGCGCGATCATGCGTCGCGATCTGGTGCTCGCGCGGCGAGCGGGTGCGCGCGGTGTCGTCCTCGGCGCGATCACCCGTGACGGGGCCCTCGATGTCGAGACGGTCGCGCAGTGTGTGCACGAGGCGGATGGATTGCCCGTGGTGTTTCATCGCGCGTTCGACCAGCTCGCCGACCCCGAGCGCGCACTCGATCAACTGGTCGCACTCGGCGTGCGTGGCGTGCTGACCGCCGGTGGCCCTGGCCCGGCCGTGCAGGCAGCAGCGCGCCTCGGCGCGTGGCAGCGTCAGGTGGGTGACGCACTCACCATCATGGCCGGCGGCGGCGTGCGCGCCCATGCGTTTGCGCCGCTCGTTTCCGAGGCACGGCTGCGGGCGCTGCACGCCGCCGCCACCGATCCCGCTCCGTTCGCGGCGCTCGCGCTCGCACTACGTGCGCTGGAGGCGTCGCTCGATGCCGCATCCCATGTCTGAGCTCACTCGACGCATGTACCCGTTCCTGCCCGCGATGCGCGGCCACCTGGCGACGCTGCTGCTGGGCGTGATCGTCACCACAGCACTCGGTGCCCAGCAGTCGGACGCCTCGCGCTACGCGATCGTCCCGCGCCCGGCCGTGCTCGAAGCCCGCGGCGGTGACTTCACGCTGACGGCACGCACGACCATTCACGCGCGCGGTGCCGACACGATGCTCGCGCATCAGCTGGCGCGGGATCTCGCGCCCGCGACCGGCTTCGCGCTCGGCGTCTCGACCGCCCCCGCGCGCGGCGCGCACATCGTGCTGCTGCGCGATCGCACGCTCGATTCGCTGGGCGCCGAAGGCTACGTGCTCGATGTCACGCGCGAGCGGGTGCAGATTCGCGCACCGCAGGCGGCCGGCCTCTTCTACGGCGTGCAGTCGCTGCGGCAGCTCCTGCCGCCGGCCGTCCTGCGCGACGCACTGCAGCCTGGCGTGACGTGGACGGTGCCGGCGGTACGCGTGGTTGATCAGCCGCGCTTCTCGTGGCGCGGCGCGCACCTCGATGTGGGCCGCCACTTCATGCCCGTCGATTTCGTGAAGAAGTGGATTGACCTGCTCGCGCTGCACAAGCTCAACACCTTCCATTGGCACCTCACCGAAGATCAGGGATGGCGCCTCGAGATCAGGAAGTACCCGCGTCTCACCGAGGTCGGCAGCTGCCGGCCGCGCACCCTGATCGGACCGTTCACCACCAGCGAAGCGACGCGCCGCTACGACGAGTCCCGCTACTGCGGGTTCTACACGCAGGAGGACGTGCGCGAGGTCGTGGCGTACGCCGCGGCGCGTCACATCACGGTGGTGCCCGAGATCGAGATGCCGGGGCACGCGCAGGCGCTGCTCGCGGCCTACCCGCAACTCGGCGTCTATCCCGACAGCGTGATCGTGCCGATGCAGGTGTGGGGGGTGAGCAACTTCATCATGAACGTCGAGGAGAGCACTATTGCCTTCATGCACGATGTGCTCGACGAGGTAATGGCGCTCTTTCCCTCCCCGTTCGTTCACATCGGCGGTGACGAAGCCGACAAGGCGCAGTGGAAGGCGAGCGCGCGCGTGCAGGCGCGCATGCGCGAACTCGGCGTGAAGGACGAGCATGAACTGCAGAGCTGGTTCATCCGTCGCATGGATACATATCTCACGTCGAAGGGGCGGCGACTCATCGGCTGGGATGAGATTCTCGAGGGCGGACTCGCCCCGAACGCCGCCGTGATGTCGTGGCGCGGCACCGCCGGCGGCGTTGCTGCCGCGCGGGCCGGCCACGACGTGGTGATGGCACCGACCTCGCACACGTATCTCGACTACTACCAGTCGGCGGACCGCGCCAACGAACCGCTGGCCTTTGGCGGCTTCCTGCCGCTCGACACGGTCTACGCGTATGAACCAGTGCCCGCGGAACTGACGGCCGAGCAGGCGCGCCATGTGCTTGGTGCACAGGGTCAGCACTGGACCGAGTACATGCGGACGCCGCGACACGTCGAGTACATGGCGTTCCCGCGACTGAGCGCCCTGGCCGAAGTCGTCTGGACGCCGAAACCGCGCAAGGACGTTGCCCATTTCCGCGAGCGCCTCACGGTGCACATGCGGCGTCTGGCCGCCCTCGGGGTCAACGCCCGTCCCCTCGATCCGCGCTGAGCTGAATCCTTCGGCACACGCGCTGGCTCTGTGTCGTGATGACTCCCGATGATCCCTCGGACGCCGCACTGCTGACGGCCACGGTCGCTGGTGACTCTGCCGCGTTCGACCGGTTCGTGACGCGCCATGCCGCGCACGTGCACCGATTCCTTGCGTCACTCGGTGTACACGACGCTGACGCCGACGACGTCATGCAGGACACGTTCGTGGCCGCGTGGCGTGGCGCGCACGGCTTTCGCGGCGACGGGCCAGCGCGTGCGTGGCTCTTCACGATCGCGCGCAACGCGGTGCGCCACGCCGTCAGACGCCGCGTCGGTGAGCCCGATCGTTTTGCACCGCTCGAGGCGGCCGAATCGCTCGATAGCATCGCGCTCGCAGCCGGTTGGGGCAGTGAGGCACAAGGCAGCGCGGCGGATCGCGCGGAGCTCGTGCACGTGGCGCTGCAGCAGCTCGATGCGCCGGATCGCGAGATCCTCGTGCTGCGCGACATGGAAGGGCTCTCCGGCGACGAAACCGCCGCCACGCTCGAACTTTCGCTGCCCGCCATGAAGAGCCGACTGCATCGGGCGCGGCTTCGCCTCGCCGCACTCGTGCGCTCTCTCGATTGCTCCACCGACGCCGTGACCTCACGCGCCGCACCTTCACGCTCCGGAGACGCCCATGCCTGACCTGAATCGCCGCGTGGCCGGGCTGCGCTGCCGCGACGTGCTCGAGGATCTCTCGGAGTTCCTCGACGGTGCCTTGCCACCGGAACGTGTCGCCGCGATTCACGCGCATCTCGCCGAATGCGATACCTGCGCGCGGTTCGGCGGCAGCGTCGGCGAGATCGTCGCGGCGTTGCGCGCTGGCACACCGACCACCACATGGTCCGACGCACGTGTTGGCGGCCTGCTCGCGCGCGTGCGCGCTCGGGTGGCCGACGCGCCCTGAATCCTTTCCGCGATCGCTCGGCTCAGTACGGCAGCAGGTTCCGCTGGTCACTCCCCCACGTACCGGAGCTCGTCATCATGTCTGCTTTCTTCGCCCGCAACGAACACCCGATCGAGCGCGTCGTGCGCGTCGCCCTTGGCCTCGGCCTGCTCGCCATCACGCAGATCGGTCCGCAGACGCCGTGGGGCTGGCTCGGCGTGATCCCGATCGCCACCGGCCTGTTGGGTTCGTGCCCGCTCTACTCAGTGCTCGGCATCAACACGTGCCCTGTGGCCAAGCGATAAGGGTACCACACCGCGCGCGGGAGACAGTTCATCCCGCGCGCGGCAGATCGCGCGGATAGAGTCTGGGATTGCCGAGCAGTCGCAACGGACTGAAGTCGCGCAAATCAAGCGTCGCGATAGCCGACGCGCGCAATCGTTCAGCCGTAGCCGCAACGATCGCGTCGACGAGTCCGAGTTGCAGCGCCGCATGGCGCGTGCAGAGTTGATGCGCGCGCGACAGATCGTCGAGCTCACCCCACTCCACCGCGAGGGCGCCGGCCGCCAGATCCGCCCGAAACGCGGCGGCCGTCTCCTCCCCGACGCGCGTCGTGAGCAGATAGTCCACTTCCGGCAGGATCGCCCACGGCAGCACCCACGCGCCAGGATCCTCGTCGAAGAGCGCCGCCATCACCTGGTGGTGCGCATCGTCGGCGTCTATGAGCGCGAGCATCGCGCCGGTGTCCGCGACGATCACCCCCGACGATCGCTTCCACGTCACGCCGGCGGTCCGCCCATGCCGGCAAGCAGGTCCTCGGCGCGCTCCGACAGATCGTGCCGTCCACTTCGCCCGACACCGATGCTCGAGGGTCGGACCGGCAACGGCTGCGACCGCGCGTACTCCGAGACGGCCTCACGCACGAGATGGGCCGTGCTGCAACCCTTCGCGCGCGCGATCGCCTTGAGGCGCCGATAGTCGTCGGGATCCAGATAGACGGTGGTCTTCGTCGGCTCGGTCATCTACATATGGTAACCATATATGGCACTTCTCGCAATCAGCGGCGGCCGAGAGCGGTCACGGCCGCCACGTCCCCTGCGCCACTGCCGGGACGAACTTGTCGAGACCGCGCGGCGGGAAGCTGAGCGTCTTCCCCTGCTCGGCGCTCTGATACGCCGTCATGAGCAGCTGCACGACCTCGAGGCCGTCGTGCCACGTGAGCTTGGGTGACTCCTTGCCGAGGAACGCGCGCACGAAGTGCCGGTCTTCGGCTTCGTAGCCATAGGCCACCGCTTCGTCGGCCACGACAGGCATCTGGCCCACTTCGGCGTTCTGCTTCTCCACGAGATCCTCACCCGCCTTCCCCTTCACGGCGCGCGAGAAGAAGAGATCGAGACCGGACTCGAGCGAGTTCCAGCGCATCGAGTACTCCGGGCCAAGCAGCTCCGCCGAGAGCCGCAAGCCGGGGCCGACGTAGCTCCAGCTCGTCGTCGCTTCACCGATCGCGGTGCGTCCATCCGCGTCCTCGAACTCGATCGTCACGCTCGCGAAGTCTTCCGAGGGTGTCTTCGTGTAGTCCACCCCCATCGACTTCTTGAGCGCCTTGGCGTACTCGGGGCGCGTCCACTTGAGTGACGCGATGTGCGCGGTCACGCGCCGGGGTGTGAGTGTCGACAGCGGCGCACCGGGCGCCGTGAGCAGGTGCCGCACCACCAGCACCGAGTGACACATCATGTCGTTGAGCACCCCACCGCCCTGCATTGCGCCGTTCCAGAACCACGGCATGTGCGGGCCACTGTGCTCTTCGGCGGCGCGGGCGAGATACGGCTTGCCCGTCGTGGCCGCCCCGCGCTTCCACAACAGTTCATGCCCGCGCACGACCTGTGGCGCGAACAGCTGATTCTCGAGATAGCCGTGCATGATGCCGGCCGATTCGCAGAGCTGCACGAGGCGCTTCGCCTCGGCGACCGTACGACCGAGCGGCTTCTCGCAGGCGATCCCCTTGAGGGTGCCGGCACCGCTGCGCACGGCGTGCACGATCTCTTCCACGTTCTCGATGCGCGCGTGATTCGGCCCGTTGAGCCAGATCGCGTCGATGCCCGGATCGGCCACCATCTCGGTGATGCTCTTGTACGCCTTGCAGGCACCGACATCGAGGTCGCGTGCGAAGCGCGCCGCCGACGCGGCGTTCTTGCCATTCGGGCTCCACACGCCGAGCACATCGGCATCGCGCACGCCGCGGAAGGCCTGCATGTGAAAGCGCGTATTGAAGCCGGAGCCGATGAAACCGATGCCGAGACGAGCGGAGGTCATGTCTGAGGGAGTGAACGGAGAAACGGATGGCGCGTCAGTAGCGCCACGACAACGTGTCGGCACCCGAGGGTGCCCGAGCGCGCATCCGTTCCAGGATGCGCGGGATGTACATCTGGTGATACCGCAAGCGCGAGATGGCATTCGATCGTGACGGATCACCGTTCCAGCAGTGTTCGTCGCGATCGCCGTAGAGCACTTCCCCCGTCCAGCGCGGATTCTCGAACGCGCGCAGGCGCGCTTCGGTGAGGTACACCGCGTTGTTGAGGTAGTAGTTGTCCATGTCGCCCACGTACAGGTTGATCTTGTCGTGGAGCTTCGGGCCGAGCGTGGCCCAATCACGCTGCAGGATGTGCGACAGGTCGTAGTGCTCGCGCCAGTACGACGCGACGGCGGTGTCGATCACACCGGTGGCCTTGTCCCAGATCGGCTTGGGATAGCCATCGGCGTCGAGCGGCGAGTACGTCGCCTGCCAGATGTCCCATTGGTCGCCGGATCGTCCGCGCGAGCCGAGCGCCATTTCGCGCTGGTTCATCTGCTGCAGCGTGGTGCTCACGTGTCCGAGGTAGTTGCGACTGCCCGGGCGCGGTGTGCGCTTCCACGGCCCCGTGGGCCAGTACGCGTTGGTGTCCTCGTAGAGGTTCACCACCGTGTACGCGCGAAAGTCGATCGGATCGGGGCACGCGGCAAAGGCGCCGTTGAACTCGTCCGGGTACATCACCTGCACGGCCATCGCCTCCCAGCCGCCGGTGCTGCCACCGTACGTGATGCGCGCCCACCCCTGTCCAAGCCCGCGGAAGCGGCGCTCCACTTCCGGAATGAGTTCGTACATGATCGCGTCACCGTACGGCCCCTGCGCCGCCGAGTTCACCGCGTACGAATCGTCGTAGTAGGGCGTGGGATGCCGAATCTCGATGAGCAGCACGCGCGGGAATCCCGCCCCGGTCCAGTCCTTGTAGAACTGATGCGCGTATTCCTGCTGAATGCGATTGTAGCCACGAAGATTGAAGCGCGCCGCGAAATCGGGGGCGAGATTCGGATCGGGTGGCGTTTCGCGGAAGCCGGTAAAGGTGGCCGGGAAGTGCCCGTGATACACGACGAGAGGATAGCGCGCCTCAGGGTGCTCGTCGAAGCCCGCCGGGAGCAGCACGTTCGCGCCGATGTACATGTCGCGCCCCCAGAACTTCGAGAGGCGCTCGCTGCGAATCGTGACGTGCTTGATCCACCGCGTGTCCTGCGGTGGCGGAATGGGCGCGATCTCGTTGTCGAGTGTGACCACGGTACGATTGCGCAGCCGACCATCGAGCGTGATCCAGCGTGGTGTGCTGTAGAGATTGCCGGGCTTGCGATTCCACTGCTGCCCTTCCCCCTTGTCGGGTGGCAGCTTCACGACGTGTCCATCGGCGCGACGAAACGTCTCGTAGCGATTGAGCACGGCCTGCACCCAGTAGCGACCGGCCGGCAGTTCGGTGAGCGACGCCAGCGGATACCCGACGGCCTTCGCATCCACCGGCGTCTCCGTATCGGGGCGCCATCCGTCCACATCGACACCGAACACGAGCTGCGTGCTCGCACCATCGCTGATCTGGAAGCGCGGTTCGCTCGTCGAGTCGGTGGACACGAGCAGCAGCAGCCGTCCGTCGAGTGCTGTCGCGCTGCGCGCCGATGGAAACCGCGCATGCACGACGAGTCCCTCGTTCGGCGCCGTGACGGGTGCCGGTGCGGTGGTGGACGCCGCCGACGTCGCCACGAAGCCCGCAGCGAGGGTCAACCAGGAAGTGAACGGCAGTGCCATCGTGAAGCTCCCGTCGAGAACGTGATGCGTCAGCCCAGGCGCGACAATGCGGCGACGCTTGCCTTCACGCTGTTCAAGGCATCGGGTGGATTATCGTGCTCGATGAAGCCGTGACGCAGCCCCGCCTGCTCGGCGAGGGCGAAGAGTGCGGCGAACGGGATCGTGCCCGCGCCCACGTCGCGCATCGCGCGCTCCGGCGCCGGCCCGGCGTCCTTGAGATGCCACAGCGGAAAGCGGCCGGGGCGCTTCGCGAAGATCGCGGCGGGATCATGGCCGGCCTTCACGGCCCAATACAGATCGAGTTCGAGATCGACCAGCGCCGGATCGAGCGCGTCGACGAATGCATCGTAGGCGACGACGCCGTCGGCGACCGCAAACTCGAAATCGTGATTGTGATACGCGAGCCGCAGCCCGCGCGACGCGGCGCGACGACCGGCGGTGTTGAGCGTATCGGCCAGACGTCGCCAGCTGTCGAGCGACGCGCGCACATCATTCCCCACCCACGGCACCACGCACCAGCGATGGCCGATCGTGGCGGCGGCATCGAACGCCGCGTCCCAGCCCTCGGGCGTGGCCTGCAGCGGAACGTGAACGGCCGGCGACGTGAGGCCCAGCGCGTCGAGTCGCGCGCGCAGTTCGCGTGGTGCACGATTGAAGTAGCCGGCGAACTCGACCTCACGCACGCCCGCCGCCGCGATTGCCGCCAGCGTACCGTCGAGGTCCCGCTGCATCAGCGTCCGCACCGTGTACAGCTGCAACCCGATCGGCGGGCGGGCGACGCCGTGCCGTTCGAGCGCTCGCGCGAGTTGCGGCAACGAGATCGCACCCACGGCGGCGGCGCCGAGTGCACCCAGCAGATCACGACGGGACAACGGAGTCATCGCATATCCTTGGCGGCCAGCGCCTGCAACGCATCACCGGTCAGGCGATGCACCGTCCATTCGGTCATGCCACGCGCACCCAGCGACTCATAGAAGCGAATGGCGTCCACGTTCCAGTCGAGCACCGACCACTCGAGCCGCCCGCACGAACGTTCGACGGCCAGCGCCGCCAATCGCGTGAGCAGCGCGCGCCCGACACCGCGCCCGCGAAAGCGTGGCTCCACGAAGAGATCTTCGAGATACAACCCGGGCTGCGCGAGAAACGTGCTGTAGTTCGAGAAGAAGAGCGCGAACCCCGCGGGCTCGCCCTGCAAGAACGCCAGTTGCACCTCGGCGGCAGGGCGTGCGCCGAACAGGGTGTCGCGCAAGCGCTCCTCGGTCGCGACGCATTCGTGCGCCAGCCGTTCGTACTCGGCGAGCCCACGAATGAAGTGCAGAATGAGCGGCACATCGGCGTCGACGGCGGGTCGCAGTTCGAGGCCATCAGCAGTGGGCGCGGAAGACATCCCCCAATCTGCGACGCCGACCCCGTGTGGCGATAGCGTCACCGATGGGCCGGTCCGTGGGCCGCGGCCACGCATGGTGTCCGGGGCACCACTCAACGCACCGGCCGCAGCGGACGCCCTGGGCGCGCCTCCGTCGCTCGACCATTGGCGAGCACGGCCACACCGTTCACGAACACCCAGTCCATACCGATGGCCTCGCGCGTCGGCTCCGTGTACGTCGCCTGATCGCGAACCCGGGAGGGCGCGAAGATGAGCACGTCGGCGTAGGCGCCCTCGCGCAGTTCGCCACGATCGGCGATGCCAAGCGCCCGTGCGGTTCGACTGCTCGACCGCGCCACGAACGTCTCGATGGAGAGCACCGAGCGCTCTACCGCAAAATCGCGCATCGCCTTGGCAAAGGCCCCGTACTTGCGCGGATGACCACCACTGCCGTCGCTGCCGGTCACCACCCAGGGCTCACGCGCGAAGGCGTCCACATCGGCCTGCTGCATGTTGAACGACGCGACGCCGGGCGACGTGCGCTCGAGAATCTCCATGGCCGTGGTGATCGGATCGGCCCCACGCGCCGCCGCGAGCTGTTCCAGCGTGCGTCCGACCATCGCCGCTTCACTGGCCTCGGTGATGAGCAACGACGCGGCGCCCCCGCGCCGACGCAGATTCTCGAGCATGTCGGCGCGCAGTCGCTCACGCACCGAAGCGTCACGGAGCCGCGCCACCAGCGAATCACGCCCACCCGCTTCGGCCCACCGCGGCAGCAGGGCGGCACCGAGGCCGGTACCGGAGGCAAGGTACGGATACTGGTCGGCCGTCACAGTCTGCCCCGCCGCGCGTGCCGCGCGCACGATGGCGATCACGCTATCGCTGCGTCCCCACACATCCACGCCGAGCGCCTTCACATGCGCGATGTGCACCGGCACGCCGGCGTCGCGCCCCACCTGCAGCGCTTCGCGCACGGCGCCCAGCAGCCCCACCGTGTAGCTGGACTCGTCGCGCATGTGCGTGTCGTACACGCCCCCGAACGGCTTCGCCTCGCGCGCCAGCGCCGCCACTTCGCCAACGGTCGCGAAGCTGCCAGGCGCGTAGTACAAGCCGGACGACAGGCCGAACGCACCGCCGGTCATCGCCGTGCGCACGAGGGCGCGCATGCTGTCGAGCTGCGTCGCGGACGGCGCGACATCGCGCGCGCCGAGCACCCGCGAGCGCACCGTGCCATGCCCCACGAACGTGCCGACGTTCGCGCCGAGACCGTTCCGCTGCCAGCGCGTGAGGGAACCCGCGACGTCGAGCGGTCCGCCGCCATCGTTCCCCGTGAGGACCGTCGTCACGCCCTGCGCGAGATAGCCATCGAGACGGCTGGTGGACGACTGGCCGAGGTCCACGAGCACGTGCGCGTGCGGATCGATGAAGCCCGGCGTGACGAGGCGTCCGCTGGCGTCGATCCGCTGACGCGCCGGCGGTGGCGCCTCGGCGGGGTCGCGCACCCACACCAGCCGATCCCCTCGCCATCCCACGGAGGCGGCCCGCGGCGGACCGCCGAGGCCGTCGATGAGCCGTCCGCCGACGACGAGCACATCGAGGGTATCGGTCGCCACGAGCGCCACCGCCGGACGTGGCGCGCCGCTCGAGCGGCACCCAGCCAGCGCGGTGCTGACCAACAGGGCGACGGGGACAACGCGACGAAGCAGCGGGAGGTGGTCCATGCAGCGAATCTGCGCCCCGAGCTGCCCCTCCGTAAGTGTACCGAGGTGTTGTCCGCGTAGTCTTGCGGGGACGGGAGCCCCGTATCACTCGCACGTTGTTCCGCGACGCGCGACGTGGCTCATTCCGGTCGTACCGACGGTGGTGCGGCGCGACGGGCCGACCACTGGCGAACCTCTGCCGGATGCCTGTGCGTCGATCGTGGTCAGCGTTGCTCGGAAGTGTCGTCACCGTGGCGTGCAGCAGTGTGCTGCCCGCGCAATCGGTGCGCCAGGGAGTCGTCGTCGATGCCGCGAGCGGTGCGGCTGTGCGCGACGCGCTCGTGCTGCAGATCGTCGCGCGCGACACGACGCGTTCACTCAGCGATGCTGACGGACGTTTCACGTGGACCACGGCGGAAGCCGGCGAGCTCGTGATTCGACGACTTGGCTACGCACCCGTCCGCCGCGCGACGCGCGATCTGCCAACCGACGGACCAGTGCGCGTCTCGCTCACGCCGCTCGCGCTTCAGCTCGATGCGACCGTGGTGACCGCCGCGCGGCGCGATCAGCGACTGAAGGATGCGGTCGTGCCGACCGAGCTCATCAGCCGCGCCGAAATCGAACGCAGCGGCGCGAGCGATGTCGCGGGGGTGCTCACGGAACAGCTCGGCGTCCAGCTTGAAGGCGGCGTGCCGGCGGGCGCGGGTGTGCAGCTGCAGGGCCTCGGCACCAACCGCGTCCTCATTCTCGTGGACGGCCAACCGCTCGTCGGACGCATCAACGGCAACCTCGATGTCTCGCGGTTGCCCACCGCCAACCTCGAGCGCATCGAGATCATCAAGGGCCCGCAATCCACGATGTACGGCAGCGATGCGATGGGTGGCGTCATCAATCTCGTGACGCGCCGACCGAGCAGTGGCTCGACCGACGCGTCGCTGCAAATGATCGGCGGCAGTCAGGGACGACGGGATCTGCATGGCTCGCTGTTGCGCGGGGGCGAGCGTGTCGAACTGGGACTGGACATCGGTTCGCGGGCCGTCGCGCTCGCGCCCGGCATCGCCAATGATCAGGACACGAACGCCGAACGACTCGAACTCGCGCCACAACTGCGGGTGCAGCTCGGCGACGGCTGGCGCGCCGAAGCCGGTGGCCTCTTCATCACGGAGCAGCAGCGTTATCGCACAGGGCAGCTCTTTCGCTTTGCCGATCGTGACCAACTGGCCGCACGCGCCGGCCTGACCTGGCAGCGCGGTGACTCGCGAGCGAGTGCCCTGCTCTATCGCTCCCGCTTCGATCACTTCGCGCGCGCCAGCACCCTCGATCGCCCACAAGGCGACGTCGGCGATCGTGATCGGCAGGTGCTCACCGAGCTCGAGCTGACGTACAACGACGCCTTCACGACGCTGGGAACGAATGCGGTGCTCGACGCGGGACTCGAACTCCGTCGGGAAGAGATCGTGGCCGATCGTGTGCAGGGACTGCGACGGCACTTCGACATGGCCGAGCCGTTTGCGCAACTCACGCTCGGTGATGGACCACTCCTGATCACGCCGGGTGCGCGCTTCACGTGGAACGAGCGTTGGGGGCAGTTTGTCGCCCCCCGCGTCGCCGCGCTGTGGCGACCGACCACGCGTCTCAACGTGCGCGCCACGATTGGCCGCGGCTTTCGGGCGCCCGACTTCAAGGAGCTCTACCTCGCATTCGCGAATCCGCAGGCGGGCTACGCGGTGCAAGGCAACGAAGAGCTTCGACCGGAATCGAGCACCAGCGCCCAGCTGAACGTCGAGTGGGCCGCGGAGCGTCTGTACGTGCGCGGTTCGATGTACGAGAATCGGCTGCGCGATTTCATCGAGTTTGTCGAATCGTCCACACCAGGCCTCTTCAGTTATGGCAACGTGTCGCAGGCGCGCACGCGGGGTGTCGAAGGTGAGTTCGGCGTCACCGCAGGACGGGTGCGCGTCGAAGGCGGCGTGGCCTATCTCGATGCCCGCGACACGCAGACGGGGCTGCTGCTGCTCGGCCGCCCGCGCTGGTCGGGGCGCACGATGCTCTCCGTGGGCCGACTGCTCGGAGCGCGCGCCTCGGCCACGCTCGTGCACACCGGGGCGACGCCGATGCAGCGCGATATTGCCGGCGCGATCACGGCCACGCAGCCCGACTTCACGCGCGTCGATCTGCGCGCGGTTCGACCGATTGGTGGTGGGCTCGAGTTCGCACTTGGTGTCGATAACGTGAGCAATCGGCAGCTCGGTCCGCAGTGGCCCGGCTTCACGGGGCGACTGTGGCACGCGGGCGTCACCTGGACTGCCACCCGCTGAGTCTCGCGTCAGCGCACCGGTGACCGCAGGTATTCCACCAGCGCGCGAATGGTCGTGGCGTCGAGTACGCCACCACGCTCCTTGGCGAAGGCCATCATGGCGGTGCCGGCCACCCCGCGCGCGATGAGGGCGTAGGCGGAATCGGGCCGCGAGGCAAGGTCGGCGCGTAGCGGACGGATGGCCGGTCCAATCGCCGTCCCTTCTCCACGCGCGCCATGGCACGCGATGCAGTGCGACTGGAATGTGCGCGCCGCGTCCTGTACCACAACGTCCGTCACCGCTCCGCTCGGCGCGACCGCATCATCGTCCGCATCGGGGCGCGTCGTTTCGTCCACTGCCGGTGCGCTGTCGCGCATCGCTCCGGGATCGACTGTCACCTGACGCGGCGGTGCCGGCGCGCCCTTGTACCACCCCGGCACGCTCGGGGCGCCCGCCTCGAGCGATCGCAGATAGCTCACCACACGCGTGATCTCCTGCGCCGTGAAGGGACCACCGAGATCGAGATCGTACGCCACCATGGCCGAACCCGGGACGCCTCCGGACACGAGCCAGTGCAACTGCTTGTCGGAGACCGACTCGAGAAACTCCCGCGCGCCAAGCGTCGGAAAGCCGCGGCCGCCGCGCGCTTCATCGCCGTGGCAGGCCGCGCAGTGCTGCGCGAACAACTCACGACCGAGGGCCACATTCTCCGCGTGCATGCTCTCACGCGTCGCCTCGCGTCGCGCGGGCTCTCCGAGCTTGTAGAGCGGAAACGCCACGATGAGGACCAGCATGCACGCGAGCCCGACCATGTAGTAGCGGTCAAGCGATCGCGACTCCTCGGGCGTGTCGAGGGGGCGCGGGGCAGGCCGTCCACGCGTCGGTGCATCAGGGCGCGACTCGGTCATCGCTCAGCCTTCCGCTGCGGGCGCGCAGCTGCCGCCGCGCGCGTCTGTATCGAACTGGCGCGATCCGAGTGGTGCGCCCTGTTCGAGCACCGCGGTGTTCACGATCACGCGCCCCTCGGCGATCTGCAGCGGGTGCTTGTCCATACCGCGTGGCGCGGGCCCGCTGATCCACTCGCCGGCGAGATTGTACACACTGCCGTGGCATGGGCACTCGAACCGCCCAGAGCCTTCGCAGAATGGTACGGCACAGCCGAGGTGCGGGCACTTCTGCGACACGGCGAACAGCTCGCCTTTCGCGCGCGTCACAAAGAACCGCCCTTCACGCACGAACGTGGCGGAGCCCTCCGGATACGCCTCGGGCGCGAGCAACGGCAACAGGCCACCACCGCTCACATTGGCAAGTGGCTTGAGCGCTTCGAAGGTGGTCCAGCCAGCGGCCGCGACCAGCAGGCCACTGCCCACCTTCCAGCCGGCTTCGAGCATTTCTCGACGCGTGGGACTCATGCGCGTCTCCTCCTCACGGTTCGAAGTAGAGATGCTCCCACGGGAGCACGAAGGCCCAACCGGGTCCACGGAACAGCGCACCGATCACCGTGAGCACGGCAAGCGCGCCGAACAGGATCCAGAACAGCGTCAGCCCGACACGACGATGCTCGGCGCGACGCGACGGATTGCGGTCGGCGTACGGCAGCACCACCAATCCGAGCACCAGCATGGCGGGCGCGAGCACACCCGCCACCAGCGGATCGAAGTGCGCGAGCAACTCCTGGAGCCCCACGAAGTACCACGGGGCCTTCGCGGGTTCGGGCGTCAGATTGGGATTGGCCAACTCGCGCAGCGGCGCTTCCCAGAGAATGCCCATCCCGAGCACGACTGCACAGACCACCAGCGCCACCACCTGATGGCGAATGAGCAGATGCGGCCACGCGAAGACCTCGTCATCGGGGTTGCGCACGTGGCCCGGGCCCTCCTCGGTGTCCACGACGCCGAGGACACGCCGTCCATCGTTGAGCCAGTGCGCATCAGCCGGCACAATGGGCGCGACGCCAACCCCCACGGTCGTCGTCGCCGCACGACGCGCCACGTCGAGTGCGCGCTCCGTGACATCGTGCGCGTGGTCCGCATCACCGACGGCGAGTCCATCCTTGCGCACACGCCACAGATGCACCGCCATGAGCAGGAAGAACGCCATCGTGAGGACGGCCACGTGAATCACGTAGAAGCGCAGCAGCGCCGACTGCCCGATCGTGCTGCCACCGAGCAGGAAGTTGCGCAGCCACCCGCCCACACCGGGCGCGTACTGCACGAGATCGGACCCGACCGTCACGGCCCAGTACGCCAGCTGATCCCAGGGCAGCAGGTAGCCGGTGAAGGAGTATGCCAACGTCACCAGCAGCAGCCCGACGCCGATCACCCAATTGAACTGCCGCGGTGCCTTGTACGCGCCGTGCACGAACACCCGCACGAGGTGAAACACAACCGCGAGCACCATGAGGTGCGCGCCCCACCGATGCACGTTGCGAATGAGTTGGCCGAAGCCGACCTGCGATCGCAACTGCTGCATGTCGCCGTAGGCCATGCTGACCGCCGGTGTGTAGAAGAACATCAGGTACACACCGGTGATGAAGAGGATCGCGTAGAGCACCGCCGAGATGAAGCCCAGCCGATACGTGGAGCGAAAGCGCAGCAACGCGCGAGGCACCCGTACCGGATAGAGGTGCAGAAACACGTTGCCGAACGCTCGTTGAGCGCGTCCGCGCGGCGAATCGAGCGGCGGTGTGCGGACGATCGAGCGATACACCGCCGAGTCCTGCAGGCGAGCGCGCCAACTGCGCGGTGCGGAGGGATCGAGCGTCTCAGGCATGCGCCGTGTGGGTAAGCGGAAGGTCCGGTGCGGCCAACGCGGGCGTCAGCGTGAACAGCAACGCGTCGGTTGGACAGCGATACACGCAGAGTCCGCAGCGAATGCAGACGTCATCATTGAAGGTGAGCGCCAGTGCGCGTCCCGACACGGGCGACTCACCAAGGCGTTCGGCACCGGAGGGGAGCAGGGCCAGGGCGTACTGCGGGCACACATCCACACACAACGCGCACGCGATGCACCGCGACGGTGCGAACTGCAGCTGCTCATCGCATCGCAGGCAGCGCTGCCCCTCGGCGCGAGCGGACGGGACGTCGAGTGCGGCTTCGACTTCTCCGAGGGCATCGCGGCGTGCCGGCGGCAGCACGGGCAGCGAGGTGCGCGTGAGGTCGTCGTAGCGACTCCAGAAACGCGTCGTGGTCCCGAGCGATGGCGCCGCGTGCACGCGCGGCGCCGGAATCGCGCGACGTCCTGGCACCTGCGCCTGCGTCGGGTCGAGCGCGATGGCGATGCCGCGTGCGGCGCGCTGCCCCGAGGCGACCGCTTCGATGAGATCACGCGGCCCCGACGCCACGTCACCAGCCGCCCAGATACGCGGATCGGTGCTGCGCAGTGAGGCGTCGACAACAACACCGCCCCACGCCGAACGAGCGACGGTGGGAACGTCCGCGAGAAAGTCCGTGTCGGCCTGCTGCCCGATGGCGAGGACCACGGTCGTTGCGGGGATCACGGACGAGCGCGTCAGATCGAGTTGGGGATGGAAACGTCCCGACGCGTCGAACAGCGAGCGGACGGGCGCCACTTCGACACCAGTGACATGCGTGTCGCCGAGGATGCGCACCACACTCGTGCCCGCGCGCAGCGTGACGCCCTCGAGCGTGGCTTCGTGCAGTTCCTCGAGTGGCACGGGGAGTGCACTCGCCTCCTCTGGCGCAATCAACGTGACCGGATGCGGCGGCCTGCTCTGCCGCGCCGCCGCACGCGCGGCGTCGAGGGCCGTCTGGCCATCGTAGGCATCGTTGACCGGTCCAAGATGTGTGCGCCACGCGCTGCGCGCTGCGTCGAACGCGACGCTGCCACCGCCGATCACCACCACATCGCCATCGGCAAGCAGACTGCCCGCCTCGGGTGCGCCCTCAACGCGAGCGTTCTCACGACGCAGGAAATCGACCGCGCGCATCACGCCAGGCAACTCCACCCCTGGCAAGTGCAAGGTGCGCCCCTGCTGACACCCCGCGGTGATCAGTACCGCCGCGTGATCGTGCAGGAGGGTGTCCATGCTCACGTGACGACCGATCGCACAGCCGAGGCGTAACGTGATGCCAAGCGAGGTGATCGCGTCCACTTCGGCATCGAGGACCGCGCGCGGAAGACGAAACGCCGGTATCCCGTAGCGCATCATGCCACCAGGCAGTGGCGCCGCTTCGTACACGGTCACCGCATGTCCGGCGAGTCGCAGATCGTGCGCCGCCGCCAGTCCCGCCGGCCCCGCGCCGACAATACCGACCGACGCCCGCGTTACCGGTGGAATCGAGCCGGCGCCGCGCAGCCAGCGCGACGCCGCTCCCTGCTCGGCGCCGTGTGCGTCGCACAGCACACGCTTCATCGCGCGAATGGAGACGGGCGCGTCAATCACGCTGCGTCGGCACGATCGCTCACACGGAGCCGAGCAGATCCGACCACACACGGAGGCAAACGGATTGTGTTGACGCGCCACATCGTACGCGTCCGCCAGTCGATCTTCGGCAAGCAGCGCGACGTAGGCCGCCGCATCGGTGCCCACCGGACACGCCGCTCGACACGGGGCCGGTGTGCCCGCGCGCGGAGCGCCGAACGGATCGTCCACGACGACGGCAGACGAAGGCGTCGACGTCGTCATCGCGCCGCGGTGTGTTGTACCGCACGCTGCGCGTGGTCACGCGTCGGGCGGCTCCAGCGCCAGCCGACCCATGTGGCCAACGCGAGCGCGCCGATCGACCAGCCGGTCGCCAGCCACGCGCGCACTCCGCGCGACAACGCGGGTACGTGCGTGAGCATCCAGTGCGGGGCGTAGAAGAACAGCAGCACCAGCCCGATCGTGGCGAGCGTGGCCGTGACACCGGCGCGCGCCCAGCTCATCGCACGCCGCCCCGTCGGCACTGCTCGCTTGGCATCCGCTCGTGCACGTGTCCCTCCGTGGGTCGTCTGGGGTCAACGCGACGCCGACCTCGCATCGCGCCGGGGAAGGTGCGCGCGCAACCGGCATCGGCTGCAGCGGCGACTCTCCCACGCCCTGTCGGGGATTCACGGACAACGTGCAGCGCGGCTCAGCCGCGCACCACCCCCGGCCGACCGTGCTCCACGCGGAAGGACGCCGCCGTTTCGACCGGTGCCCCCGGACGATCCACGTACGGCACCGTGCGGTACCGTGTGCTCCACGCCTCGCCGTCCACGGTGCAGTGCACGTAGCCACGACGCGCGTTGTGCCAGTGAATGTGCGGATTCTGCGCGCGCAGCGTGTCGGCGCGAGCGCCGGTGAAGCCGTCGGATCCGTTGCCGCCGGAACTGATCGATGTGCCGACAAACTCTGTCGCCACAACCGGTGTCTCGGGGCGCTCGAAATCCACCCGCAGGTCGTTGGCCCAGTTGGCGTGAATGTCGCCCGTGATCACAACGGCGCGCCCCGGTGCGCGCGTGCCGATCATGTCCACAAAGCGACGTTGCGCCACCGGGTAGCCCGACCACAGATCCATCGACATCACGGGCTGCTCCTGCACCGTGGCCACGTACGGCGCGACCATCACCTGCTGCGCGAGCACTTGCCAGCGCGCCTCTGACGCGGCGAGTCCATTGGCGAGCCATTGTTCCTGCGCCGCGCCGAGGAGTGTGCGCTCCGGCGCCGTCATCTCCGCGCAGCGTGGCTTGCGACCGTCACCACAGGCCTGATCGGTGCGATACTGCCGCGTGTCGAGCACCCAGAAGCGCGCCAGCGGTCCCCAGGAGATCGAGCGATGGATCGCGAGATCCGACCAACGCGTCGGACGCGGCACCCGCACCGGCTGATGCTCGTACCACGCCTGATAGCCGGCTGCGCGACGCGTCAGAAATTCATTCACCGGATCTCGCCGCTCCGAGATCTCGCCCGCGTAGTTGTTGTCGACTTCGTGATCATCCCACGTGACCGTCCATGGACACATCGCGTGCGCGCGCTGCAGCGCCGGGTCCTGCTTGTATTGAGCGTAGCGTCGCCGATAGTCGCGCAGCGTGGTGATCTCCGTGCCATCATGGCGACGCACACGCGCGTCGGCACCCGCGCCCTCGTAGATGTAGTCGCCAAGGTGCGCCACCAGATCGAGCCGTTCGTTTGCGAGGTGCTCGTACGCCGTGTACAGCCCCTGCTCGAAGTGCTGACAGCTCACGAACGCGAAGTGGAGCGGCGTGATCGTCCCCGCGCGCGCGGGCGCGGTGCGCGTCCGTCCGACCGGGCTCCGCACGTCGCCGGCGGTGAAGCGGTAGTGATACCACCGATCGGGCGCGAGTCCGTCCACTTCAACGTGCACACTGTACGCGAGCTCGCGTGTGGCCTGCGCGACACCGCGACGCACGACCTTCGTGAACGCTTCGTCATCGGCGACCTCCCACGACACCGCGATACGCTCGTCGGTCAACCCGCCGAAGCCATCGTCGGCGAGGGGATCAGGCGCGAGCCGCGTCCACAACACGACGCCGTCGGGCAACGGATCACCACTCGCAACACCGAGCGAGAACGGATCGGCCACGAACCGCGGGCGCCACGTCACACGACGCGCGCCCGGCAGTTCCGCGAGGGCAAGCGTGCAAACCGACAGGTCAAGCAGGAAGCGACGACGATGCATGTGGTCTCCAGACGCAAGGCAGTCGCTAACCTCGCACGCCACCGCTCCGCGCGCGAGCCGTCCGCGCGTCACAGCCGCGCAACAGCCGAGCGACTACTCGCGATGCTTCGCGAGTTGCCGATGCAGCACCGCCACTTCTGGTGCGTCCTGCAGCAGTTGCTGAAACTCCTGCTGAAAGCCGGACCCTTCAGCGTCGGGACGCAACAGCCGCTCGGCCTCACTCAGCATCTGCGAGGCCTCGGCCGCCGTGATCGGTGCCTGTCCACGATCGAGCAGGCGTGAATCGACCTCCGAGACGAGCTTCATCATCGGGCGTAGCCACGTGAACCACGGATCATGCAGCGCCAGCTGCAGGAACGCCCCGTTGCCATTGATGCGTCCGAACACCTTTTCGTAGCGCACGCGCTCGGCATTGAGCAGGACGCGGTGCAGCGCGAGCAGATCGGTGCGCGCGGCGTCGAGGCGCGGCAGAATGGCGGCGAGCGCGGCCGCTTCGTCGGGGCCGCTGGTCGGTGAGGGATCGGTCATTGGGGCGGGTCCGGCGCGAGGGAACATCGGCGACCGTCCGACGACGCGCACCGGCGTCGGAGCGGTATGGCCCGGGGGCGCCCGGGAAGCCGATCATCTCGAATGCTCGCCGCTGACTCGCCCCCGCGAAAGGGCGTGGCCGTCGGTCAGGACCGTCGCGACCGCCGCACGAGCCAGATGACCGTGATCACGACGACCGCCGGCACGAAGAGCGCGGCGACCACCTTGAAGACGGCGACGGTGAGCA
>ERZ1066122.105-NODE-105-length-96016-cov-36.212805_pt1 | contig 96016 bp, 86 predicted proteins | sample MGYA00382769_ERZ1066122 | MGnify/ENA primary metagenome ERZ1066122 (study PRJEB33369, sample SAMEA5778352) | biofilm metagenome | biome: Industrial cooling water; feature: Water cooling tower basin; material: Biofilm | place: United Arab Emirates | collected... | reverse complement strand
CCGCCCGGCGGCTGCACGCGCTGGGGCTGCGCGTGCGGCTGAGCGGCTCGGGCCTGGTGGCGCGCACGGAGCCGGCGGCGGGCACGCCGCTGCGCGCCGGCACGGCGGTGCGGGTGATCGGGCGGCGCCCGTGAGCGCGACGCTCGCCGCCGTTGCCGCGCGCCTGGCCGCGCAGAGGCTGCTCGCCGGCCCCGTGCCCCCCGCCGCCGCGCAGCTCGCGCTGACCGACGCCACCACCGACTCCCGGCGCGTCGAGCCCGGCGCGCTCTTCTGCGCGCTCGCCGGCACGCACGGCGACGGGCACGGCTTCCTCGCCGCCGCCCGGGCCGCCGGCGCCGCCGCCGCGCTCGTCGAGCGCCCGGACGCGGCGCTGGCGCTGCCGCAGCTCGTCGTCACCGACGGGCGGCGGGCGGCGGCGTTCGCCGCGGCCGCCGTCTTCGCCGACCCGTGGGACGAGCTGACGCTCGTCGGCGTCACCGGCACCAACGGCAAGACGACCAGCGCCGCCATCCTGCGCCACCTGCTGGGCGCGCGCGGCGCGGCGGCCTCGCTCGGCACGCTCGGGCTGGTCGGCGCCGACGGCTCGGTGCGGCCCGGCAGCGAGGGGCTGACCACGCCCGGCCCCGCCGACGCCGCGCGCTGGCTGCGCGCGCTCGCCGACGAGGGCACGCGCGCCGTGGCGATGGAGGTCTCCTCGCATGCGCTCGACCAGGCGCGCGTCGCCGCGTTGCGCTTCGACGCCGCCGTCTTCACCAACCTGACACGCGACCACCTCGACTACCACGGCACGCTGGAGGCCTACCGCGCGGCGAAGCTCAAGCTGGCGGGGCTGCTCCAGCCTGGCGGCGCGGCCGTCGTCAACGCCGACGACCCGGCCTGGGCGGGGATCGAGGCGCCGGGCGCGCGGGTGGTGCGCTTCGGCCTCGTGGCGCCGGACGCCGAGGTGCGTGCGGAGGAGGTGCGCGCCACGCCCGCCGGCATGCGCTGGCGCCTGCGCACGCCCGACGGCGCCGCCGAGGTGCGGCTGCCGCTCTTCGGCGCGTACAACGTCGCCAACGCGCTCGGCGCGGCCGCCGCGCTCTGGAGCCTGGGCTGGCCGCCCGCCCAGCTCGCCACCCGGCTGGAGACGCTGCCGCAGGTGCCCGGCCGGCTGGAGCTGGTGCCCGCGCCGGCCGGCGCGCCGACGGTGCTCATCGACTACGCGCACACGCCCGACGCGCTGCAGCGCGCGCTGCAGGCGCTGCGCCCGCTGACGCGCGGGCGGCTGATCGTCGTCTTCGGCGCCGGCGGCGACCGCGACCGCGGCAAGCGCCCGCAGATGGGGCGCGTCGCCGCGGCGCACGCGGACCTCGCCGTCGTCACCTCCGACAACCCGCGCGGCGAGGACCCCGCGGCGATCGCCGCCGAGATCGAGGCCGGCATGGGGTCTGCACCGCGCCTGCGCGTCCTCGACCGCCGCGCCGCGATCGCGCGCGCGCTCGACGCGGCCGCCGCCGGCGACGTCGTGCTGCTCGCCGGCAAGGGCCACGAGACATACCAGCTCTGGGGGACCGAGGTGCGGCCGTTCGACGAGCGCGTGGTGGTGCGCGAACTCTTTGCCGAGAAGGAAAACCGTTCGTGAGCCAGTTCCGCTGGACGGCCGCCGAGGTGCTGCGTGCGCTGGGTCACGCGCCGCACGCCGCCGACGAGCAGGAGCGCTACGCGCGCGTCGCCACCGACTCGCGCTCCGTCGGCGCGGGCGACCTCTTCGTGGCGCTGAAGGGCGAGCGATTCGACGCGCACGACTTCCTGGCGCAGATCGCGGCGGCGGGTGCGGCCGCGGCCGTCGTGCAGCGTGTGCCGGACGGCGCGCCGCGAGGGCTGAGGTACTTCGTGGTGCGCGACCCGCGCGCCGCGCTCGGGCTGCTGGGCCGCCACCGCCGCCGCGCGCTGGCGGTGCCGGCGGTGGCGGTGGTGGGCAGCAACGGCAAGACGACCACCAAGGACCTGCTGCGCGCCGCGCTCGGCGCGCAGCTCCGGGTCCACGCCACGGAGGGCAACTTCAACAACCAGGTGGGCCTGCCGCTCACCCTGCTCGCCGCGCCGGACGATGCCGAGGTGCTGGTGCTGGAGCTGGGCACCAACGAGCCGGGCGAGATCGAGATCCTGGCGCGCATCTGCGAGCCCACCCACGCGGTGGTCACCACCGTCGCCGAGGAGCACCTGGAGAAGCTGGGCAGCCTGGAGGGCGTGCTGGCGGAGGAGACCGCCATCCTGCCCCACCTGCCGGAGGAGGGGTTGGCGTTCGTGGGCGAGGAGCCGGCGATCCTGCCGGAGCGCGCCCGGGAACTGCTGGGCATCGGCCGCGTGCTCGTCGCCGGGCTGACGCCCGCCGCCGAGCTGCACCCCGAGCGCGGCGAGGTGGAGACGCTGCCCGACGCGACCACGCGCTGGCGCTGGCGCGGCGAGACGCTGCACCTGCCGCTGCGCGGGCTCTACAACGTGCGCAACGCGCTGCTCGCGCTGGGCGTCGCGCGCGAACTGGGCGTGGAGACCGGTGACGCGATGCGCGCCATCGAGCGCATGCCGCCGCCGCGCCTGCGCGGCGAGTGGCGCCAGATCGGGCGCCTGCGCGTGATCGCCGACTGCTACAACGCCAACCCCGGCAGCCTCGCCGCCGCCGTCGAGCTGCTGGCCTCGCTGCCCGCGGCCGGCCGCAAGATCGCGGTGGTCGGCACCATGCGCGAGCTGGGCGAGCAGGAGGCGGCGCTGCATCGCCGCGCCGCCGCGGAGATCGCGGAGCGCGTGGGCGACGGCATCGACCTCGTCGTCGCCACCGGCCTCTTCGTGCCCGCCTTCGCGCCGCTCGCGCAGCGGCTCGGCGAGCGCCTGCTGCTCAGCGACGACCCGCTGCAGGCCTACGAGCGCCTCGCCCCCGCACTGCGCGGCGACGAGACGATCCTGCTCAAAGCCTCCCGCGCCGTCGCACTCGAGCGCTGGATCGAGCGGCTGGAAGAGCTGTTCTGAGCCGGGACGGGATTCGGTGGATGGGCTGCCAGCTACCGGCTGCCGGCTGCCAGCGAACCCCCGGTGGTGCCGGTAGCCGGAAGCCGGCAGCCGGTAGCCAATACCCCCGAATCCTTCAACTCTCAACTCGCCGGTCCCCGTGCTCTATCACCTGTTGGTGCCGCTGAGCGAGTATCACATCGTCTTCAACCTCTTCCGCTTCCAGACGTTCCGGGCGGCGGGCGCGGTGGTGACGGCGTTCCTGGTGGCGTTCTACTTCGGGCCGGCGATCATCCGGCGGCTGCGCATGCTCAAGGTGGGGCAGGTGGTGCGCACCGAGGGGCCGAAGACGCACCTGGGCAAGAGCGGCACGCCGACGATGGGCGGGGTGCTGATCGTGCTCGCCACGCTGATCCCCACGCTGCTGTGGGCGCGGCTGGACAACGCCTACACCGCCGCGGCGATGGTCGTGCTGCTCTGGCTCAGCGCGCTCGGCTTCATGGACGACTACCTCAAGGTGGTGCGCAAGAAAACCGAGGGGCTGGTCGGCCGCTACAAGATCGTGGGACAGGTCAGCATCGGGCTGCTGCTGGGCATCGCGCTGGTGCTCTTCCCCTTCAGCGACGTGCCGGCGACCTGGACGCAGATCCCGTTCTTCAAGAGCTGGCACGTCGAGTTCGCGCCCGTCGTCTACGTGCTCTTCGTCGTCTTCGTGATGACAGCGTTCTCCAACGCCGTGAACCTGACCGACGGGCTCGACGGGCTGGCCACGGGGCTCTCGGGCATCGCCGCCGCCACGTTCGGCGTCTTCGCCTACATCCTGGGCCGGGTGGACTCGGCCGACTACCTCAACCTCTTCCACCTGCCGGGCGCGGGCGAGCTGGCGATCTTCTGCGTGGCGCTGGCCGGCGGCTGCATGGGCTTCCTCTGGTTCAACGCGCACCCGGCCGAGGTCTTCATGGGCGACACCGGCTCGCTGGCGATCGGCGGCGTGCTGGCGGCGGTCTCGGTGATGCTCAAGGCGGAGTTCCTGCTGGTGATCATCGGCGGCGTCTTCGTCGCCGAGACCGCCTCGGTCGCGGCGCAGACGCTCTACTACAAGTGGACGAAGCGGCGCACCGGCACCGGCCGCCGCATCTTCCGCATGGCGCCGCTGCACCACCACTTCGAGCAGATCGGCTGGCACGAGAGCAAGGTGATCATCCGCTTCTGGATCGCGGGCATCGTCTGCGCGATGCTCGCCTTCGCGACGCTGAAGATCCGATGACGGCAGGGGTCGGGGGTCGGGGGTCAGGGGTCAGGGGGACGGCTGCTACGCCGTCCCCTGGTGTTGCCGTTCCCCCGACCCCCGACCCCCGACCCCCGACCCCTGCCGTCGGCATTCTCGGCCTGGCGCGCAGCGGGCTGGCGGCGGCGCGGCTGGCGCGCTCGCGCGGGTGGGGCGTCTACGCCAGCGACCGGAGCGACACGCCGGCGACGCGCGCGGCGGCCGCGGCGGTGCGCGCGCTAGGCGGCGAGGCCGAGGTCGGGCGGCACGACGTGGCGAAGCTGGCGCGCTGTGCGCGCATCGTGCTCAGCCCCGGCATCCCGCCCTCGGCGGCGGTGCTGCGCGAGCCGGCGCTGGCGGGCGTCGAGGTGGTGGCCGAGGTCGAGTTCGCCTTCGAGCAGCTCGCCTGCCCGGTGCTCGGCATCACCGGCACCAACGGCAAGACGACGACGACCGCGCTGCTCGCGCACCTGCTGAGTACGGCGGGCTTCGACGCGCCCGCGGGCGGCAACATCGGCACCGCGCTCTCCGAGCTGGCGCTGCGCCAGCCGCCGCCCGACTGGGCGGTCGTGGAGGTCAGCTCCTTCCAGCTCGGGCTGACGCGGCGCTTCGCGCCCGCAGTCGGCGTGCTGACCAACCTGGCGCCCGACCACCTGGACTGGTACCCGAGCCTGCAGGCGTACTACGCCGACAAGGCGCGGCTCTTCCAGAATGCCACACCCGCGAGCCGCTGGGTGCTGAACGGCGAGGACGACGCGGTGCGGCGGCTGATCGGCGACGCACCCGGCGCGCGCTACCTCTTCCGCGTGGAGAGCGAGCCGGCGCCTGGCGAGCGCGGCGGCTGGCTCTCCGCCGACGGCTGGCTGACGCTGCGGCTGGACGAGGGCGCCGAGGAGCGCCTGCTGAGCGCGCGCGAGCTGCGGCTGCTCGGGCGGCACAACGTGGCCAACGCACTGGCCGCCAGCCTGGCCGCGCGGCTGGCGGGCGCGGCGCCCGCGGCGATTGCCGCCGGGCTGCGCAGCTTCGCGGCGCCCGAGCACCGGCTGGAGCCGGTGGCCGAGCGCGGCGGCGTGCTCTGGATCAACGACTCCAAGGCGACCAACGTCGCGTCCACGCAGGTGGCGCTGCGCAGTCTGGACTGCCCGGCGGTGCTGCTGCTCGGCGGCCGCCACAAGGGCGAGCCGTACACCGCGCTGCTGCCCGACCTGCGGCCGCGCGTGCGCCGGGTGCTCGCCTACGGCGAGGCGGCGGAGCGCATCGTCGTGGACCTCGCGGGCGAAGTGCCGGTGGAGCGGGTGGAGGGCGGCTTCACGGCGGTGGTGCGCCGGGCCGCCGCGTTGGCGCGGCCGGGCGACGCGGTGCTGCTCTCGCCGGCGTGCGCGAGCTTCGACATGTTCACGAACTACGAGGAGCGCGGCCGGCGCTTCGCCGAGCTGGTGCGGGAGCTGGAGGCATGAAGCTGCTGAAGAGAGCGAGGCCGGCGCCGGCGCGACCGGTCGGCGCACGCTCGCCCGACGCCGCGCCGGCGGCGCGCGGCCCGCGCGAGTTCTGGGAGCCCGGCGCGCTGGTGCTGCTCACGCTGCTGGCCGTCTGCTTCGGGCTGGCGGAGCTGTACAGCGCCAGCGCGTTCATGGCGCAGGCGGAGGGGCTGGCCTCGCACTTCTACGCGCTGCGCCAGGTGGTGGGCGCGCTGATGGGCGCGGCGCTCGCCGCGCTCGTCGCACACCTGGACTACCGGCACCTGCGGCGCTGGGCCTGGCCGCTGCTGCTCGGCACGCTCTTCCTGCTGCTGCTGGTGGTGCTGCCCGGCACCGAGCGCATCGCGCCGCGGGTCAACGGCGCGCGCCGCTGGCTGGATCTCGGCTTCAGCTTCCAGCCCTCGGAGCTGGCGAAGCTCGCGCTCATCGTCTGGACGGCGGCGCTCGCGGTCAAGAAGCAGGAGCGGCTGCACTCGCTGAGCAAGGGGCTGCTGCCCTTCCTGCTCGTGTGGTTCGCCGTGGCGGTGCTGGTGGTGCTGCAGCCGAACTTCTCCGCCGCGCTGCTGCTGCTGCTGCTCGCCTCGCTGGTGCTCTTCGCCGGCGGCGCGCGCATCGGGCACTTCATCCTGCTGGGGCTGGTGGCGATCCCCCTGGTCTGGCAGCAGATCCAGGGCGCCGGCTACCGCGCGCGGCGCATCGTCGCCTTCCTCGACCCCGCGGCCGACGTCGGCGGCGTCAGCTACCAGATCCACCAGTCGCTCATCGCCGTGGGCTCCGGCGGCGTCGACGGCGTCGGCTTCGGCGGCAGCCGCCAGAAGTTCGGCTTCCTGCCGGAGCCGCACAACGACTTCCTCTTCGCGATGATCGCGGAGGAGTGGGGCTTCCTGGGCGTCGTCTTCACCGTGGTGCTCTTCGGCGCGTTCGCCGTCGTCGGCTACCGCATCGCGCGGCGCGCGCCCGACCTCTTCGGCTACCTGCTCGCCCTGGGCATGACGAACCTGATCGTGGTCAGCGCGCTGCTGCACATGGGCGTCGCGCTCGCGCTGCTGCCGACGACCGGTGTGGTGCTGCCGTTCATGAGCTACGGCCGCACGGGCCTGCTGGTCGCGTTCCTGGCGGTGGGCACGCTGCTGAGCGTGGCGCGCGCCGCGCGGCAGCCGGCGGGCGCGCGATGAGCGCGTCCGGCGTGCCGCGCGTGCTCTTCGCCGGCGGCGGCACCGGCGGGCACCTCTACCCCGCGCTCGCGCTGGCCGAGGCGCTGCGCCGGCAGGAGCCTGCCGCCGAGGTCTTCTTCGTGGGCGCGCGCCGCGGCGTGGAGGCGCGCGTGCTGCCGGAGCGCGGCGTGCCGCACCGGCTGCTGCCGTTCGAGCCGATCCGCCGCGCGCGGCCCTGGGAGAACTGGCGGCTGCTGCCGGCGTTCTTCGGCTCGGTGGCCGGGCTGCGCCGCGTCTTCCGCGAGTTCCGCCCGCAGCTCGTCGTCGGCACCGGCGGCTACGCCAGCGGGCCCGTGGTCGCGGCCGGGCTGCTGCGCGGGCTGCCGACCGCGGTGCAGGAGCAGAACTCCTTTCCCGGCCTCACCACGCGCTGGCTCGCCGCGCGCGTGCGCCAGGTCCACCTCGCCTTCCCCGAGGCGCTGCGCTACCTGAAGCCGGGCCGGCAGACGGAGGTCTTCGAGCACGGCAACCCGATCCGCCCGCCCGACCCCACGCTCGACCGCACGGAGGCGCGAGCGCGCTTCGGGCTCGGCGGCGGCACCGTCGCGCTCGTCGTCGGCGGCAGCCAAGGCGCGCGCGCCATCAACCAGGCGCTGCTGGAAGACCTGCGCGCCGTCGCCGCCGGGCGGCTGAGCGCGCCGCCCGCGGGCCTCCAGATCCTGTGGGCGACCGGCCCCGCGCACTACGAGGGCGTCGCCGCACAGCTCGCCGGCGCCGGCGTCGGCGGCTGGGTGCGCGCCGTGCCCTATCTCAACGACATGCCGCGCGCGCTCGCCGCGGCGGACCTGGCGGTCTCGCGCGCCGGCGCCATGGCGCTCGCCGAGCTCTGCGCCTGGGGGCTGCCCAGCCTGCTGGTGCCGCTGCCGAGCGCCGCCGCCAACCACCAGCACCACAACGCCGTCGCGCTCGCCGAGGCCGGCGCCGCCGTGCTGGTGCCCGAGGCGGAGCTGGGTTCGGGGCGTCTATGGGCGGAGCTGCTAGGCCTGGCCGCCGACGCCGAGCGCCGCGCCGCGCTCGCCGCCGGAGCCCGCCGGCGCGGCCGCCCCGACGCCGCCGACCGAATCGTGGCCGAACTGCTCAAGTTGATGTGAGACATGAGGATGCACCACGTATCTTTCGCCGCCCGGAGGCGGCTGGTATATTGAGCGCCCCCGACCTGGTGGAGCTGGCGAGCCGCGGTACCGTTCACTTCATGGGCATCTGTGGCGCCGGGATGTCGCCGCTGGCCGAGCTGCTGCTGCGCTCGGGCGGGCGGGTCAGCGGCTGCGACGCCCGGCCCTGCGAGGCCGCGCCGGCGGGTGTGGAGGTGGAGGTCGGGCACGATCCGGCGCACGTGCGCGAGGCCCTGGCGGTGGTGGTGACCGCCGCGGTGCCGGCCGAGCATCCGGAGCTGCAGGCGGCGCGCGCGCGCGGCATCCCCGTGCTGAAGCGGGCCGAGGCGCTGGCGGCGGTGGTCAACCGCGGGCAGGTGGTGGCGGTGGCCGGCACGCACGGCAAGACGACCACCTCCGCGCTGACCGCCTCCGTGCTCGCGGCCGCGGGGCTGGACCCGACGGCGCTGGTGGGCGGGCGGGTGGTGGGCTGGCGGGGCAACTACCGCTCCGGTGGCGACCGGCTCTTCGTGGTGGAAGCCGACGAGTACGATCGCTCCTTTCTGAAGCTGCAGCCTACCCTGGCGGTTGTGACCACGTTGGAAGCAGATCACCTCGACACCTACGGCTCCCTCTCCGCCATCGAGGACGCCTTCTATGCCTTCGGCGCGGCGGTGCCCGTGCAGGGCGGGGCCGTGCTCGCCTGCGGCGACGACCACGGCGTCGGCCGGCTGCTGCCGCGCCTGGCGACGGCGGGTCGGCGCGTGGTGACCTACGGCCTGGCCGCGGGCGCGATGCTGCGCGCGGAGCGGGTGACGGCGCACGGTGCGACGACGCGCTTCGTGGCGCGCGAGCGCGCGCGCGTGCTCGGCCGGGCGACGCTGCAGGTGCCGGGGCTGCACAACGTGCGCAACGCGCTGGCGGCGGTGGCGGTGGCACGCGAGCTGGGCGCGGAGTGGGCGCAGATCGCCGAGGGGCTCGCCGCCTATCGCGGCGTGGGCCGCCGCTTCGAGCGCATCGGTGAGGCGGCCGGCGTGCTGCTCATCGATGACTACGCGCACCACCCCACGGAGATCGCTGCGACGCTGGCCGCGGCGCGCAGCGCCTACCCGCGGCGCCGGCTGGTAGCGGTCTTCCAGCCGCACCTGTACTCCCGCACGCGCGACTTCGCCCGCGAGTTCGGCCAGGCGCTGGCCGCGGCCGACCGGGTCTTCGTGACGGCGATCTACCCGGCGCGCGAGGCGCCGATCGCGGGCGTGGGCGGCGAGCTGGTCGCCGCCGCGGCCGAGACGGCCGGTGCGCGCGTCGTCTACCTGCCGGAGCGCGACGCGGTCGCCGCGCGCGTCGCGGCCGAGCTGCGCGCCGGCGACGTCTGTCTGACGCTCGGCGCGGGCGACCTGGACCACGCCGCGCGCGAGCTGCTCGCCCGCCTCGGCGCGCTCGCCGCCGCCTGAGATGCCGCGCCTCACGCCGCGCCGCGCCGCGCTCGCCGTCCTGGCGCTGGGGGTCGTCGCCGCGCCGGCCTGGATGCCGCCGCTGCTGCGCGAGCTGCCCGTCTTCGCGGTGGCGCGCGTGGAGGTCTCCGGGGTGCGCCTGCTGGCGCCGCACGAGGCGGTGCGCGCCGCCGGCATCCGCGCTGGGCAGAGCATCTGGTACGACCTGGCGGCCCGGGAGGCCGCGTTGCGCCGCCATCCCGCCGTCGCCGACGCCGAGGTCAGCCGCGGCTGGCCCGCCACGCTGCGGCTGCGCGTGGAGGAGAAACGGCCGGTCGCGCTGCTGGACGGGCCCGCGCTGCGCCTGGCGACCGAGGCCGGCGAGCTGCTGCCGCTGGAGGCCGGCCGCTCGGCGCCGGACCTGCCGATACTCAGAATGATCGGCCGCGGCGCCCCCGATGCGCGGGCCGCCGAGCTGCGCCGCGCGCTCGCCGAGACCGGCCGCCTCACCCGGCTGGCGCCTGAGCTGGTCGCCCGCGTCTCCGAGCTGCGGCGCGCCCGCGACGGCACCTTGCACCTGGTGCTCGCCCGGCCCTACGCCGAGCTGCTGATGCCCGAGGGGCTCGACGCGCGCCGGCTGAGCCAGTTGCGCGCCGCGCTCGAGCAGTTGGAGCGCCGTGTCGAGGCGCCGTCGCCCGCGGCGCCGCCGCCGCCCGTGCTGCTGGACTTCCGCTACCGCGACCAGCTCGTCGTGCGTCTTCCGTCTTCTGCCGCGTAACCGCTGTCATGCGTCCCGTCATCGTTGCCGGTCTGGACATCGGAGCCACCAAGACTGCCGTCGTCATCGCCGAGGTCGGCGCGGACGAGGCGCTCGGCCAGCCCCGCATCAAGGTGCTGGGCGTGGGGCAGTCGCGCACCAGCGGCGTGCGGCGCGAGGTGGTCACCGACATCGAGGCGACCACGGAGAGCGTGCGCAAGGCGGTCAAGGAGGCCGAGCTGATGGCCGGCGTCGCCGTCGAGCGGCTCTACACCGGCATCGCGGGCGAGCACGTGCACGGCCGCGCCTCCAGCGGCGTCGTCGCCGTCGGCGGCGAGGAGATCACGCCGCGCGACGTGGAGCGCGTGCACGAGGTCGCGCGCGCCATCGCCATCCCCGCCGACCGCGAGCTGCTGCACGCCCTGCCGCAGGAGTACCTGGTCGACGCGCAGAGCGGCATCCGCCACCCCGTCGGCATGGCCGGCACCCGGCTGGAGGCCGAGGTCTATCTGGTGACCTGCGCGCAGCCGGCGGCGCAGAACATCCGCAAGGCGGTCACGCGCGCCGGCTACCAGGTAGAGGCGCTGGTGGCGGAGCCGCTGGCCAGCGCGCTGGCGACGCTCTCGGACGACGAGAAGGAGATCGGCGTCGCGCTCGTGGAGCTGGGCGGCGGCAGCACGGAGGTGACGATCTTCCACGAGCGCAAGATCCGCCACCTCACCACGCTGCCCTGGGGCGGCGCGACGGTGACCAACGACATCTGCAAGGGGCTCTCGCTGCCCTACGCCGAGGCGCAGCGCGTCAAGGAACGCTACGGCGTGGCGCGCGCGGACCTGGTCAGCCCGCACGAGACGTTCGAGGTCGGCGGCGCGGCGCCGGGCCAGACGCGCCACGTCGCGCGCGAGCTGCTGGCGCACATCATCGAGCAGCGCATGGACGAGGTGCTCGGCCTGGCCGCCGACCAGATCGAGAAGAGCGGCTTCGGCGACCGGCTCGGCGGCGGCATCGTGCTCACCGGCGGCGGCGCCTCGTTGGCCGCGGTCGCCGAGCTGGCGGAGCGAAGCTTCGCCGCGCCGATCCGCGTCGCCGTGCCCGATGCCGGCCTGGGGGGGCTTGTGGATTCGATCCGCCGCCCCAAATTTGCCACCTCCGCGGGACTGGCCCTCTACGGGGCGCACCGGCTCTTCCACGAGATCTTCGAGGGCTCCGCCGCGCACGCGGGCGGCGCCTCCATGAACGGGATGCTCAAGCGGGTGCGCGACTGGCTGTCGGACTTCTTCTAGGCTGCAGCCGGGCGCGCCCAGTCGTTTCACCTGGTCGGACCTCCTAGCGGGGGTGGAGGAAGGGACCAACCCATGATCTTCGAGTACGAAGAGAGCGCCACGCAGAACGCCCGCATGAAGGTGGTGGGCGTCGGCGGCGGCGGCGGCAACGCCGTCAACCGCATGATCGACGAGGACCTGGAGGGCGTCGACCTCATCGCGCTGAACACCGACGCGCAGGCGCTGAAGAACAACCGGGCGCCGCAGAAGATCCAGATCGGGCAGAAGCTGACGCGCGGGCTGGGCGCGGGCGCGCGGCCGGAGATCGGGCGGCAGGCGTTCGAGGAGCAGCGTGACGAGGTGAAGTCCGCGCTCGACGGCGCCGACCTGGTCTTCATCACCGCCGGCATGGGCGGCGGCACCGGCACCGGCGCGGCGCCGGCGATCGCGCAGATGGCGCGCGAGATGGGCGCGCTGACCATCGCCATCGTCACCAAGCCGTTCCTCTTCGAGGGCCGTAAGCGCCTGAAGCAGGCGGACGACGGGCTGGCCGCGCTGCGCGAGGCCGCCGACACCATGATCGTGGTGCCCAACGAGCGGCTGCTCGCCGTCGTGGGCAAGGGCACCTCCTTCAAGGACGCCTTCAAGAAGGCCGACGAGGTGCTGCTGCACGCCACGCAGGGCATCAGCGACCTGATCCGGGTGACGGGCGAGGTCAACGTCGACTTCGCCGACGTGCGCACCATCATGCAGAACCGCGGGCCGGCGCTGATGGGCACCGGCTTCGGCCGCGGCGACAACCGCGCCGTCGAGGCCGCGCAGGAGGCGATCAGCTCGCCGCTGCTGGACAACATCTCCATCAACGGCGCGGCCGGTGTGCTCATCAACATCACCGGCGGGATGGACCTGGCGATCGACGAGGTGACCACCATCTCGCAGATCATCCAGGAGGCCGCGGGCGAGGACGCCGAGATCATCTTCGGCGCGGTGCACGACAGCAACATGAAGGACGAGGTGCGCGTCACGGTGATCGCCACCGGCTTCGACCGCACCGACTTCCTGGCGCGCAGCGAGCCGCGGCGCGACGACATCCTGCGCCCGCCGTTCGGCAGCCACCGCTCCGCCGCGAGCCCGCCGCCCGCGGTGCCGTCCGTCTCGCCGCTGCAGCGCCCGAGCGCGCCGCCGCCCGCGCCGGGCACGCCCGTGACGCCGCTGCCGCAGCGCCCCGCCGCGCCGCGCATGGCGGAGCGCGCGCTGCCCAATGACCTCGAGATCCCGACGTTCATCCGTCGGCAGATGGACTGAGCCCGCGATGCCCAACGCCTATCGAGTCGTCGCCCTCGGCGTGCTGAGCGCCGTGGGCGCCGGCGCGGCCGGCCACTTCGTGCGCGCGCTGCCCAGCCGCGCAGCGGAGCCGCCGCCGCCGACGCTGCTGCCCGTCGCCTACGCCGCGCCCGCCGAGCTCGCCTTCCGCGACACGCTGCAGCGCGGCGAAACGCTCTCCCAACTGCTCGCCCGCACCCGCCTGGCCCAGGCCGAGGCGCAACTGCTGCTCGACGAGCTGCAGAAGCACCAGGACCCGCGGCACCTGCGCGCCGGCGCCGTCGTCTCCTACCGCACCTCCACCACCAGCGGCGCGGTGCGCGGCCTGGAGTTCCGGCTGGATGCCGACCGCACGCTGCGCGTGCAGCGCGCGGGCGAGGGCTGGGCGGCGCAGGTCGAGGAGGTGGAGGTCCGCACCGATACCGCCGTGCTCGCCGGCGTCGTGGAGACCTCGCTCTACCAGGGGCTGCTCGACGGCCAGGGCGAGGGCGTCGCGGACGAGGAGCGCCGCGCCGTCGCCGACGTGCTCGCCGACCGCATCTTCGCCTGGCAGGTGGACTTCAGCCGCGACCTGCGGCCCGGCGACCACTTCCGCGTCGTCTACGAGCGCCAGGTGCGGCCCGACGGCAGCGCGCGCTCCGGCCAGGTGCTGGGCGTGCAGTTCAGCGTCGGCGGCCGGCTGCGCGAGGCGTTCCTCTACCGCTCGGCCGACGGCCACGAGGACTACTACGACGCCGAGGGCGGCTCGCTGAAGCGCGCCTTCCTGCGCGCGCCGCTGGAGTTCCGCCGCATCAGCTCCGTCTTCTCGACCGGCCGCTTCCACCCGATCCTGAAGAAGGTGCGCGCCCACAACGGCATCGACTATGCCGCCGCCTCCGGCACGCCGGTGCGCGCGGTGGGCGACGGCGTGGTGACGAAGGCCAGCTACAGTGGCGGCTACGGCAACCTGGTGGAGATCCGGCACTCGCGCGGTTACAGCAGCCGCTACGGCCACCTGCGCGGCTTCGCTCGCGGCGTGCGCGCGGGCACGCGCGTCACCCAGGGCCAGACGATCGGCTACGTCGGCTCGACCGGCCTCTCCACCGGGCCGCACCTGCACTACGAGTTCCACGAGCGCGGCCGGCCGATCAACCCCAGCAGCATCAAGTACCTGACGGGCGAGCCGCTCTCCCGCGGGCCGCGACTGCGCTATCTGGACCAGGTGCGCGCGCAGCTCGCGCTGCTGGAGCGCCAGGCGCCCGCCTCGCGGCTCGCCGCGCGCGACGACACCACGCGGCGGGCCGCCGAGTAGCGCGGCCGTCCGCGAGGTCGGGTTCTTCCGGTAGAGACGCCCCGCGGGGCGTCTCTACGTGCATATCACCCCGGGCCCGAGCTGCCGAGATGATCCTCTTCCCTGCCATCGACCTGCGGCACGGCCGCGCCGTGCGCCTGCAGCAGGGCGAGGCCGCGCAGGAGACCCGCTACTCCGAGCGGCCGCTGGAGATCGCCGCCTCGTTCGCCGGCGCCGGCGCCGAGTGGCTGCACGTCGTGGATCTGGACGCCGCCTTCGGCGAGGGCAGCAACCGCGCGCTGATCCGCGAGCTCGCCACCGCCACGCCGCTGCGCGTGCAGACGGGCGGCGGCCTGCGCTCCGAGGCCGACGTGGCGGAGGTGCTGGAGCACGGGGTGGCGCGCGCGGTGATCGGCACCGCGGCGGTCGAGAACCCGGAGCTGGTGCGGCGGCTGCTGGCGCGCTGGGGCGCGGAGCGCATCGCGGTGGGCCTCGACGCGCGCGGGCGCCGGCCGGCGCTGCGCGGCTGGCGGCAGGAAAGCGATGCGGACCTGCTCGCGCTCGGCGCGCAGTTGGCCGGGCTGGGCGTGCGCACGCTGATCTACACCGACATCGAGCGCGACGGCATGCTCGGCGGCCCGAACGTGGAGACCTCGGCGGAGCTGGCGCGGCACACGGGCGTGGAGGTCGTCGTCTCCGGCGGCGTGGGCACGCTCGCGCACGTGCAGGCCGTGGCGACGGCGGCCGCCGCGCAGCCGGGTATCGCCGGGCTGATCATCGGCAAGGCGCTCTACGAGGGCCGCTTCACGCTGGTGGAGGCGATCTCGGAGATTGCGGACTGCGGATTGCGGACTGCGGATTGAACGTCAACGGCGCTGTGTTGCAGTTCAATCCGCAATCCGCAATCCGCAATTACTCGCGTTCATGCCCGCATTCGTGCAGACCGCCAAGCGTCTCGTCCGCCAGGCCGTGGAGGACAACATCACCGGCGAGGCGGCGAAGGTGGCGTACTACGCCTTCCTCTCGCTCTTCCCGCTGATCCTCACCGTCTTCGCGCTGACCGGGCTGCTGGGCGGCGACGCCGCCTTCCGCTGGATCATGGAGCAGTTGCGGGCCGCGCTGCCGCCGGAGACCGCCGAGTACCTCGGCGTCTTCGTGCAGCAGGTGACGGGTCAGCCGCGGCCGGGGCTGCTCTCCTTCGGCGTGCTGGGCCTGCTCTGGGCCGCCTCGGGCATCTTCGCGGCCCTGGCCGACGGGCTCAACGCGATGTACAACGTACGCGAGACCCGCGGCTTCGTGCGGAAGCGCCTGCTGGCGCTGGGCATGCTCTTCGTCGGCTCGGTCCTGCTCATCGTCGCCGCCGCCTCGCTGGTGGCGGGGCCGGAGCTGATCGAGCTGCTGGGGCTCGGCTTCGCCTGGAACCTGCTGCGCTGGCCGCTCTCCTTCGTGCCGGTGGTGCTACTGCTCTGGCTGCTCTACTACGTGCTGCCGGCGCGCGACCAGAGCGGCTGCCACCGCGAGACGTTTGTCGGCGCGCTCCTCGGCACGCTGCTCTGGCTGGGCGTCTCCGCGCTCTTCCGCCTGTATGTGACCAACTTCAGCAGCTACGCCGCCACCTACGGCGCGGTCGGTGCGGTGATGGTGCTGCTGCTGTGGCTGAACCTGACGGCGCTGGCGATCCTCTCCGGCGGCGAGGTGGCCGCGGTGCTGGAGCAGCGCGAGCGCCCGACCTAGTGGGTCCGTTGGCTCGCACAGTGCCGTCGCCGCGCCGCCGGGGGCATGAAGCCCCCGGCAGGCAACCCCTCGCCCGTGCGGGCGAACAGCGAACCGGGTGTCACGCGGGTAGGTCCGCCCGGCAGGGCGGGCCGTGCCTTGCCGGGGGCTTCATGCCCCCGGTGCCGTTCGGCCAGACCCAAGCCAACTGACCCACTAGACGAGACGACGAACGATGGCCCGACTATTCCGGCGCAGGGAAGAGAAGCAGGCGAAGTCGCTCTGGGAGCGCATCGTCGATGTGGCGCTCACCGACGTGGGTGCGCTGGTGCGCGGCCTGGACGAGGGCTCGCTGGAGCGGCTCGAGGAGCTGCTCATCGCCGCCGACTTCGGCGTGCCGGCGACGCTGCGGCTGGTGGGCGTGGTGGAAGAGCTGGCGCAGCGCGGCCAGGCGCGCACCCAGCGCGACTACCTGCAGGCGGTGGAAGAGGAGATCGTCGCCATCCTCTCCGCCGGGCGTGCCGACACCGCGCTGCGCTTCAACTTCGAGGGCGGCCCCACGGTCATCCTGGTGACCGGCGTCAACGGCGTGGGCAAGACGACGAGCATCGGCAAGCTCGCCTACCGGCTGCGCCGGCAGCGCCGCTCGGTGATGATCGCCGCCGGCGACACCTTCCGCGCCGGCGCCATCGAGCAGTTGCGCCGCTGGGCGGAGCGCGTCGGCTGCGCCTTCGTGGGCAGCGAGCCCGGGCGCGACCCGGCGGCCGTCGCGTTCGACGCGGTCGACGCGGCCGTCGCCCAGCAGACGGACGTGCTCATCGTCGATACCGCCGGCCGGCTGCACACGCAGCAGGGGCTGATGCAGGAGCTGGAGAAGGTGCACCGCGTGCTGGGCAGGAAGCTGCCGGGCGCGCCGCACGAGAGCCTGCTGGTGCTCGACGGCACCGTGGGCCAGAACGCGATGGCGCAGGTGCGCAGCTTCCGCGAGATCATCCCGATCAGCGGCCTCATCCTCACCAAGATGGACAGCACCGCCAAGGGCGGCATCGTGGTGGCGCTGAAGCAGGAGTTCGACCTGCCGGTGAAGTTCGTCGGCGTCGGCGAGTCGCTGGACGACCTGCAGCCGTTCGAGATCCACGAGTTCGCGCGTGAAGTGCTCACCGAGTGAGGCGGCGACGGGCCGCGCTCAGTCGGCGGCGCCGTCGAGCGCGCGGGCGGCGGGCAGGGCGGCGCAGGGGCGCGCTGCCTCCACCTGCGTGCGGAACGCCTCGGCCTCGGCCAGGCGCTGCACGGCGCCGCTGAGCTGCTGCAGCTCGGCCTCCAGCAGGCTGAGGCGGCGGTCCTGCAGCAGCAGCGCCTCCTCGTTCGTCTGGTTGCGCGCCTGGGCCTCGCGCAGGCGGATCAGCGCCTCGATGACCGGCTTGGCGGCGAAGCGCGCGGTCAGCCCCAGCAGCGGGATGCTGGCGACCAGGCCGACCATCGCGATGCCGAGCAGGGGCACGAGCATTTCGAGGATCTCCGGGCTCATCGTCGTCTCCCCTGACGGTGTAGTGCGAGGCTGGCAGCCGTGAACGGCCCCTCTGCGGCCGCCGTCCGCCGGCAGATTCACGCCGGCCCCGCTCGCTTCATTCCGGCCCTGAGCCCGACCGCCCACGCGCATGGCCTACCCGCCTGAGCCCGCCGCCCTCGCCCTCTCGCCGGCGCTGGAGCGCCCGCCGCGCTTCCTCAAGGGCGTCGGCCCCAAGCGCGAGACGGCCCTGCAGCGCCTGGGGCTGCTGAGCGCGCGCGACGTGCTCTACCACGTGCCGCGCCGCTACGTCGACGCCTCCAGCGTGCAGCCGATCGGCTCGCTGCAGCCGGGCATGGAGGCGAACGTGGTGGGGCGCGTCGTCTCCAAGGGCGTGGTGCGCTCGCCGGTCAAGGGCTTCCGCTTCTTCCAGGCGGTGCTCAAGGACGAGAGCGGGCTGATCGAGTGCTCCTGGCCGGGCCAGCCGTTCCTGGACAACGTCATCCAGAAGGGCGACGTGCTGCTGGCCACCGGCGCGGTGCGCTTCTACCACGGCCGTCAGCTCGTGCCGCGCGAGTACGTGATCCTGGCGCGCGAGGGCGAGCAGACCGGCGGCGAGGGCGGCCAGGTGCTGCCCGTCTACCCGGCGGGCGAGGGCGTCACGCAGCACTACCTGCGCAAGCTCTTCGCGACCAACCTCGACGAGCTGCTCGAAGCCGTCGCCGTGGAGGACGTGCTGGACGCCGCGCTCGCCGAGCGGCTGCGGCTGCCGCCGCTGGCGCGTGCGCTGGAGCGGCTGCACCGGCCGGCCAGCCTGGCGGACGCCGAGCAGGGGCGGCGGCGGCTGGCGTTCGAGGAGCTGTTCGCGCTGCAGTTGTTGCACGCGCGCAACCGCCACGAGGCGCTGTCCGCGCGGCCCGGCATCGCATTCCTCCGCCGCGAGACGCTGGTGCGGCCGTTCTACCGCGCGCTGCCCTTCCGGCTGACCGAGGCGCAGCGCCGGGTGCTCGCCGAGATCGGCGCGGACATGGAGGCGCCGCAGCGCATGAACCGCCTGCTGCAGGGCGACGTGGGCGCGGGCAAGACGGTGGTCGCGCTCTTCGCCATGCTGCGCGCGGTGGAGAACGGCTACCAGGCCGCGCTGATGGCGCCGACCGAGATCCTCGCCGAGCAGCACGCCCGCACGCTGCGGCGGCTGCTCGGCGAGCTGCCGGTGCGGGTGACGCTGCTGACCGGGCGGCTGGGCGCGGCCGAGCGGCGCGAGGCGCTCGCGGCCATCGCCGGCGGCGAGGCGCAGGTGGTGGTCGGCACGCACGCGCTCATCCAGGAGGGCGTCGTCTTCCAGCGGCTGGGGCTCGCCGTCGTCGACGAGCAGCACCGTTTCGGCGTGCGGCAGCGCCTTGCGCTCGCCGAGCGCGGCGAGGGGCCGGACGTGCTGGTGATGTCGGCCACGCCGATCCCGCGCTCGCTGGCGCTGGCGCTCTACGGCGACCTCGACATCTCGCTGCTCGACGAGCGGCCGCCCGGCCGCCAGCCCGTCGTCACCCGGCTGCGCCATGCCTCGGCGCTGCCGAAGGTGCTGGAGTTCGTGCGCGCGCGCGTCGCCGAGGGCCGGCAGGCGTACCTCGTCTATCCGCTGGTCGAGGAGTCCGAAGCACTGGAGCTGAAGTCCGCGACGGAGGAGTACGAGCGGCTGCGCGGCCAGGTCTTCCCCGAGCTGCGCCTGGGGCTGATCCACGGGCAGATGAAGGGCGAGGAGAAGGACCGGGCGATGCAGGCGTTCGCGGCCGGCGAGCTGCACGTGCTCGTCTCCACCACGGTCATCGAGGTGGGCATCGACGTGGCCAACGCCAGCGTGATGGTGATCGAGCACGCGGAGCGTTTCGGGCTCTCGCAGTTGCACCAATTGCGCGGGCGGGTGGGGCGCGGGGCCGAGCAGAGCTACTGCATCGTGCTCACCGCGCAGCCCGACGCGGTCGAGCGGCTGCAGGTCTTCGCCGCCACGGACGACGGTTTCAAGATCGCCGAGGCGGACCTGCACCTGCGCGGCCAGGGCGACCTCTTCGGCGAGCGGCAGTCCGGGCTGCCGGCGTTCCGCTACGCGGAGCTGGAGAAGGACGTGGAGCTGCTGGCGGTGGCGCGCGAGGAGGCGAGGCGCCTGGTGAGCGCAGACCCGGAGCTGCGCACGCAGCCGCGGCTGCGCGACGCGCTGGTGCGCCGCTACGGGGAGCAGGCGAGACTGTTCAGAGCCGGTTGATCCTTGCGTGATGGTGTTACGGACCACATGTTGTCCGACGCCGAACAGCCGGTCCCGTTGCAGCCCTGGAGATGCGCCATGAAAGCCAGGTTCCGCCTGCTTGCTGCTGGTGTGTTGCTTCTGGGTGTGTCCACGTTCGGCCGCGCCGGCAACGGCGCAGGTGACGGATTGGTGCGCGGAGCGCGATCGCATCGTACGTATTCTCACCCGAGACTACGACGCGAAGGAGACTCAAGCGCAATGCAAGGCGGAGGTTGAACGAATGGCTCGGATTTTGACCGGCGGCCTTCGTGCCTCCTGGGACGGCCTGGCGTCCTTCGTGGCCAAGCCCTTCTCCTTCAAACCCGATCCTGCGGTGGGGGCGAGTACTGGAACCACTCGGGCACGCTCCCGACCTGCCGTGAAGAAGTAGATCGTGGTGGGCTAAGCGAAGAGGAGGTGATTAACCGTGGCCTCCGCGTTGTGAGTGCGAACGGGCGTGAGATCGACGGAGGGGAGTGGAGCAGGATCACGAACGGCGCATGCACGATAAGTGAGGCACGGAAGTGATATTCGCAATGTCCCGGCACTTCGAAACGGAGTGCTGGGACCTTGCTTTGGCTCTATACTGCGCTTCTCGCTCACGTCAAGGCGGCGCTGGCGTGAGTGTGCGGCGGATGCGCTCCAGCTCCTCGCGCTGGCGGCGGATCGTCTCGTCGCGCTGGGCGAGTTCGACGCGTAGGCGCTCGATGTCGCGCAGCAGCTCGGCGACCGGCTGCGCCCGGGTGACCACGGGGGCGGGCGGGGGGGGGGTGGGCGTCGCCGCCGGCGGCTGCAGCGCGGCGATGCGGCTCTGCGGCGGTAGGTTGAGCTGGTGGGCGATCTCCAGGAGGATGCGCGCCTCCGGGCGCCGCGCCACCAGGCGCTCCTCCAGCGTGTCCTGCGCCAGGTAGCGCGCGAGCGCCTCTTCCGCGGGGCCGGGGTTCCAGGCGGGGTTGCGCGGGTCCAGGTGGATGCTGCCGACGTAGAAGAGCGCCTCGCGGCCTTCGCGGCTCTTGCCAAAGCGGGAGACCAGTTCCTGGAAGCCCAGCCGCGCCTCCTCGAAGCGGCGTGCGTCGAGCGCGGCATGTGCGCGGTCCCAGAGGGCGAGGCGGTCGCGGGCGCCGCTGCCGGGCACCAGATGTGCGCAGGCCGGCAGCGCGAGCAGCAGCAGCCCCAGAGCGAGACGGTTCATCGGTTCGGCTTGCGCCGCCGGCTTCAGGCGGCGTTCGCCACCGGCGGCTGCTGCGGGAGGAAGAGCCGGAACGTCGTGCCCCGGCCGACCTGGCTTTCTGCAGTGATCGTGCCCCCGTGGGCCTCCATGATCTCGCGCGCGATCGCCAGCCCCAGCCCCGAGCCCACCGAGCGCGGCTGCGCCGCGTTGTCCACCTGGTAGAACTTCTCGAAGATCCTCGGCAGCTTGTCGGCCGGGATGCCGACCCCGCTGTCGCGCACCATGACGCTCACGCCGTGGTCCGCGCGCTGCAGCTCCAGCTCGATGCGGCCGCCGCGCGGGGTGAACTTGAAGGCGTTCGAGAGCAGGTTGCCCAGCACCTCGTTGAGCCGGTCGGCGTCGGCCACCACGCTCTCCGGCAGGTCGGGCGCGGCGCGCAGGCGGAAGTCGATCTCGTTCTGCAGTGCCAGCGCCTCGAAGCTGGTGGTCAGCTCGTCGATGAACGGGCGCAGCGCCACCGAGCGCAGCTCCAGCCGGCCGCCACCGGCCTCGAAGCGGCTGACGTCCAGCAGCCGCTGCACCAGCCGCGTCAGCCGGTCGGCCTGCTCGGAGACCGAGCCCAGCACCGCGCGCTGCTTCTCGGGGACCTCGCCGTAGATGCCGTCCAGCAGCAGCGAGACGTAGCCGCGGATCACGCTCAGCGGCGTCTTCAGCTCGTGCGAAGCGACGGAGACGAACTCCGCCTTGAGGCGGTCCAGCTCGGCGAGCTGCTCGGTCATGCGCTCGAAGGAGCGCGCGAGGTCGCCCAGCTCGTCGCGCCGCTGCGGCGGGATCTGCACCTGCGGCTCGAAGTCGCCCTCGGCCACGACGGCCATGCCCTGGCGCAGCTCGTGGATCGGCCGCAGCAGCGTGCGCGTCAGCCAGCCGCCGATCAGCAGGGCCAGGCTGAGCGTGGCCGCCAGCGCCAGTAAGGTGGTGGTCACGGCACGGCGCGCGATCGTCTGTGCGCGCTCGACCTCCGCCTCACCCGCCTGGTTGATCGCGCGGCCGATGGGCTCCAGCGCCCGGTTGAGCGCGCTGAAGCCCGGTGCGACCGAGCGGATACGGTATTGGTCTGCGGCGTCCACGGCGCCGCGTTCCACGAGCCGCTGCTCTTCCGTAATGGCAGCGCGTAACCACACCCACTGCTCCAGCGCCAGGCCGGCTGGTGCCCGGTAGCCGCTCTCGCTCAGACGGTGCAATTCAGCATCCACCTCGCGCATGGCTGTGGCCACTGCTTCACGCGCCTCCGCCTGCCCGAGCGCGAGGTAGACGCGCTGCCAGTGCTCGACCTCGCCCAGCGCCGTCTGCAGTCGCCCCAGCGCCAGCGCTCCCACGGCGTCGCGCGTGCGCAGCTGCCGCGCCACGTGCTCCAGTGCGCGCAGCGCGAAGAGGCCGTAGACGGCCGGCGCCACCAGGATCAGCGCGATGAGCGCGAGGCTCAGGACAATGCGTTGGCGCAGCGTCATCGGGGGTCGTCCACCTCCGTGCGTTTGGCGTCATCCCACAGCCGGTCCAGCTCCTCCAGCGGCACCGCGCCCAGCTCGATCTGCTGCTCCGCGGCCAGGCGTTCCAGCGTGCGGAAGCGCCGCTCGAACTTGGCGTTGGCGCGCGCGAGCGCCGTCGGCGCGTGCGTGCCGGCCAGCCGCGCCACGTTGACGGCGGAGAAGAGCAGGTCGCCGATCTCGTCGGCGAGCGCCTCCGCCTCGCGCTCGTCGAGCTCGCGCCGCACCTCGTCCAGCTCCTCGCGCACCTTCTCCAGCGCGCCGTCGACGGAGGGCCAGTCGAAGCCGACGCGCGCGACGCGCTCCTGCACATGCTGTGCGCGCGCGAGCGGGTCCAGCCCGGAGGGCAGCGCATCGAGCCGGCTCGTCGGCGCCGGGCCGCCCGCGCGCTCGCGCGCCTTGATCGCCTCCCAGGCTTCCGCCTCGCCGCCGTAGAGGTGCGGGTGCCGGCGTCGCATCTTCTCCTCCAGCCCGCCGAGCACGTCGGCGCGCGAGAACGCCTGCCGCTCCTCCGCGAGCACCACCTGGAAGGCGAGGTTCAGCAGCAGGTCGCCCAGCTCGTCGCGCAGCGCGGCGTCGTCGCCGGCGGCGATGGCGTGGACGACCTCGTGCGTCTCCTCCAGCAGGTAGCGGGTCAGCGAGGCGGGCGTCTGGGCGGCGTCCCACGGGCAACGCGCGCGCAGGAACTCGACGAGCGCGAGGGCGGCGTCGAGCCCGCGAGGCGGGGGAGGCGGGTGCGGGTTCGCTTGCGTGGGCATCTCGGTCGGCCTATACTACACCGCTTGTGTTTACCCCGTCAACTGCTTCTCGCTCGCGCGCCTGGCTGGAGGTCGACCTCGCCGCCCTGCGCGCCAACCTCGCACGCCTCCAGGCGGCGGCCGGCCCCGGCGTCGGTGTGCTGCCCATGGTCAAGGCGGACGCCTACGGCCTGGGGATGGCGCACGTGGCGACGGCGCTCGCGCGTGCGCTGGCGCCGGCCGGCCCCTGGGGCTTCGGCGTCGCCGCGGTCGCGGAGGGCGAGCGGCTGCGCGCGGATGGCTGGGCCGGGCGGGTGCTCGTCTTCTCGCCGATCGCGCCCGGGGAGTACGCGCGGGCCGCGGCGGCGGGGCTGACGCTCGGCCTCTCCTCGCACGCGGCGCTGGAGCGCTGGCGCGCCGCGGCGGCCGAGGCCGCGCGGCGGCTCGCCTTCCACGTCGAGATCGACACCGGCATGGGCCGCGCCGGCCTGCCCTGGGCCGAGGCCGCCGAGTGGGGCCCCGCGCTCGCCGCCGTGGCGGCCGACGCGCTGGACTGGGAGGGCTGCTACACCCACTTCCACTCCGCCGACGAGCCGGACCTCTCCCCGACGCAGCTCCAGACGGAGCGCTTCCGCGCCGCCGTCGAGCGGCTGCCGGCGCCTGCCGGCGCGCCGCGGCTGCTGCACGCCTCCAACAGCGCCGCGGCGCTGCGCTGCGGTAGCTTCGGGCTGGACCTGGTGCGGCCGGGCATCGCGCTCTACGGCGGGCTGGCGGGGCCAGGCACGCAGGGCGACGCGGTCGTCGCGGTGCGGGCGCGGCTGGCGCTGGTACGCACGGTGCAGGCGGGCGCCACGCTCGGCTACGGCGCCACGTACGCGGCCCGGCGCGCGGAGCGCTGGGGCACGGTGACGATCGGCTACGGCGACGGCATCCCGCGTGCGCTGGCCGCGGCGGGCGGCGAGGCGTTGGTCCGCGGCGTGCGCGTGCCGATCATCGGCCGCATCTCGATGGACGTGCTCACGCTCGCGCTCAGCGCGCTGCCCGCCGTCGAGGAGGGCGACGTGGTCACGCTCATCGGGCGCGACGGCGCGGCCGCGATCTCCGTGGACGAGGTCGCGCGGCGCTGCGGCACCATCTCCTACGAGATCCTGACCGGGCTGACGCCGCGCCTGCCGCGCGTCTACTCCGGCGACTGAGTGCGGCCGCAGCCGGAACCCGCCGGCGCCTCGGGTAGTACCACGCCCGCAGCGCAGACTGCGCGGGCCCAGTTGCCCTCTACCGGGGCGCCGGGCCTTCACGTTCTTCCCGGATTGGTAATGCATCGGTTCCATAGGTGGGGGCGCGGCCTGCTGGCGCTGCTGGTGCTCGCGGCAACCGTGGGCTGCGAGGACGAGCTGCCGACGGCGACGGGCGACGGCCGCTTCCCGGGTGGGCAGCGCCCGGTCACGCTCGAGCTGGTCGTCCCCGCCGAGGAGCTGGTCCTGGACGACACCCTCTACAGCGGCTACACCGACCCGCGCGACGCCGGCATGCTGCTGGTGGCGACGCGCTTCGGCGAGGGCGACGGCGGGCCGGCGCTGGAGGCGCGCACGCTGAAGCGCTTCACCGGCTTCCCCGACTCGGTGACCTATAGCGGCGCCAGCGGCTCCCGGACGGACACGGCGTTCGTCTACGGCGCCGGCCGCATCGTCGTGCCGCTGGACAGCGCGCTCAGCGTCGCGGCCGGGCCGGTGACGCTGCGCGTCTGGTCGCTGGCGCAGGCGTGGGACGCGGCCAGCGTCACCTGGGAGGTGGCGCTGGACACCGGCGGCGTGCGCCAGACCTGGCGCACACCGGGGGGGACGACCGCGCAGTTGCTCAGCACCCTCACCTACACGCCCGGCGACACGCTGACGCGCGACTCGCTCGTCTTCGCGCTGGACTCGCTCGCCGTCGCCCGCCTCGCCGCCGACAGCCTGAGCGGCGTGCTGATCACGGCGGAAGGCGCGCCGTCGCACCTGCAAGTGGGCGGCGTCACGCTGCGCACCGCCGTGCGGCCGGCGAGCCGGCCGGACACGGCGATCGCGACCTCCCTCACCGCCGGGCCCACGGCGTTCATCTACACGCCGGAGGCGCCGGGCGGCGGCGCGCGCTGGGAGGTGGGCGGGCTCGCGAGCGCCCGTACGGTCTTCCGCGTGCGGCTGCCGCGGCAGGTGCCCGCTTGCGTGCCGCCGGCGACGGCCTGCGGCACCATCCCGCTGGAAGCGGTGCTGCTCAACCAGGCCGCGCTCGTCTTCCGCCCGCAGCGGGACCTGGGCGGCTTCCGCCCGGTGGGCCCCATCGCGCTGGCGGTGCGGCAGGTGCTGCAGCCGGAGCTGGGGCGGCGTGCCCCGCTGGGCGCCGCCGTCGGCGGCGACACCATCGGCGGCGCGCGCTTCCGCGCCGGCTCGCCGGACAGCACGGTGGCGCTGCCGCTGAGCCCGGCGTTCCTGCGCAGCGACTCGACCGAGGTGGTCGTGGCGCTGCTCGCCAGCCCGGAGGGCGCCTACTTCGGCCGGGCCCGCTTCGCGGGGCCGCCGCGCCTGCGCCTGCTCTACACCCTTGCCCAGGAGCCACGCCTGCCATGAGCGGCCTTTCTCAACGCGCGCTGCGCGGGCTCGCGCTGGCCGGCGCGCTCGCCGCGCTGGCGCCCGCCGCCTCGGCGCAGTCGCTGCTGGCCGGGCGCGGGCTCGGCTGGGTCAACGAGCCGGTCGAAGCGCGCGGCACCGGGCTGGGCGGCGTGACGCTCGGGCTGCCCGAGCCGTCGCTCACGCTGCGGAACCCCGCGGCCATCGCCGGCCTGCCCGCGCCGGCGCTGACGACCAGCTTCCAGTACGACCGGCTGAACACCGAGCCGCCCGCGGGCACCGGCAGCGCGGGCACCGCGCGCTTCCCGCTGCTGGCCGGCGCCTACCCCGTCAACCCGCGGCTGACGCTGGCGCTCGGCTTCGGCTCGCTGCTGGACCAGAGCTGGGCGGTGGAGCTGGCCGACAGCGGCGTCGTCGGCGGCGAGCGCATGCTGATCGCCGACCGCTTCACCTCGGAGGGCGGCGTCTCGCGGCTGCGGCTCGCGGGCGCCTACCAACTGCTCGCCGGCCTCTCGCTGGGACTGGGGGTGGACGTGTACACCGGCGGGCTGCGCTACACCACGGTGCGCGAGTTCGGCGGCGCGCTCGCCCCCGCGAGCACCGAGGCGCGCTGGGACTACGGCGGCCTCGGCTACGCGGCGGGCGTGCACTGGGTGGGGCCGGAGGCGGCGTTCGCGCTGGACGCCGCCGCGAACTTCGGCGGCACGCTGCGCGCCGAGCCGACCGACACCGTCGGCGACGCCAAGGAGTACGACCTGCCGCTGTCGCTGGCGCTCGGCGCCAGCGGGCGCATCAGCGCCAACACGCTGCTCGCGCTCTCCGCGGAGCGCACCGGCTGGTCCTCGGTCGACGGCGCCCTGCGGCGCAGCGGCGCGGGCGCCCTGGCGCAGGACACCTGGTCGGTGCGCGGCGGCATCGAGTGGGACGCGCTGAGCCTCGGCGCGCGCGCGCTGCCGCTGCGGCTGGGCGGGCGCTACCAGAAGCTGCCGTTCCGCGCGGCCGACCCCGGCGACGACTGGCCGACGGAGCGCGCCGTCACCGGCGGGCTGGGCGTGCGGCTCGGCGGCGGCGCCGCGCAGTTGGACCTGGGCGTCGAGCGCGGCTGGCGCAGCGCCGAGCAGTTCGACGAGCGCTACTGGCGCACGCTCTTCACTGTCCGCGTGCTCGGCCGGTGAACACGCCGGCCGGGCAGGCGCCGCTGATCCTGGTGGTCGACGACAGCCCGCTGAACCTTGAGCCGCTGTGCGACCTGCTGGCGTCGCTGCACTACCGCGTCGCGCCCGCGCTCGACGGCCCCACCGCGCTGCGCCTCGCCGCCGCGAGCCCGCCCGACCTGGCCGTGCTGGACATCATGATGCCGGGCATGGACGGGCTGGAGGTCTGTCGGCGGCTGCGTGCCGACCCGCGCACCGCCACCGTGCCCGTCGTCTTCGTCACCGCTCTCTCCGACAGCGCCGACAAGCTGCGTGCCATCGAGGCCGGCGGCGACGACTTCCTCACCAAGCCGTTCGACCGGCCGGTGCTGCTGGCGCGCATCCGCTCGCTGCTGCGGCTGAAGGCCGCGAGCGACGCGCTGGAGGTCTCGTGCCGGCAGTTGCAGGCGATGAAGCGCCTGCGCGACGACCTGATGCAGATGATCGTGCACGACCTGAAGTCGCCGCTGACCACCATCCTGGCGGCGCTGGAGATCACGCTCGACGGCGAGCTGGGCGCGCTCGGCGCCGAGCAGGCGCGGCTGCTGGCCGACGCGCGCGACCGCGGCGACGACATGCTGCAGCTTGTCAACGACCTGCTGGAGCTGGCCCGGCTGGAGGATGCCACCCTGGAGCTGAGCCGCCAGCCGCTGCGGCTGGACGCGCTGCTCGGCGAGGTCGGCGAGCGCTGGCGGCTGCGCGCGGAGCGCGAGGGCGCGGCGCTGGCGGTGCAGGCGGAGGCCGGGCTGGGCGTGGCGGCCGACGAGCGGCTGCTGCGGCGCGTGCTGGACAACCTCGTCGGCAACGCGCTGCGCCACGCCGGCCGCGGCGTGCACGTGCGGCTGCAGGCGGCTGCCGCGCCGGGCGACGAAGTGGTGATCAGCGTCTGCGACGACGGCGTGGGCATCGAGCCGGCCCGTCAGGTCGCGCTCTTCGGCGCACCCGGCGACGGCGGGCTGGCGGCGCTGCCGCGGCCGGGCCATGGCCTGGGGCTCAGCTTCTGCCGGCTGGCGGCGGAGGCGCACGGCGGGCGCATCTGGCTGGAGAGCGAGCCCGGCCGCGGCAGCGTCTTCCACCTGGCACTGCCGCACCGCCTCGGCGCGCCGGTCCAGGTGCGGGCGCCCAGCGTGCTCCATGCCTGAGCGCGGGGGCGCGGCGGCCGGGCCGGGTGGCCTCTTCCTTGCCTTCGAAGGCGTGGAGGGCGCGGGCAAGAGCACGCAGGTGCAGCAGTTGGCCGAGTGGCTGCGCGGCCGCGGGGTGGAGGTGGTGCTGGCGCGCGAGCCGGGCTCGACGCCGCTGGGTGAGCGCATCCGCGAGACGGTGCTCGGCGACCTGTCGCTGCCGATCCCGCCGCGCAGCGAGCTGTTCCTGATGCTGGCCGCGCGCGCCGCGTTCGTCGAGCAGGTGGTGCGCCCCGCGCTCGCCGCCGGCGCCGTGGTCATCGCCGACCGCTTCGAGCTCTCGACGCTCGCCTACCAGGGCGCCGGCCGCGGGCTGCCGATCGCCGAGATCCGCCGCTGCAACCGCGCAGCGACGGGCGGGCTCAGCCCACACACCACCGTGCTGCTGGACGTGGACGCCGGCGAGGGCGCGCGCCGCCAGCAGGTGGAGGGCAAGCGGCCCGACCGGCTGGAGCGCGCCGGCGCGGAGTTCCACCGCCGCGTCTGCGTCGGCTACCGCGAGCTGGCGGTGCAGGTGCCCGGCCTGCTGGTGGTGCCCGCCGGGGGCAGCGTGGCCGAGGTGCAGCAACGGGTGCTTCACGGCCTCGCGCAGCGGCACCCGGAAACCTTCATCTTGTAGCGGGTTATCAGCGAGGCGCCACGCCGGTGGCGCGCCGCTCGACGGTGGTCGGTTCTCCTTCTCTCGCGGTGCTTTGGAGGGCGAATGAAGCTCAAGCGTACGGTCCTCGGGCCCAGCCTGGTGGCGATGGTGGCCTTCGCGTCCGGCGGCTGGCTGCTGCAGCGCGGCGGCGCCGACGGCGATCCCGGCTTCCAGCAGCGCGTCTTCCAGGAGGTCGTGCAGCGGCTCTCGAACGACTACGTCGAGGAATACCCCAGCAGCAAGCTGTACCAGATGGCGGTCGAGGGGCTGCTGCGGGAGCTGGACGACCCGCACACCAGCTTCATGACCGCCGAGGAGTACAACAACCTGCGCGTGCAGACGACCGGCGAGTACGGCGGCCTGGGCATCCAGATCGCCGAGCGCGACGGCTGGGTCACCGTCATCTCGCCGCTGCCCGGCACGCCGGCGGAGCGCGCGGGCATCCAGTCGGGCGACCGCATCGTAGAGGTCGAGGGCAAGTCCACCAAGGGTTGGAGCAGCGACGACGCGGTGAAGGTGCTGCGCGGGCCGAAGGGCCAGGCGGTGGAGATCAAGGTCGCGCGCCTGGGCGTCGACGAGCCGATCCGCTACCGCATCGTCCGGGAGGAGATCCACGTGCGCTCGGTGGATGCGGCGTACCTGCTCGAGCCGGGCCTCGGCTATGCGCGGCTCACGCTCTTCGCCGAGACCTCCACCGACGAGCTGCGCGAGGCGATCGACCGCCTGCGCGCCCAGGGCATGAAGGGCCTGGTGCTCGACCTGCGCACCAACCCCGGCGGCCTGCTGGACCAAGGCGTCGCCGTCTCGGACCTGTTCATGAAACAGGGCCAGGCGGTGGTGGAGACGCGCTCGCGCAACCCGCGCGAGAGCCGGACCTTCCGCGCCACGCACGACGAGCTCTACCCGAGCATGCGCATGGTGGTGCTGGTCGACGAGTACTCGGCGAGCGCCGCGGAGATCGTCGCCGGCGCACTGCAGGACCACGACCGTGCGCTCGTCGTCGGCGCGCCGACCTTCGGCAAGGGCTCGGTGCAGACGCTGCTGCCGCTCTCCGGCGGCAACTTCCTGAAGATGACGACGGCCAAGTGGCACACGCCCTCGGGCCGCTCCATCCAGAAGGAGAAGAGCCCGGCGCGGCCCGGCACGTCCACGGTGCCGGTGGACGCCGACGCCGAGCGGCAGGACAGCGCCACGGCGGCCGCGGACACCGCGGTGCGCAGGCCGTACCGCACCGACGGCGGCCGCATCGTCTACGGCGGCGGCGGCATCGTGCCGGACCTGATCCTCAAGCCCGACACGCTGACCGCGCTGGAGAAGGAGTTCGCCGCCGCGGTCGCCAAGGGCGGCAGCACCTTCAACAACGTGCTCTCGCGCTACGCCGTCGAGTTCGTGAAGCAGAACCCGAACCTCAAGGCCGACTTCCCGGTCACGCCGCAGATGCACGCCGCGCTCCTGGGCCGGCTGCGCGCCGCGGGCCTGGAGATCAGCCAGGCGCAGTACGACGCCACCCGCCACCTGCTGGACGCGCGGCTGGCGTACGAGATCGCACTGCGCAGGTTCGGCCAGGCCACCGCGGTGCAGCGCGACAACGAGTACGACAAGGTGCTGCGCACCGCCGCGGAGCTGCTGCGGAGCGCGCCGACGCAGCAGTCGCTCTTCGAACTCTCGAAGGCGCGCGCGCGCGCGCAGGCATCGCGCTAGCGCGCCAGGCGGCAGCACCCTGCAGGTTGCGCGAGGAGGGGTACACATCGTACCTCTCCTCGCGGCGCTTGGGGCGCGTTCAGGATTCGGGATTCAGGATTCGGGATTCAGGGGAACAGCGCCCTCACCCCCCGGCCCCCTCTCCCACGTCTGGGAGAGGGAGAACTGAGCCAGCCTGCTGCCGTTCTCCCCCTCTCCCCGCACGGGGAGAGGGGGCCGGGGGTGAGGGCCGCCGTTGCCGTTCCCTGAATCCCGAATCCTGAATCCCGAATCCTGAAGAACGACTCTCCTCTTGACGATCGACGAGTACCGGATGAGCGAGACGGCGACGGGGGTGGTGGAGGTGACGCGCGGGCCGTGGGTGGAGTCGGTGCACCGCGTCTCGGCCGCGGTGGTCGACGCGGAGGGGCGGCTGCGCGCCTGGACGGGCGACCCGGCGAAAGCCGTCTACGTGCGCTCGGCGGCCAAGCCGTTCCAGGCGCTGCCGCTGGTGCTCGACGGCGCCGCCGAGCGGCTGGGCCTGACGACGGAGGAGCTGGCGCTCTGTTGTGGCTCGCATTCCGGCGAGCCGCGGCACGTCGCGCTCGCCGAGTCGGTGCTGGCGAAGGCCGGGCTGGACGCGGAGGCGCTGGCCTGCGGGCCGCACCCGCCGTTCCACCGCGGCAGCCGCCGCGCGCTGGCGGAGGCGGGCGTGGAGCCGGGGCGCGTGCACAACAACTGCTCCGGCAAGCACGCCGGCATGATGGTGCTGGCGCGGGCCCACGGCTGGGAGCCGCGCGGCTACGAGCAGCTCGGCCACCCGGTGCAGAGCCGCATCCTCAGCGAGCTGTCGCGCTGGGTGGAGCTGCCGGAGGACGCGGTGGGGGTGAGCGTCGACGGCTGCGGTGTGGTCTGCTTCCGGCTGCCGTTGCGCAACCTGGCGCTCGGCTACGCGCGGCTGGCGCGGGCCGCGCGCCGCGACGAGCCCGGCGGCGCGGTGGTGCGGGCGATGGTCGCGCACCCGGAGCTGGTCGCCGGCAGCGGGCGGCTCTGCACGGAGATCAGCCGGCGTACGGGCGGCCGCGTCTTCGCCAAGGTCGGCGCGGAGGGCGTCTACGCGGTGGGCGTCACCGGAGCGGAGCTGGGCATCGCGTTGAAGGTGGAGGACGGCAGCGCGCGCGCCATCGGCCCGGCGATCCTGGCGATCCTGCGACAGTTGGACCTGATCTCGGAGGACGACCTCGGCGCGCTGCACACGCACGCGTTCCCCAACGTCAGCAACACGCGCGGCGAGGTCGTCGGCCACCTGCGCGCGAAGCTGGAGCTGCAGATCGCCGATGCCTGAGCTGGCGCCGGGCGTGGAGGCGCTGGTCCGCCTGGCGGCCGCGCTGGCGACGCGCGAGCCGGCGCACGTGGAGCGTGCGCTGCGCCGGGCCGCGAGCGAGGCCGACGCGAGCGCGGTGGACGAGGTGCTGCTGCAGGCGCACCTGTTCGTCGGCTTCCCGGACGCGCTGGAGGCGATGCGGCGCTGGCGCGAGCTGAGCGCGCGCGCCGCGCCGGCCGCCGTGGCCGGCGACGACGCAGCCTGGCCCGCGCGCGGCGAGCGCGTCTGCGCCGCCGTCTACGGCGACCACTACGATAAGCTGCGCGCGCACGTCGTCGCCCTGCACCCGGACCTGGACGCGTGGATGGTCGGCGGCGGCTACGGCCGCGTGCTCGGCCGCCCGGCGCTCGACCTCGCCACGCGCGAGCTGTGCAACGTCGCGCTGCTGGCCGTCTGGCGCGCGCCGCGGCAACTGCACTCGCACCTGTGGGGCGCGCTCAACGTCGGCGCGCCCGTCGCGGCGGTGGCGCGCGCGCTGCAGGTCGCGGCCGAGTTCCAGGACGCCGCGTCGGCCGCCGCAGTGCAGGCGCTCTGGCGCGAGGTCCGCACGCGTGCCGCGGCGCGCGCGCTCACGGCGACCCTCTGACCCGGGACCCATGTTCCTCGACCAGGCGACCATCGCGGTGAGCGCCGGCCGCGGCGGCGACGGCGCCTCCTCGTTCCGGCGCGAGGCGTTCATCCCGCTCGGCGGCCCGGACGGTGGCGACGGCGGCAAGGGCGGCGACGTGATCATCGTCGCGGACCCGCAGCTCTCCACGCTGCTCGACTACCGCTATCGCCAGGCGTATCAGGCGCCGGCCGGCGCCGCCGGCCAGGGCGCCAACAAGACCGGCCGCAGCGGCGACGACCTGCGGCTGCGCGTGCCGCCCGGCACCGTGCTGCAGGACGCCGACAGCGGCGAGCCGCTGGGCGAGGTGGTCGCGCCGGGCGACGAGGTGGTCGTCGCGCGCGGCGGGCGCGGCGGGCGCGGCAACGCCTACTTCGCGACCGCGACCAACCAGGCGCCGCGCAAGTTCCAGCCGGGCGAGGACGGCGAGAGCCGGCGCGTGGAGCTGATCCTGAAGCTGATCGCCGACGTGGGGCTGGTCGGCGAGCCGAACGCCGGCAAGTCCACGCTGCTGGCCGCCGTCTCGGCCGCGACGCCGAAGATCGCCGACTACCCATTCACCACGCTGACGCCCAACCTGGGCGTGGTGCGCCTGAGCGACGCGCGCTCGTTCGTGCTGGCGGACATCCCCGGCATCATCGAGGGCGCGCACGAGGGTAAGGGGCTCGGCTTCCAGTTCCTGCGCCACATCGAGCGCACGCGCACGCTCGCGCTGCTCCTCCCCGCCGACGCGCTGGAGCCGCAGGCCGAGTACCGCAAGCTGCGCGACGAGCTGGGCAGCTACTCGCAGGAGCTGCTGGCCAAGCCGCACTGCGTCGTCTTCACCAAGGCGGACCTGCTGCCGCCGAACTGGCCCGCGCCGCAGGTGGAGAGCGACGGCGCTTGGGGCCAGTTCCTGATCTCGGCCGTGGCGCGGCGCGGGCTGGAGCCGATGCTGGAGGCGCTCTGGCGGCAGGCGTCCGAGGCGGTGCAGGCGGAGCAGGCGCCGGCCGAGCCGGACGCCGAGCCCTGGCGCCCGTAGCACTTCCGATCATGCCCCTGGCGCCCTCCGCCCTGCAGCCGCTGCTGCGCCTGGCCCTGGTGCCCGGCGTCGGGCCGGGGCGCATGGCCGCGCTGGTGCGCTACTTCGGCTCGGCCGAGCGCGTGCTCTCGGCGGCGGCGCCCGCCGTCGCCGCGCTGCCGGGCTTCGGAGCGGAGCTGGTGCGGCGCATCCAGCGGGCGCGCGGCGCCGAGGCCGAGGCCCGCCTGGAGCGCGCGCTGGAGGCCATGCAGCGCGTCGGCGCCGTCGCGCTCAGCCCGGCGGACCTGGAGTACCCCGACGCCTTCCGCCGCCTGCCCGACCCGCCGTTCCTGCTCTTCGCCAGCGGCTCGCTGACGCTGCTCGCCCAGCCGGCGCTCGCCATCGTCGGCACGCGCCAGCCCACCGCGTACGGCCGCGGCGTCGCCGCCGCGCTCAGCCGCGAGCTGGTGGGCGCGGGCTACGGCATCGTCAGCGGCATGGCGCGCGGCATCGACGCCGTGGCGCACGCCGCGGCGCTGGACGCGGGCGGCGCCACCGTCGGCGTGCTGGGGCACGGCATCGAGCAGGTGTACCCCGCGGAGAACCGCCGCCTCTTCGAGCGCGTGCGCGCCGAGGGGCTGCTGCTCTCGGAGTTCCCGCCGGGCGAGCAGCCGGTCGCCGGCAACTTCCCGCGCCGCAACCGCCTGATTGCCGCGCTCGGCGAGGCGGTCATCGTGGTGGAGATGAGCCGCAAGAGCGGCGCACAGCACACCGTGACCTTCGCGCTGGAGCAGGGCCGCGACGTCTTCGCGGTGCCCGGCCCCATCACCTCGCCGGCGAGCGAGGGCACCAACCAGCTCATCCAGGACGGCGCGCGCCTGATCACCTCGGCCGCGGACGTGCTGGACGAGCTGCGCGGCGTGGCGCGCGCACGCGATGTCGCCGTGCCGGCGGCGGGCCGCCCGGCGCCGCGCGCGCCCGAGCTGCCGCTCACGGCCGACGCGCCGGCCGACCTCGCGCCCGAGGAGGCGCGCGTCTACGGCGCGCTCGCGCTGGAGCCGCGGCACGTGGACGAGCTGGCCGCCGCGGCGGAGCTGCCGACCGGCACGGTGCTCGCCGCGCTGCTCGGGCTGGAGCTGCGTGGGCTGGTGGAGGCGCTGCCGGGCACGCAGTTCCGGCTCGTGCGCTCGCCGTGGGGCGGCTGATGCCTGCGCCGGGCCTGCCCCCGCGCTCGCTGTACCTGCACGTGCCGTTCTGCGCGCGCCGCTGCTTCTACTGCGACTTCGCGGTGCACGCGCTGCGCAGCCCGCCGACGCAGGAGTGGCTGGACGCGGTCGCGCGCGAGCTGGAGCTGACGGCCGAGCTGCAGGGCTGGACGGCGCCGCTGGCGCTGGATACGGTCTACGTCGGCGGCGGCACGCCCTCGCTGCTGGGCGAGGGCGCGCTGGCCGCGCTGCGCCGGCGGCTCGGCCCGTGGGCGGCGTGGAACGACGCGGCCGTGGAGTGGACGTGCGAGGCCAACCCCGAGAGCTTCACCCCGGCGCTGGCGGAGGACTGGCGGCGCGCCGGCGTGAACCGCGTCTCGCTCGGGGTGCAGAGCTTCGACGCCGGCGTGCTGCGCTGGATGGGGCGGCTGCACGGGCCGGACGGCCCGGCCCGCGCGGTGGCCGCGGCGCGCGCCGCGGGCCTCGCCAACCTGAGCGTGGACCTGATCTTCGCGCTGCCCGCGCGGCTGGGCCGCGCCTGGCGCGACGACCTGGAGCGCACGCTGGAGCTGCAGCCGGAGCACGTCTCGCTCTACGGCCTCACCGCCGAGCCCGGCGCGCCGCTCGGCCGCCGCGTGCGCGAGGGCCGCGAAGCGCTGCCGGACGAGGAGCGCTACGCCGACGAGTACCTGGAGGCGAACGCGGTGCTCACCGCCGCGGGGTTCGAGCACTACGAGGTCTCCAACTTCTGCCGGCCGGGGAGAGAGTCGCGCCACAACCTCGCCTACTGGATCGGCGCGCCGTACGCCGCACTGGGGCCCGGCGCGCACGCCTTCTTTCCACCCGTGCGGCGCTGGAACATGCGCAGTTGGAACGCGTACAGAGAGGCGGTTTTTTCCGGGGTCCCGCCGCTGGAGGCGGAGGAGCGGGTGAGCGCGGAAGACGCCGCGCTGGAGCGCGTGTGGCTGGGGCTGCGTACCCGGCTCGGGCTGCCCCTGGAGGAGGCGACGGCGCGGCAGCGGCAGGTGGCGGACCTGTGGCGGCGGCAGGGCTGGGCGACGCCCGAGCCCGAAGTGCTGCGCTTGACGACCGAGGGTTGGCTGCGGCTGGACCGGCTGGCGGTGGAGTACGCGGCGGCAGCGGCCCCGGCCCCGCCGGAGGGGGGGCACGCGGCCGCTCACGCTTTGCAGGGCACGACGGCATGAACGGCGAGACGCTCAACGAACGCGAACAGCTCATCCTGGAGGCCGTGATCCGCACCTTCGTGGAGACGGCCGAGCCGGCGGGCAGCCGCACCCTCACGCGGCGCTTCGGGCTGGGGCTCTCGCCCGCGACGGTGCGCAACACGATGAGCGACCTGGAGGAGAAGGGGTACCTCACCCACCCCCACACCTCCGCCGGCCGCGTGCCCACCGACCGCGCCTACCGGCTCTACGTCAACATGCTGCTGCACCAGCCGCGCGGCGTGCCGGCCGAGGAGCGCGCGCTGCGCGCCAAGCTGGAGGAGGCGGCCGGCGACCGCTCGGCGGTCGAGCAGTTGGTGCGCCACGCGGTGCAGGCGCTCGGGCTGGTGACGCAGGAGCTGGGCATCGCCATGAGCCCCAGCCTCGACGAGGCGTCGCTGGAGCGCATGGAGCTGATCCCGCTCTCCGAGGGCAAGCTGCTGCTGGTGCTGGCGCTGCGCGCCGGCGGCGTGCGTACCGTCTATGTGGACGTGCCGCTGCGCGTGCCCGCCGGCAGCCTGGTGACCGTGGAGCACCTGCTCAACGAGCGCCTCGCCGGCCTGCCGCTCTCCGAGATCCGCGCGACGTTCTGCGAGCGGCTGCGCGACAGCGTGCCCGCCGGCGACGCGCCGGCGCAGGAGCTGCTCAACGTCTTCCTGCAGTTCGCCGACGGCTGGTTCGACGCGCCGCCCGCGGACACCGTCCACCTCGGCCGCACCTCGGTGCTCGCCGAGCAGCCGGAGTTCCACAGCGGCCAGCGGCTGCGCAGCCTCATCGAGCTGACCGAGCAGCGCGAGCTGCTGAACCGCCTGCTGCGCGAGCGCCTGGGCGGCAGCGGGCTGACCATCACCATCGGCGGCGAGCACGGCAGCCCCGCGCTCGCGGACCTGACCGTGGTCACCTCCGAATACCGCGTCGGCCGGCTGAAGGGCGTCATCGGTGTCATCGGCCCCACGCGTATGCCCTACGAGCGCGTGCTCGCGCTGGTGGAGAGCACGTCGCTGCTGGTTTCCGAATTCCTCGCCTGAGCGGGCTGTATCCCCTGCATGAGAGACTACTACGAGATCCTCGCCGTCGCGCGCGACGCCGACGCCGAGGCGATCAAGAAGGCGTACCGCAAGCTGGCGCTGAAGTACCATCCGGACCGCAACAGCGGCGACAAGGCCTCGGAGGAGAAGTTCAAGGAGGCGACGGAGGCGTACGAGGTGCTGCGCGAGCCGGAGAAGCGCGCGGCCTACGACCGCTACGGCCACGCCGGTGTGAAGGCCGGCGCGGGCGCCGGCGGGTACGGCGGCGGCTTCGGCGGCTTCAACTTCGAGGACGCGCTGAACATCTTCATGCGCGACTTCGGCGGCTTCGAAGACCTCTTCGGCGGGCGCGGCCGGCGCAGCCGCGTGCAGCGCGGCAAGGACCTGCGCGTCAAGCTCTCGCTCACGCTGGCCGAGGTCGCCACCGGCGTGCGCAAGACGCTGCGCGTCTCGGTGCTGAACCCCTGCTCGCGCTGCGGTGGCACCGGCTCGGCGGACGCGCGCCCGCCCGAGCCCTGCGCCACCTGCGGCGGCGCGGGCGAGGTGCGGCGCGTGCAGCGCAGCGTCTTCGGCCAGTTCGTCAGCGCCAGCGTCTGCCCGAGCTGTGGCGGCGAGGGGCACCGCATCGTCACGCCCTGCGCGCACTGCCACGGCGAGGGCCGCGAGCGCGCGGAGCAGACGGTGGAGGTCGAGATCCCCGCCGGCGTCACCTCCGACAACTACCTGACGCTGCGCGGGCAGGGCAGCGTCGGCCCGCGCGGCGGCCCGCGCGGCGACATCGTCGTCGTCATCGAGGTCGAGGACGACCCGCGCTTCCTGCGCCACGGCGACGACCTCGTCTACACGCTGCCGCTCTCCTTCAGCCAGGCCGCGCTGGGCGCCGAGCTGGAGGTGCCCACCGTGCAGGGCAGCGAGACGCTGCGCGTGCCCGCCGGCACGCAGAGCGGCGAGGTCTTCACGCTGCGCGGCAGGGGCCTGCCGCACCTGGGTGCCGCCGGCCGCGGCGACCAGCACGTGCGCGTCGAGGTCTGGACGCCCACCGAGCTGTCCGCAGAGCAGGAGAGTCTGCTGCGTCAGCTCGCGGCGCTGGAGACCGGCCCGCCCGCGGTGGACGCCGGCAAGCAGCGCGGCGGCTTCTGGGACCGGGTGCGCGAGGCGTTCACCGCATGAACGGCCCCGCCCGGTGGCTGGTGCTCACCGTGCAGAGCCCCTCGCCCGACCTGCTGCCCCTGGTCGCCGAGGGGCTGCTCGCGCTCGGCGGCAGCTCCGCACTGGAAGAGGGCGCCCGCGTCAGCACCTACCTGCCCGCGCCCGCCGACCTCGACGCCTTCCTAGACCACGCGCGCCGCGCGCTCGCTGACGAGCTGCCCGGCTTCCGCGACGCCGACCTCGCCTGGCGCTGGCAGCCGGACGAGGACTGGGCGCTCGCCTGGAAGCAGGGCCTGCAGCCGCGCAAGCTCACCGAGCGCCTGATCGTGAAGCCGACGTGGACGGAGTGGCGCGCCGCGCCCGGCGAGCTGGTGCTGGAGATCGACCCGCAGATGGCGTTCGGCACCGGCGAGCACGCCACCACCCGCGGCTGCTTGCGCCTGCTCGACGCCGCGCTGCGCCCCGGCGAGCGCGTGCTCGACGTCGGCTCCGGCTCCGCGATCCTCGCCATCGCCGCCGCGCGGCTCGGCGCGCGGGAGGTCGTCGCCGTCGAGTTCGACCCGGACGCCAACCTCAACGCGCGCGAGAACCTGCAGCGCAACGGCGTCGCCGACCGCGTGCGCATCGTCGAGGCCGTCGCCACGCCCGAGCTGCTGGCGTCGCTCGGCCGCTTCGACGTAGTGCTCGCCAACATCCTGAGCAGCGTCATCCGCCCGCTGCTGCCCGCCTTCCGCGCCGCCCTCGCCGGCTCGCCCGGGGGCCGGCTCCTCGTCAGCGGCATCCTGCAGAGCGAGCATGCCGAGCTGGTGCGCGACGCCGAGGCCGCAGGCTTCCGCGTCACCGCCGTGGACGAGGAGGAGGAGTGGTGGAGCGCGGTGCTGGCGCCAGGGGCTGACGGCGCGTTGCTGGCACAGGACGCCGGGGCTCGGGGGTACGAGACGTCACCGCGATCACTCGAAGCCGCCGGCGGCAGCGTAGACGGGGCATGAGCTTGCGCGTCGAATGGAGTCCTGACAAAGCGGAGCGCAACCTTCGCAAACACGGCGTCAGCTTCGAGGAGGCGGCCGCGGTGTTCGCCGATCCGCTCTCGGCGACGCTGGCTGATCCAGACCATTCCGCGGCCGAAGAGCGCCTGTTGCTGTTGGGCAAGTCGAGTGCAGGACGCTATCTTATCGTCAGCTTCACGGAGCGAGGCGAGACGATTCGCCTGATCAGCGCGCGGCCGATGACGCCGAGGGAGAGAAGGAGCTATGAACGCAGCCTCGAACTCTGACGAGATGCGGGACGAGTACGACTTCAGCCCCGAGCAACTGCGTACCGCGGCGCGGGGCAAGTACGCGCAGCGCTTTGCCGAGGGGGTGAACCTGGTCGCGCTCGATCCGGACGTTGCGGAGGTCTTTCCCGACTCGGCCGCGGTGAACCAGGCGCTGCGGGCGCTCGCCAGCGTCATCCGGGCGCACAAGCAGCACGACGAGGCCGCCTGAACCTTCCGGGGGCCCTCTTCAGTCAGCGGTTTTCCCCCTCTGCGCCCGCTCTCCGGCGGCTGCCCCCGCAGCTCGACGGGCATTGCCGCCACGCGTATACTCGTCCTTGTAACGTGCGCATGCTAGACGAGGCACTCAGATGGCCAAGCAGAGCAAGAACCGGTCGCTCGATCCCGAGGCGGTCCGTCGCGGGGTGAGCGGTACAGCGAGCTGCATCGCACGAACCTCTCGCAGCTCGTCAGCAACTTCTTCTCCCACCTGCCCCTCGACCAGGCCGAGCAGGAGAGGCCGCTGTCGCCCGCGGTGCGCCGCCTGCTGGGCGTCGGCTCCGGCGCCGCGGGCGTAGAGGAGTACCGCCGGTACCTGGCGGAGAAGTACGGTCGGTGAAGTTCCTGCTGGACGTCAACGGCGTGCTCGCCGGCTCGCCTGGGGGCCGGCTCCTCGTCAGCGGCATCCTGCAGAGCGAGCACGCCGAGCTGGTGCGCGACGCCGAGGCCGCGGGCTTCCGCGTCGCCGCGGTGGAGGAGGAGGAGTGGTGGAGCGCTCTGCTCGCTCCGCGAGCAGGGCTGAGTTCGTAGTGTTGAGTGGTGAGTCGAACTTCACCACCGCGGGGGCTGTTGTTGAACTCACCACTCGACACGCACAACTCAAAACTCGAAGCCGGCTGGCGGCTCCCACAGCTCGAAGCGGTTGCCCTCGGGGTCGGTGGCCCAGCCGAAGCGGCCGTAGTCGTAGTCCTCCACCTTCTCGTCCACCCGGGCGCCGGCGGCGCGCAGTTGCGCCAGCATCGCGTCCAGGTCGCGCACGCGGTAGTTGAACATGAACGGCGAGCCGCCCGGTCCGAAGTAGGCGGTGTCGTGCGGGAAGAGCGACCAGACCGTCATGTCGCCGGCCGCCGCCTCCAGGGTGCCGTAGGTCTGCCCCTCGTCGAGCGGCACGCCGAGCGCGTTCGCGTACCATGCTGCCAGGGCCTGCGGGTCGCGCGCCCGGAAGAAGACGCCGCCGATGCCCGTGATGCGTTCCATCGTTCGCCTCGCTGTCTGAGAGTGAAGGTGCCGGGCGACCAGCGGCCGTCGCCCGGCCCGGTTGTGGGTTCCGCCTCCGCGCTGCATACTCAGGCCGCCGTTCGCCTGCTCGCCTCGCCGGCCCCACCGACGGGCCGGGCGCCGACTCCAGCCCGCTTGTACCTCCCATGAAGACGATCTTCAGCCGCATCATCGACGGGGAGATCCCCGCGCAGTTCGTCTATCAGGACGAGCAGGTCGTCGCCATCCGCGACATCCACCCCGCCGCACCGGTGCACATCCTGATCATCCCGCGCGAGCCCGTCGCCTCGCTCGCCGAGCTGACCGAGCAGCACCGCGAGCTGGCCGGCCACCTGCTTCTGGTCGCCGCCGAGATCGCGCGGCAGCAGGGCGTCGCCGAGAGCGGCTACCGCGTGGTGATCAACACCGGCAAGCAGGGCGGGCAGACGGTGCCGCACCTGCACGTCCACCTGCTGGCCGGCAAGCAGATGCACGGGCACGGGGTGGCGTGAATGCGGCTACCGGCTGCCCGCTGCCGGCGACCCCCTCCGAGCGGCATGGGCCGGCGGCGGGGCGGCGCAATTCGCCGGGCCGCTCAGCCGGCAGCCGGTAGCGGGTAGCTGGCAGCCTCCACCCCCTCCGGCTCCCAGGCCGTGATGTAGCCGGCCATCGCCGAGGCGGCCACCGTGTAGGGCGAGGCGAGATAGAGCTGGCCCGGGCCGCTGCGGCCGGGGAAGTTGCGGTTGATGGCGCTGATGGTCACGTCCGTGGGGCGGCGCGAGACGCCGGGGCCGGCGTTGATGCACGCGCCGCAGGAGGGCTCGATGAAGGTGGCGCCCACCGCCGCGAAGACGCGGTCGTAGCCCTGCTCCTGGCAGTAGCGGTAGACCTCCTGCGAGCCGCACTGGATGTAGAACTGCACGTGCTCGGGCCTCGTCTGGCCGCGCCCGGCGTGTTCGGCCAGCACGCGCGCGTACATGTCCATGTCCTCCTTCTTACCCGCCGTGCAACTGCCCGCGTAGGCGATGTCGATGCGCACCGGCTGCGGCAGCTCGTCCAGGTAGACGCCGTTGCCGGGGTCGCCGGGCAGCGCCAGCATCGGGCGCAGCCGGCCGGCGTCGATCTCGATGGTGGTGGCGTACTCGGCGCCCGGGTCGGAGAACAGGCCCTCCATCAGCGCCTCCGCCTCCGCGTGGGTAAGCCCGCGCTGCGCCACCAGGTACTCCACGGTCTTCGCGTCCGGTGCCACGATGCCGGTGAACGCGCCGACCTCGGCGGCCATGTTGGTCATCGTCGCGCGCTCGTCCACCGAGAGCGCCGCCACCGCCGGGCCGCAGTACTCCACGATCTGCCCGATGGCGTGCCCGTCCTTCACGTAGGGGTGGCGCAGGATCTCCAGCATGAAGTCCTTCGCCGTGACGTTCTCCGGCTTCTCGCCGTGCACGACGACGCGGAACGAGCGCGGCACCTCCACGCGCACGTCCTTCGTGATCCACGAGTTGAAGATCGCCGTGGTGCCCACTCCGAAGGCGACGCAGCCGACGGCGCCGGCGTGCGGCGTGTGCGAGTCGCTGCCGATGATCACCTGGCCGGGCAGCGCGTAGCTCTCCAGGATCTTGCTGTGGCAGATCGCCTCGGAGCCGTGGCGGCCGTGGCGCAGCTCGCCATACAGCCGGATGCCCTGCTTCTCCGCGAAGGCGCGCTGCTTGGCCTCCAGTTGGCCGGCGACGTCGAGCAGCCCGAGCTGCACGCGCTCCGGCGGCATCACGTCCTTGAGGAAGGTGAGGTGGTCGCGGAAGAAGAGCACCGACTCCGGCTCGCGCACGCGCTCCTGCTCGCCAACGAGCTGCTCGAAGAAGATGGCGGCCATGGGGGTGACGTACTCGTGCGAGAAGCGCAGGTCGGTCTGCACGAAGCCGGCGTCGCCCGGCTGCACCCAGGGCACGCCGACCGCGCCGCGCGCCAGGTCGGCGACCCAGCGGCGCGCGAGGATCTTCTCGGCGATCGTCATCGCGCGCGGGCCGGCGGCATGCGGGCGCGTGGGCGGCGCCGCGAAGCCGGAGACCCGCACGTTCGAGCTGGAGGTCGCCGCGAACTCGCTGGCCGCGCCGACGATGCCGGTGGCGGGCGTGGGGCCGTCGCTCTCGCCGCTGCCGCGCAGGTGGCGCACGTCGAGCGCGTCGAGCACGTCCGCGGGGTCGGCGGCCGCGGCGCCGTGCTGACCGCGGATCGGCGGCGTCTGCACCTGGCCCTGCAGCCGCGCGAGGTTGTAGGGGAAGAGCCCTCCGTACTCGATGATCCCGCGCGTGATCTCGTCGGCGCCCTCCGTGAACTCGCTGAGCGGGATCGGCTCGCCGCGGCGCACGCGCTCGACGAGGTCGAAGTTCGTCGAAGTCAGCACCCCCAGGTTCTGGCAGTTCTCGCGGTAGATGCGCTCGATGTTCTCGGCGATCACCAGCCGGATGCCCGCCATCAGCTCGGCGTAGGGGCTCTGCTCGCGCGAGCTGCCCTTGCCGCGCCGCTTGCCCGCCACCGAGCAGACGAAGCCGCCGCGCTTCACGCTGCCCGCCTTGATGGGGAACTCGCCGCCCGCCTTCAGCCCCAGGTAGGGGAACTGGCCCAGCGTCTCGTCGAAGTAGTAGCAGATGTACGCCGGCGTGATCTCGTCGGTGGAGATGTTGGCGCGCAGCCGCGCGCGCAGCTCGGGCGTCAGCTCCAGCTCCTCGCCGTCGAGCTGGCGGCGCACCAGCTCGGCGTCGTCGAGGAGGAAGAGGACGCGGCCGTGCAGCCGGATCTCCGGCGGCAGCTTCTCGACGGGGCGCTGCAGGAGCGAGGCGGTCATCGGCGTCGGCGGGCTGCGGGTGTGTGCAGGGTGTGAGCGAGGTGTGCGCGGGGTGTGCGTCGCGACGCTCGGCCAATGATGCGCGGGCACCGCCTGACAGGCAAGGCCCCGCGCCCCGTCGGGCGCACGCCCGCGCGAGGCGGCGCCACGCGGCCCGGCGCCGCCCCGGCGGCGGTTGACCGGCTCGCGGACGGCGCGCTATCTTTGCTCGCCAGGGGGGCCTTAGCTCAGCTGGGAGAGCGCCGCATTTGCAATGCGGAGGTCACCGGTTCGATCCCGGTAGGCTCCACTGCGGAGGGCCCGTCACCACGGCGGGCCCTCCTCGCGTTTCTGCCCGCGACGCGCCGGGCGCAACCCTACGATGCGTGCGTGGGTGGCAACGCGGAGGGGATCCCGAGGCGCGGCCCTGCAAGGCGTCGTCGATACGGCTCCGGCGAGTAGGGCATGGTACTCACCCTTGGCTCGGAGGTCACCCGTCTCGCCACTCCCATCCACCGGGTGTGTATCGATAGCGCCGGCGACCGATGACGAAGCTGCTGTAACCGTCTTCGTCTGCCGCCAGCGGCAGGGGCGCATCAGGGGAGAGTGGCTCCGTGTCGGGAGGGAGGGCCCATGCTGGCAGATCGATCCACTGCACCGGCGCCGCCGGTTCCGAGTACCAGCAACGGATGGGGCCGATCAGGGCGATGCGCAGCGTCTCGTCGCCCAAGCGGGTGCGGATCGCCCGCTCGTTGTCCTTGTACTGCTCCGCGGCAGCGGTGTATGTCTGCTCGAACTTCAGCACGGCCTGCTCACCCACCCATGCCCGGTTGCGCTCCGCCGTCTCGGCTGAGCACAGGTACTCGCTCCAGGCGCCGTCCGCCCAGAGCGGCTCGCGCGCGTCCGCGTGGTAGACGCTCTCCACCAGGAGGCGGTTGTCGCGAGGGATCTCAACTCGCGGCCATCGCGTTATCGCTTGCAGCGTCAACTCGCCGTCCGCGTAGTTCCGGTATGGCCTGTTCTCGCCCCAGCCCAGCTCGATCGCACGATGCTTCAGCAGAGGTGCAAACCCACCGTCGGGTGCGACCACCCGCGCCTGCGGAGCCCGAAATGCCGGGGGCCGGTGCTCGTCGCGTTCAGCATGCCGGTGCAGCCGCCCGATGCGTTGCAGCAGCACGTCCATAGGGCAGAGATCGGTGATGAGCAGGTCGAAGTCCACGTCCAGCGACTGCTCGGTCACTTGCGTGCTGACCAGGATCAGCCCGCCTGTCACCGCGGCGGATTCCTTACTGAAGCGGCCACGCACCGCGTCGTCCAGTGCAAGGCGGTCGGGCTGTATGTAACGGGAGTGGTACGGTGGAGCGTGTGGACTCCCAGGCGGGCTCCAGAGGAGTGACTGGTGGCCCGCACCAGCCAGGGCGGCTGCCAGTTCACGAGCCCGGCGGACGGTGTTGCACAGCACCAGCACCCGTGCACCCGCCTGCGCCGCCGCTACAGCCTCGTCGAGCACCGCTGCGTCCGCCAGGGTGCTCCAGCGAATGTGGCGGGCCCGGCTGGTTGCGCGGAGCTCCTGGTCCTGCCATCCGCTGCCTGGCTCCTGGCACAGTGCCAGAGTAGGGTACGGAAGGTCTTCTGACGCCGCCCGGTCCATCTCCGGCCCACCGGCGAACTCGCGCCGCGTGGCGGCCGCAAGCGTAGCGGACATGAAGAGCGCGATGCCACCTGTCCCGGTGTGCAGCGCCAGCAGGTTGGTCAGCACAGCCGTCATGTAGCGGTCGTAGGAGTGCAGCTCGTCCACGACCAGGAGATGACGGCTCAGTGCGGCCAGCCGCAGGTGGGCGTGGTTCACCGGAAGGCCGGCCAGCAGCACCTGGTCCAGCGTGCCGACCACGACCTCTGCGGCGAGGTGCTTCTTGCCGTGAGAGGATGCCCAGCTCTCCAGACCGTGGGCCGTCTCTTCATCCCATCGCTGGGCGGGCTCCGCAACCAGGGGCTCCGTGGTCTCCAGACGCGGCTGTTGCCCACCGACCGCGAGCGCCAGCGTGGGGCGCCGTGGCCCCGCGTACATTCCCTCCAGCGCCGCCGCCACCCGCCGATGCATGGCGCTGGCCGTCGCGCGGGTGGGCAGGGCGAACATCAGGCCGTCGACCAGGCCTGTCGCCCGCAAGCGTGCGTACAGTGTGAGCGCCGCCTCGGTCTTGCCGCTTCCCGTCTCTGACTCGATCAGCAGCCGCGCCCCGGGGCTCGGCAGCTTCATCGTGGCGGCGTACGCCTGCAGGTCGGTGGGCGCGTGGCCGTTCTCATGGAAGATTGTGGGAAAGATCGCCCGCAGCAGCGGCAGCCCTCCAAACTCCACTGCGACGCAGCGCGTGCGGGGGACCACCCCGATCCGCGCACAGGCATCGGCCGCGCGCGGCAGTGCCTCTTCCTGCCAGTAGCGGTCGGGCGCGTCGTCCGCCCACGGCGTCAGGTCGAAGGCGCCTCGCGTGGAGCCGATCCAGTCGGCCAGCATCAGCACGCCGGCAAAGAGGTGGGTGAAGCCCGCCGACACCGGGAGCAGCCCCCCGTCTGCGGCGTCGTCCAAGCCGCTCCAGCGGCGCGCTAGCCTGACCAGCCGCCGCATCTCGGCGATGGGGTCGTGCCCCGAGCCGTCGGCCTGCCACAGCGCCTGCCGGTTCGGCTGGAGCGCTGGCAGGTGCGGCCGCCCGTGGTGGCTGATCGCACCGGCCCAAAGGAGCGACGCAGCCTTCACGTCCGCGCCCAGCACCGGCAGCACCTCGCGCATCACCAGCTGCCGCACGCTCGGTACGCCCATCGATTCGAGCAGCAGCTTCACGTGCCCGCGCTGCCCCACCGTCCAGGCTCCCCGCTCGCCCGCCGGTCGCGCTTTGGTCTGGAAGCCGTGGTTGGTCTTGCCCATGTCGTGCAGAACTGCGAGATACAACAGGCGCGCCCGCTGGTCAGGCCTAAGCTCGGCCTGGCCAAGTGCGCCGGCCAGCCTCCGCGCCAGACCCGTGCCCGGTGCGAGCAGCTCGTGCAGCACTGCGGCCACGTCCGCCGAGTGGGCGACCAGCGGATGCCACTCCCGTGGCTGCTCACGCGGATGCAGCTTGGCCCAGAACCGGCCGGGTGGAACGGGGAAGGGAACAGCCGGGGGCGCGTGCTTGACTGGATCAAGGTGAGCCGCCATAGTGACACAATCTCAGGTTGGCAAGTAGCAGCTACTGGCGAACCGCAACACCCGAATGGACCGCATCACCATAGACCCGGCGATCTGCCACGGCAAGCCGTGCATCCGTGGGCTGCGCTATCCCGTCGAGACGATCCTGGAGCAGCTGAGTTCCGGCATGACGGTAGACGAGATCCTGGAGGACTACGAGGATCTGGAGCGCGAAGACATCCTGGCCGTCCTCGCCTTCGCGGCACGCCTCAGCCGGGTGTCGCGTATCGAGCCGCTCGCCGCGTGAACTTCCTGCTCGACAGCCAGCTCCCGTACCGGATCGCCTACCGGTTACGTGCGGCAGGCCATGACGCGGTGCACACGCTGGACCTACCCGCTGCTAACCGGACGACCGACGCGGAGATCAAGGCACTCGCTGCACGCGAGGGGCGTGTGGTGGTGACGAAGGACTCGAATTTCGTCCATGGTTACGTGCTGTACCGTGCGCCCCCACGCCTGCTACTCATCTCGACCGGCAACATCTCCAACGCCGAACTCGATCGATTGCTGGTTCTCAACATACCTGCGATTCTGGAAGCACTTGAGGGCCACAGCTTCGTCGAGCTGAGCCGCGCCTCGTTGATCGTGCACGGATGACAGTGGAACGGCGCTCCGACACGGTGAACAACGTCGCTCTTGACATCGGCATCACGATCTCGACAATATAGCAGCGCACTACCAGTGCGCTATACACCTGGCTCCGGCTGGGGTAAACCGAGAGCGGCGCTGACCAGACGCCGCGCTACGTCGTGATCCCCGCCCACGCGGGGGTATGGAGCTCCGCCCTGCGCGCGGGGCGGAAGAGCGGTGGGGTCCATACCCACCGCCTGCTCCCCCTCTATCTGAGTGTAGCGCCGAGCGGTTGTACGTGCCCCGCAGGTGCTCCGGCGCTTTCCTGCTCCACCCTTGCACGGAGGCTCGCAATCCCATGACCGCACGTGCCGGCCCCGATCTGCTCGCCGACTCGTTGTTCACCGTTGTCGGCGCGGATGGGTGCGCTCCCCTCCCGCTGCCTATGCTGTTGGCCCGCTTGCTCGCCGGATGGGAGTTGCACGGCTTCTCCGAAGTGACGGCTGAGCAGTACGGCCACTGGCACCGCTTTCTGGTGCGCTGCGCCACACGGGCGTTGCGTGAGCTGGGGCTCGCCGTCGCTGCCGCACAACGGACTGAACCGGACGCTCTGGCACCTCAGCTCGAGCGCGCGCTCCGCTCGCTAGCGCCCGAGGGCGCCTGGCTACTCTACCAGCCCGACCCCACCCGCCCCGGCTTCCTGCAGCCACCTACCCCGGACGGCAAGCCGCCTGGCGGCGGTAACAACTACAAGCCGGACTCGATGGCGCTGCTCACCAGCACCATCGGCGGCAAGTCCCATGAGCGGAAGGCGGAGGTCGCCCGTCGGTTGACACCGGAACAGACGGTCTACGCACTGGTGGAGTACCAGACCGCATCTATCTACCGACTGAAACACGGTTATGAGTCCCAACTAACCGGCTCGCGCGACGGCGCCGGGAGCGGTACACCATTCATGGCGGCTCGCATTGGCGGCTCACTGTGTAAGAGTCTCCGCCATGACGTGGATGTGATGCTAAGTAGCTGGGATGAGATCCGCCGCGCCGGGCTCGCTGGGAACGTGTGGGCGCTGTGGGGGACGACTTGGGACGGCGCGAGCCAGCTGCCATCGGAGCGTCTGGACCCTGCTTTCATTCCCATGGCTCGGCTGCTACGCCTCGCTCCACCTGATGATGAGGTCTTTCACACCATCTGGTTTCGGCCTACTTGGTTGGGTGGTAACCCACGCGTGCGCGACCACACCGGCGGCGGAGTGCTGGGGGACCCGTTCACCCCGCTGGTGCCCGACCCGAAGACCGGGGCGCCCAAGGTGCGTGGCACGCTGCGCAAGGGTTACGACTACACGGAGGTGGTGCGGCTGCTCTTCGGCACCGACGAGCAGGGAGGGGAGGCGTCGCCGAGTGTGCGGGCACTGCAGGACCGGGCGGAATGGGAGCGCACCGATCTGGCGGTCGTCTTCGAGGGCACCGCCTACGAGCAGGGGAAGACGGGTGGCTTCCACCGACGCACGGTGCTGCTGCCTACCGTCGGCGGGCGCGACGTCGTCCCCTGGCTGCAGGACCCGGCGCCGGTGCGTACCGCGCATACCGCCATGTTGGACCGGGTGAAGAAGACGAAGGGCGCGCTGCGAGGTGCCGCGCGCATCGTGCTCTCGGGCGAGCCCAAGCCGAGAGAGGGCGACTCCGCCCGCGTCGAGGCCGCCGCGGCGATGCTGGAGCAGCGCGTCGATGCCGACTATCTGGCGCACCTCTTCGCGACCGCCGCAGTCGTGGAGCAGGGGAAAGACGACTGGATCGACCCCTGGAGCGCCTGGCTGACGGAGCAGGCGCTGGACGTCTTCCGCACTTCGCTCGCCATGCTGCCGGTGAGCACCAACCAGCGCTGGGAGCGCGAGGTGAGCGCCGAGAGCTACCTGCGCTACAAGCTCTCGCAGATGCGCGAGGCTGTCGGGGGTGGCGGCGAGGTGGAGCCCGGCGTGGAAGAAGCGGAAACCGAACCCGAGGAGGCGGAGGAGGCGGAATGAACGACACCACCGCAGATAGTGCCATCGGCGTTGCACCCGATGGACCCATGGCCGGAATGCCTCCGCTGATCCGCAGGCTCTGGGGCGTGGCGGGCTACGTGGCGCGCGAGAACCTGCCGCGCGGCCCGCGTGCTCAACTGCGTCGGCTGGAGGCGGACCCCGCGCGCATTCCGCCCCAGGTCTTCTGGGACCTGGTGGATCGCTATGGGATCGAGCGCGGGGAGGAGGAGGACTTCTGGCTGCAGGTGGTCCCCCTGATGGTGCGGCACCCGCACGAGCCCGGCTCGCTCCCCGGTGCCGCGCTGGCGAGGGCCGGCGTCAGCGCGGCGCGCGTGGAGCGCTGGCTGCGGCTGGACCGAGCCGGCGCGCGCCGCGAGGCCGGACGGCTGCTCTCCCACCTCGGCGATGGGGGTCTGGACTGGCCGGGGAGCCGCTACGGCTGGAACGTCGGCTTCGGCCCGCTGCTCCACGACTGGACGGCCGAGCAGCGCCGCGCCTTCGCGCGCCAGTTCTTCCTCTCTCCCGACTACCGTCAACGCAAAGCCAGAGGAGCCGACGCATGAGCCAGTCCGGAGACATGGTGCAGATCCACCTGCTGACCTCGTATCCCGCCGCCCTGCTGAATCGCGACGATGCGGGGCTCGCCAAGCGCATCCCGTTCGGGCAGGATCGGCAGGGCGAGCGTGCCATGCGGGTGCGAATCTCCTCCCAGTGCCTCAAGAAGCACTGGCGCGACTCGCAGCAGATCACCAATCTCGCCAGCGGGCACAAGGCCGTGCGCAGCACGCGCATCTACGAGCAGCTCGTCGCCGGGCCGCTGCGCGAGCAGGGAGCGAGTGAACCAGAGGCGCTTGCCGTCGCGCAGTACCTGATGTCGGAGACGGTGGATACCAAACCGGTGAAGACGAAGGATGGGCGGGAGACCGCGCTCAGTGGCCAGCTGCTCGTGCTCACCCGTGCTGAGACTGACTTCCTGGCCGAGGTGGGGGTCGAAATCCTCGGGCGCCTCCGAGAACAGGGCGTAAGCGCCGCTACCGGTGCCGATGTCAAGAAGCACGCGCCACTAGCCGACGCGGCCGTGCGCAGGGCCGTCAAGGCGCTCCCTGCCTCGATCGATACGGCGCTCTTCGGGCGCATGGTAACTAGCGATCTCTTCGCCCGGGTGGACGCAGCGGTGAGCGTGGCGCACGCTCTCACGACGCACGTCGAACAGGCGGAGACCGACTACTTCACGGCGGTGGACACGCTGAAGACCGAGGAGGACGACGCCGGCGCCGGGCTGATCAACGACACCGAGCTGACCAGCGGCGTCTTCTACGGTTACACCGTCATCGACATGAACCAGTTGCGTGACAACCTGGGCCAGCAAGCCGAGCTGGCAGAAGCACTGGCGCGTGGCCTTGTACAGACCATGGCCACGGTGAGCCCGGGCGCCAAGAAAGGCAGCACCGCGCCCTACGCCTACGCCGAGTTCGTGCTGTTGGAGCGGGGACCAGAGCAGCCGCGTACGCTGGCGAATGCCTTCCTGCAGCCGGTGCAGACACAGGGTGCCAACGTAATGCGCGAATCCGCGGCCCGGCTGCTGGAGTATCGCCGTCAGCTGCAGGAGATGTACGGGGAGAGCGGCGAGGGCGCGATGGCGACCATCTCGACGATCCACGAGGTGCCGACCGACGGGGCCGAGCACATGCCGCTGCGGCAGGCATTGAGCACCATCTTCCGCACGGATGGCTGAGGTGGCCGAGCACCTGATTCTCCGGCTGGAGGCGCCACTGCAGGCCTGGGGCGACGTGGCGATGGACCCGCGCCGCCCGACGCGCGCCTTCCCCTCGCGCTCCGGCCTGGCCGGGCTGCTCGCCAGCGCCCTGGGCTGGCGCTACCGCGACGCCGACCGGACTACTGCTCTGCAGGACGCGCTGCGCTACGCTGTACGCGAGGACCGCTGCCCCCAGGTGATCCGCGACTATCAGACCGCCGATCTGGGCGCGATCGGCATCCAGGGATGGACGCGTTGGGGGCTGGAGAAGCGGGCCGGCAGCGCGAAAGAGGGCACCCAGATCCTTGAGAAGTCCTATCTCGCCGATGGCGCCTTCACCGTGGCGCTGGCGCTGAGCGACGGTGCCGAGGTCGCCCTCTCCGATGGGCTGCCGACACTGGAGGCACTGGAGGCGGCATTGCGCCGCCCAGCGCGCCCCCTCTTCCTGGGCCGGAGGGGGTGCCCTCCGTCCACGCCGCTGCTGGGGCCTCCGGGGCAGGAGCGCGTCGACGCGCCCACCCCCGCGGAGGCACTGCTGCAGGCCCCGCTGCGCAGGGAGTTCGGTGACGTGTCTCGCTCAGCCATTCGCGACGTGCGGATCTGGTACGACGCCTCCGATGGTTCGCTCGGCGACCTGGCTGCGCGGGCCGAGGTGCTGGACGTCTGGGACCGCCGCGACTTCCGCAGCAATCGCTTCGGCGGCAGTCGCCGGCTGGTATCGGTGCTGCTCCCGGCCGAGCAGTTCGCGGAGGGGGCCTGATGAACTTCCCCAAACTCACCCTCAGCCGTGCCCGGCTATCCATCCGCCGGGGTGGTGGCGAGGCCGAGCGGCGCAGCACGGCGCCTTACCTGATCCACCAGGCGGTAGCCGACCTCTTCGGCGACCACACCGACCGCGGCTACCTCTTCCGGGTCACTGCCGAGTGGCCCGATGGCCGCGAGGTGCTGGTGCTCTCCAGGGTTCCGGCGCTGAGCCTGGACCGCGTTGTCAGTCCTGAGCATCGCCGCGTCGTGCACCTCGAAAGCCGCGCGTTTCAGCCACCGCTTTCCGCGGGGCAGCTGCTGGACTACGAGGTGCGTGTGAATGCCACTCGCGTGGTCACCGGTCCGGACAGAGACACGCACGGCCTGCCGAAGAAGCGCCGCCACGATATCTGGGAACTACTCTGGACCGCAGACAAGACGGACATGTCGCGCACGCCTCACCGGGCATATGGCGAGTGGCTGGCACGTCAGCTCGCCGGCGCCGCCGAGATCCTGGAGGCCCAAGTCACTGAGCGCGGAGAGGTCATGGCCTGCCGAGGTGACCGCCCCAATGTCGTGCGCTTCGTCGCCGCCAACCTGATCGGTACACTGCGCATCCAGGACCCGACACGCTTTCTCGACATCATCGCAGCCGGCATCGGTCGGGCGAGGGCCTTCGGTTGCGGGCTCATCTGCCTATCCCGTCCTGGCACCGTGCTGGCGCGTCACTATCCGGAACGTGCCGCGGAGCTGCTGTAGATGCTGCAGCTCAAGGACCGCCTCTCCTTCTTCTACGTGCAGCGCGGCGCGCTGGCGGTCATCGATGGTTGCCTGGTGCTCACCGACAGCGAAGACCGCACGCAGTACGAGGTGCCCGCCCGCGCCACCACCTGCATCATGGTGGGGCCGGGCACGGCGGTCACCACCGAGGCCGTCCGCCTCGCGGCCGCCTACGGCGTGCTCGTCGTCTGGGTCGGCGAGCACGGGGTGCGCTGCTACAGCGCCGGCCGCCCCTGGGGCGACAACATCGAATGGTTGGACAAGCAGGTGAAGTGCTACAGCGATGCCACGCTCGCGCTCAAGGTCGCGCGCGAGATGTTCTACCGCCGCTTCGGTGTGCGCATGGAGAAGCGCAGCCTGGAGCAGTTACGCGGCATCGAGGGCGCGCGCGTCCGCGAGCTGTACAAGCTGAAGGCGCAGGAGTACCGCATCCCCTGGAGCGGCCGGCGCTACATCCCCGGCAATCCCTTCGGCGAGACCGACGCCCCCAACCTGGCCCTCAACGTCGCCAACACCTGCCTCTACGGCCTGGTGGAGACGGCGGTGCTCGCCGCCGGGATGAGCCCCGCGCTCGGCTTCATCCACAAGGGCGACCGCCTCTCCTTCGTGCTCGACATCGCCGACCTCTACAAGATGGAGCACACCGTACCCCTCGCCTTCCGCCTGGTGGCACAGAAGGGCGACGGCGCCAAGCCCTGGCGTACCCTGGAGATGGACGTCCGCCGAGCCTGCCGCGATTACTTCAAGCAGTCCAAGCTGCTGGACCGCATCGTGGACGACATGACGAGCCTGATCGATGCTGGTCTTGGTGCTTGAGTGCGCGCCGCCCAAGCTCTACGGCTTCTGCTCCTCCTGGGCGCTGCAGGTGGCTACCGGCGTCTACGTGGCGAACCTCCCGGCCAAGACTCGGGAGGAGATCTGGGAGCAGGTCGTGCGCTGGGCCGACGGGGATACGCGCGCCGTCATGCTCTGGGCGTCCAGCGCCAACGAACAGGGGCTGGAACACCGTATGCTCGGCGAGCCGCGGCGACGCGTGGAAGAGCGCGAAGGGCTGCTGATCTCCACCTGGATTCCCCGTGTGACGGAGGTTGATGGAGGCGAACAAAGCCCGTAGCCGTTTTCGCGACGCGGCAAGTCCGTGCGGCGTATTCGCGTAGGAGGAAGAGTGATCCCCGCGCAGGCGGGGGTAGACCGGCGTTCGAGGGGTGGCTCGAAGTGCCGTTCGTGTGATCCCCGCGCAGGCGGGGGTAGACCCTGCGACGACTACGCGCAGTTCTTCGACCACTAGTGATCCCCGCGCAGGCGGGGGTAGACCCCCGGAAACGTTCGGTGTGTACTCGGACCGCTAGTGATCCCCGCGCAGGCGGGGGTAGACCACCTACTACTGCACAGAGGCGTACGCTGCTCGGGTGATCCCCGCGCAGGCGGGGGTAGACCTCGGCGCGGCTGCGGCCGTCGTCGGCGCCGGGTGTGATCCCCGCGCAGGCGGGGGTAGACCTGGCTATGCGGAGCAGGAGACGAACACCGTGTTGTGATCCCCGCGCAGGCGGGGGTAGACCGAGTGGAGCACTGCCTACGAGGCTGCGCGGTACGTGATCCCCGCGCAGGCGGGGGTAGACCGCAAGCTTTAGCGGGCGCGTGCGCACGGTGAGCGTGATCCCCGCGCAGGCGGGGGTAGACCCGCACGGCTCGCCGTGTCGTACCGGACGAACCCGTGATCCCCGCGCAGGCGGGGGTAGACCCTTGCGTGATCCACTGCCGCCCCGGCGGTATCGGTGATCCCCGCGCAGGCGGGGGTAGACCCCCGCAGGATGATGCTACGCCGCTACCTCTGCCGTGATCCCCGCGCAGGCGGGGGTAGACCGCACGTAGGAGCTCGCCAGCCTGCGGCGTCGCGGTGATCCCCGCGCAGGCGGGGGTAGACCCGTCACCGTCTGCCCGCGCAGCAGGGGCGTGCCGTGATCCCCGCGCAGGCGGGGGTAGACCCGGATGCCGCTACACGCGCGCCGAGGCCGACCGGTGATCCCCGCGCAGGCGGGGGTAGACCGGAGAGCGCCTCCGAGTGGGAGGTGGTGGACTGGTGATCCCCGCGCAGGCGGGGGTAGACCCGCGTCCGAGGCCGCGTGCCCGGACTGTGACGAGTGATCCCCGCGCAGGCGGGGGTAGACCGCTCAGATGGGAGCGTGCCGCATGACCGACCTGGTGATCCCCGCGCAGGCGGGGGTAGACCGGCACCGTCATACTACGAATGCTCCCGATCGGGGTGATCCCCGCGCAGGCGGGGGTAGACCCCCCATCCCCATCGCGCACCCGGTGGGGCTGACGTGATCCCCGCGCAGGCGGGGGTAGACCGTCGTTCTACGTGTCTGGCGGGCTCTCGCACTCGTGATCCCCGCGCAGGCGGGGGTAGACCTCCACGTCACCGTCATCATGCGACGCATACATTGTGATCCCCGCGCAGGCGGGGGTAGACCGTACCTGCGCCGCGAGACGCAGGGCAACACGCGGTGATCCCCGCGCAGGCGGGGGTAGACCGCACTGCCGAACTGCGGACTGCTGGCCGTCAGCGTGATCCCCGCGCAGGCGGGGGTAGACCATGCTACCGCGTTGGTCGTGATTCGGGTTCACCGTGATCCCCGCGCAGGCGGGGGTAGACCTTGCGCCCCCGCCGCCGCCACGGGCCCCGAGGCGTGATCCCCGCGCAGGCGGGGGTAGACCGCAGAGCCGGGGTTCGATCCCGAGCCGGAGGTCGTGATCCCCGCGCAGGCGGGGGTAGACCCGGCTCACGCGGGAGGCGGGCATGTTCGAGGTGGTGATCCCCGCGCAGGCGGGGGTAGACCCTGGCGGGGCCTGGGCGAGGCGAACCTGCAGACGTGATCCCCGCGCAGGCGGGGGTAGACCCCGTGCGCTCGCGGGACTGGCCGACGCGGGCGAGTGATCCCCGCGCAGGCGGGGGTAGACCGAGCAGGCCGAGCGCGGCGCCCCAGCCCACGCCGTGATCCCCGCGCAGGCGGGGGTAGACCCACGGTGCAGCTGCGCAAGCTGGCGGGGGAGGCGTGATCCCCGCGCAGGCGGGGGTAGACCGCGGATGACGCGGCTGGAGACGTGGGAGGAGGAGTGATCCCCGCGCAGGCGGGGGTAGACCCCACTGGGCGTGGGTGCTCATGGAGCATGAGGGGTGATCCCCGCGCAGGCGGGGGTAGACCCACTTCTCGACCCCGGCGTTTCGGAGATGGAGAGTGATCCCCGCGCAGGCGGGGGTAGACCGACGGCCGCCGGGCGCGCAAGCATACGGCTGGAGTGATCCCCGCGCAGGCGGGGGTAGACCCGCACACGACGAGGGCTGCATGGTCGGGCGCGCGTGATCCCCGCGCAGGCGGGGGTAGACCCGCATGGGCTACGGCGTGCCAGCGCTGGCGGCGGTGATCCCCGCGCAGGCGGGGGTAGACCCGTGTACGCCGCCTACCTACCGGCGAGCGTCACGTGATCCCCGCGCAGGCGGGGGTAGACCCACTTCTCGACCCCGGCGTTTCGGAGATGGAGAGTGATCCCCGCGCAGGCGGGGGTAGACCGACGGCCGCCGGGCGCGCAAGCATACGGCTGGTGTGATCCCCGCGCAGGCGGGGGTAGACCCGCGAGTTCCAGCAGGTGGCGCGCGGAGATGTCGTGATCCCCGCGCAGGCGGGGGTAGACCGGCGTTCGGGGAATGCACTTGCCCTTGCCACGAGTGATCCCCGCGCAGGCGGGGGTAGACCCAGCTTGCGGAAGCGGCGCTGCAGGTCCTCGCCGTGATCCCCGCGCAGGCGGGGGTAGACCGTCCGACGACCCGGTGATGCGGCTGTACCGGGAGTGATCCCCGCGCAGGCGGGGGTAGACCTACTTCTCGCGCGTCAGGTCCGTCGCGCGGCGCGTGATCCCCGCGCAGGCGGGGGTAGACCGACGGGCTGATCCGGCACAGTGGCCGCTGGATGGTGATCCCCGCGCAGGCGGGGGTAGACCCCGGTCCCCGAGTGCCCCGAGCGCCGCCAGCTCGTGATCCCCGCGCAGGCGGGGGTAGACCGGGCACGGACGCCACAGCGTTGGAGCTGACCGGGTGATCCCCGCGCAGGCGGGGGTAGACCCTCCTATACGGCGTTCTTGGCCCGGCTGCTACTGTGATCCCCGCGCAGACGGGGGTAGACCGGTGCCGGGCGCGGGGAATTTGCGTCGGCTGTGGTGATCCCCGCGCAGGCGGGGGTAGACCGGTCGTGCGCACCTCGGACCTGGTGGCGACCACGTGATCCCCGCGCAGGCGGGGGTAGACCTGGTTTCCGTAGTCCGGGGTCGGAGCGAGATAGGTGATCCCCGCGCAGGCGGGGGTAGACCCACCTCGGCGGCGTACCGCGCAGCCTCGTAGGCGTGATCCCCGCGCAGGCGGGGGTAGACCCACGCGCCAGCGCCTCGCGCAGCGCGGTCAGGTGTGATCCCCGCGCAGGCGGGGGTAGACCCCGCCTGGACGCTGCCGTGTGGGCGCTGACCGAGTGATCCCCGCGCAGGCGGGGGTAGACCTGGTCTGGAGTACCGCCAGGTCGCTCCAGCGGTGTGATCCCCGCGCAGGCGGGGGTAGACCCGCGCCACCCTCATCTCGCCTAGCCATTAGAACGTGATCCCCGCGCAGGCGGGGGTAGACCTCGTGAGCGAGTCCGCGGCGGCATAGCGGTCCGGTGATCCCCGCGCAGGCGGGGGTAGACCCGCGAGCGGGCACGCCGAGACATTCGTCAGCCCGTGATCCCCGCGCAGGCGGGGGTAGTGTCAATGGCGGAATAGGATGTCTCACATCTGGCGGGCGAAATGTCCCACCTGGGGGGTGAGCCGTTAGGTCAGGACCTCCTTTGTTCTCGTCGTTTTCCGCTTGGGAGACGAGGCGGAGGCCGAGTCCCCGTCGCTCAGGTGGAGGCTGCGCCAGAGTTCGGAGTGGGCACGCATGCGGTAGCTGTTGCCGCGGATGTTGACGATGTGGCAGTGGTGAAGCAGGCGGTCGATGAGCGCAGCCGCCATGACCTCATCGCCGAAGATCTCGCCCCACTCCTCGAAGCTCTTGTTGCTGGTCAGCACCGTGGAGGCGTGCTCGTAGCGGCGACTCATGAGCTGGAAGAAGTGCATCGCCCCGGTACGGCTGATGGGCAGGTAGCCGATCTCGTCGACCACCAGCAGCGCGGGATGGGTGAGCGTCTTCATCCGCTGCAGCAGCTTGCCGGCGGCGTGCGCCTCCTCCAGGCTGGTGATCAGCTCGGCGAGCGTGCCGTAGTAGACGCGCCGGCCCTGCTCGGCGGCGGCGATGGCCAGGCTGATCGCCAGGTGCGTCTTGCCGACTCCGGGCGGGCCGAGGAAGACCACGTTCTCCCGCCTCTCCACGAAGCCCAGGGTGGAGAGGCTCTCGATCTGCTCGCGCTTGAGGCTGGGCTGGAAGCTGAAGTCGAAATCGGAGAGCGTCTTGACCGCCGGCAGTCGGCTGCTTCGCATCGCGGCCTCCAGGCGGCGGTTGTTGCGCAAGGAGATCTGCGCCTCCAGCACTGCACTGAGCGCCTCGGCGGCGCTGAGGCCTCCGCCATCGACGCGGGCGAGTACCGCATCGAGTGCCTCCAGACTGCCGGGCATCTTCAGGTCGGCGAGCTGGGCGCGCAGCCGCTCCCGCAGCGAGCTCATCGGCTGCCTCCTGCCGCGATCGCCGCATAGGTGCCCAGCGAGCGGCGCTCGACCTCGACGCGCGGCAGCGCGCGCACGGCCGCCGGCGCCGGCGCCTGGGGCGGCAGGATGAGCGAGCGGTAGGGCCGGCTCGCCAGCGGCTGGAGCAGGGGCTGCTCGTCGCGGAGGAAGCGCTCCAGGGGCTGCTCTCCGGTGGTGCCGTGGATGCGTACGTTGGCCACCGTGGCCAGCCAGCGCTCGAGCTGCTCGGCCAGGTCGGCATCGCCGAGGAACTCGCGTCCGTAGAGGAAGCTCTCCCTCAGGTAGCGCACCGAGCGCTCGACCTTGCCCTTGGTCCGGGCGCGGTAGGGCCGACAGGCCCGGATGCGAAAGCCCCAGTGGGCGGCGAAGCGCAGGAACTCGGCATTCTCCACCAGGCGCTCCCCCTGGTCGCGCAGGTCGGCCGTGATCACGCTCTTCATCTGGTCGAAGAGCAGCTCCCGGGGCACGCCGCCGAAGAAGGCGAAGGCCGCCTCCAGGCCGCGGAAGAGGGCGCGCATGTCCGGCTGGGCGGAGAACTGCACAAAGAGGTGCCGCGAATAGCCCAGCACCACCAGCAGGGCATAGCGCTTCCCCCAGGGGAAGCGGACCTCGGCGAAGTCGACCTGGGCCTGGTGCGCGGGCGCGGTCTCGAAGCGATTCGGCGGCTCCGGCTCCACCGCGGGTCGAATACTGCGGACGAACTCCTTGACTAACGTGTAGGCGCCCCGATAGCCGGCGGAGCAGACCTCGTCGAAGAGGCGCGTGGCGGGCAGCTCGGGGAAGTCCTCCAGGCGCTGGCGGATGATTGCCTTGTAAGGCTCCAGCTTCGAGGGCTGGCTGGAGTGGCGCAGCGGCGCCGGCAGCAGGCCCGTCGCGGGATCCACTGCGAGCTGGCCGGCGGCGATCCAGCGATGGATGGTGCGGCGGTCGATCCCCAACTGCCGGGCGATGGCGGCCTTGGGAAGGCCCTGTTCCAGATAGTGAACCAGTAGCACGCGAGTCTCCCTCTTGATCACCGGCACCTTCCCCGAGGCTGAAGGGTGAAGGCGCCAAGCTGTGAAGGCGACGCCACCGCGGCTACGGCCGCCCGGCGGCGTCAGGATCGAGAGTGGGACATTTCGGCCGCCACAAGTGAGACATTACCACCGCCGCCAACAGCAGGCGGGGGTAGACCCCGGCGGGAAAGGTCTGGCGCTATGAAGTCGAGGTGATCCCCGCGCAGGCGGGGGTAGACCTCGACACCTGCTGCCCCGGCGTCAGCGCCCGCTGTGATCCCCGCGCAGGCGGGGGTAGACCACATGGGTATCCACCAGGCGGCGCTGATTCTGCGTGATCCCCGCGCAGGTGGGGGTAGACCCGGCACCTGCACCATGACCGGCGCTCTGCCCTCGTGATCCCCGCGCAGGCGGGGGTAGACCTCCGCATCGTGCCGCCCGGCCCCGCCAGCACGAGTGATCCCCGCGCAGGCGGGGGTAGACCTTCCCCGCGCCCGGCACCTTGCGCTCAGCCTCAGTGATCCCCGCGCAGGCGGGGGTAGACCGGAATGGAACACTGCCTACGAGGCTGCGCGGTAGTGATCCCCGCGCAGGCGGGGGTAGACCGAACCAGCGCAGCCGGTCCTTGAGGCGCCGGACGTGATCCCCGCGCAGGCGGGGGTAGACCATACCTGGCGCCGTGGCTGAATCAAACGCTGCGGTGATCCCCGCGCAGGCGGGGGTAGACCTCAGGCGCGCGTCCAGGCCATCGGTACCCACGCGTGATCCCCGCGCAGGCGGGGGTAGACCCATGTCGCTGTATATAGCACATGGATACGATCCGTGATCCCCGCGCAGGCGGGGGTAGACCGGGGGAGGAGCCACCCCCACCCCCCCGGTCGCAGTGATCCCCGCGCAGGCGGGGGTAGACCCTGCCCGCCCGGATACAGTCAGGAGGTGTGTGAGTGATCCCCGCGCAGGCGGGGGTAGACCTCGGCGGGATCGCCAGCGGCGCAGCCACCGGGCGTGATCCCCGCGCAGGCGGGGGTAGACCCCCGCGGTGCGCTCCGGCGTGCCGCCCTGGCTGGTGATCCCCGCGCAGGCGGGGGTAGACCCAGGTCTGCAGCCCGCTCGCTAGCGCTCTGCCAGTGATCCCCGCGCAGGCGGGGGTAGACCGCAGGGCGCCGATCATGGCGATGTCGGCGCGCCGTGATCCCCGCGCAGGCGGGGGTAGACCGCTGCCGTGCGCGCCTGGCAGCGGGTCGGCGCGGTGATCCCCGCGCAGGCGGGGGTAGACCGGAGATCGAATCCGCGCTGGAGCGCCTGCAGGAGTGATCCCCGCGCAGGCGGGGGTAGACCGCGCAAGACGGACGAGGCCGAGGCGCCGCAGACGTGATCCCCGCGCAGGCGGGGGTAGACCGGACCGGCAGGGATGCGGGTCCAGACAGTGTCGGTGATCCCCGCGCAGGCGGGGGTAGACCCTCCAACCCCATCACGGCGCGCCGCGTCGCGGCGTGATCCCCGCGCAGGCGGGGGTAGACCGCGCCGGCACGCGCCGGGGCGCCTCTGCCCCGTGTGATCCCCGCGCAGGCGGGGGTAGACCAGGAGGAGCATCGCCGCAGGGGAGAGCACGTCGGTGATCCCCGCGCAGGCGGGGGTAGACCTCCCTGGATCATCTAGGGCCAGATCGAGCCACAGTGATCCCCGCGCAGGCGGGGGTAGACCCGCCACGCCGTCAGCCACCGAGCACCCCCCTGAGTGATCCCCGCGCAGGCGGGGGTAGACCGCGGCCGTCCGGCTTGAGCAGCCAGGCGCCGTTGTGATCCCCGCGCAGGCGGGGGTAGACCGAGCGGCAAGCTGCGCGAGGACCTGGCGCGCGGGTGATCCCCGCGCAGGCGGGGGTAGACCCAGCGTCACCTGCCCGGCCAGCGGCTCGGGGATGTGATCCCCGCGCAGGCGGGGGTAGACCCGCCCGACACCAGCATCATGGACGGGCGGGCAGGTGCTCCCCGCGCAGGCGGGGGTAGACCCGCCGCCTCGTCGAGCCGCACGCCCGACGGGGTGTGCTCCCCGCGCAGGCGGGGGTAGACCGACGTCCAGTTCGCGGCGCCAGGCGGCCGGGTCGTGCTCCCCGCGCAGGCGGGGGTAGACCGGCGCTGTCGCCGTCCTCCACCGCCAGCGTGCCGTGCTCCCCGCGCAGGCGGGGGTAGACCAGGTACGCCCATCCCCACGACCATGTTTCCGGCGTGCTCCCCGCGCAGGCGGGGGTAGACCCGTCGCGCGGGCGCGCTGCCAGCGACTGCCGTAGTGCTCCCCGCGCAGGCGGGGGTAGACCGACGGCGTTGAGGTTCTGCGTCTTGATGAGGTGGTGCTCCCCGCGCAGGCGGGGGTAGACCGGCGTTGCGCGAGCGCTGCGAGACGATCCGCCGGTGCTCCCCGCGCAGGCGGGGGTAGACCGACGGTCGCCAACCCCGCGACCCACATCCGCAAGTGATCCCCGCGCAGGCGGGGGTAGACCCTGCGATTGCACGGCCTTGAGGGCGCCCTGCAACTGCTCGGAGCGCCGCCGCCGAGGGAGGCGGAGACGGCGGCCTGGGTGGCGCGCTGGAACGCCTTGACCTCGGCGCTGGCGCGCTCCAGCCCGGCGTGTAGCTCCCTGGAGTCGGCGCTGAAGCGCACGCGCACGGGATCGCCGGCCAGTTTCGCGGTGGCCGCGTCCACCCGGTTCGCCGTCTCGGCGACCTTGCGCTCGAAGATCCCCAGCTCGTCCGCGATGCGGAGGATCTTGCGCGTGAAGTCGTCGACGTTGGCGCCGATGCGTACGTTGAGCGAGCCGACCTCGGATGCCATGAACCCCCGCACGTTGACGCTGCGTAGTCCGATGCAGTAGGTTGCCGCGGACCTCTACCCAGAGAGAGCGCTATGCCCCTGGTTCCCTGCCGTTACTGCGGTCGCCGCGTGAGCGACCATGCCCATGCCTGCCCCGACTGCGGCGGCGCCTATCCCGGCTCTGCGGAGCGCGAGCGGCGGGGCATCGTCGCCGCCCTGTTATTCCTCGCTATCTCCATCGTGCTCGCGCTGGCCATCGGCTGACTCAGCGCGAGCGGAAGAAGTCCTCGGGCATCATCGCCCGGCCCTTCTTGCCGCGGTTGGCGTTGTAGACGAGGCTCGCCACCAGCCCGGCCCGCAGGTCGGCGCGGTGCTGCACCTCCTCCCAGCGCTGCATCTGCTCCATCAGCCGCCGGAAGGTCGTGCGTCCCCACTCGGCGTCGGAGAGGCCCAGGTCCACCGTGGCGCGCGCCCACAGCTCCAGCAGTGTGGGCGGCTCTACGCCGCCGGAGCGGCGGCCAAAGGGACGACCTTACCGTCCACCATGCCGATCTCGTGCTCCCCGCGCAGGCGGGGGTAGACCGCCCACGCAGGCGGGCGACCGGATGGACTACGAGTGATCCCCGCGCAGGCGGGGGTGTAACCGCGGTTGAAGCTGGTGACGGGTGAGACGGTCCTGTCTCGCGTTGCGGGTGTGCCGCGGGCGCGCGGAGCGCCGCATTGCAAATGCGGAGGTCACCGGCCTACGGGGTCAGGGGGCCGGCGGCGGCGTCGCGACCAGCACGGCGGTGACGGCGAGCACGAGGGCGCCGATCGCCAGCTCCGCCCAGCCGGAGCGCCGCAGCCGGCGCGCGCCGGTCTCCTCGCGCAACCGCGGCCGCACGCGCAGCCAGTTGTACGCGCCCGTGCCGAAGACGCCGGTGGCGACGACGACCGCAGCGCAGGCCAGCGCGACGGGTGAGAAGGCGCCGACCAGCGCGGCGAGCGCGGGCGCCCGCCGCCCCGGCGCCAGGCGGCGCGCCGCGGGCAGCCCGACGCCGAGCAGGAGGAGCAGACTGCCGAGCCACGCGCCCGCGCCCAGCACGTGCAGCAGGTCCGCGAGCACCGCCGGCAGCGTCAGGCGCGGCACCGCGGCCGCATGGCCGGAGAGCGCGGGCGTCAGCGCGAGCAGCAGCGCGCCGGCCGCCGCGCCCCACCACCACCCGGTGCCCCCGGGTTCCGCCTCCCGAGCCTGCACGCGCCACCACGCTGCCGCGGTGAGCGCCGTCGCCGCGGCCTGCAGCAGCCAGCCCCAGCCCCAGAGCGTGCGCGTCAGCATCGCGGCCAGCAGGCCCCGGCCGCAGCGCTTCCGCCGCGCCGTGCAGCGCCAGCGACTGCGCCAGCCGCCGCCGCAGCAGCGCCAGCGCGAGCACGGCGAGCGCGGCGAACGCCCAGCGGCGCGCGCCCCGCTCCGCGGAGGCGACGAGCGGCGCCGCGCTCTCCGGGTCCGTCCGCTGCGCCCGCGGCAGCACGGCGAGCCGGAAGACGAGCGCGCCGATGACGCCGAGCAGCGCCACGAACGTCAGCCAGCGCACGGCCGCGTAGAGCGGCGATTCCGCGCCGAACGGCTCGCCTGCCGGGAACGTCGCGGCAGGATGATGGAGCGCGGAGGGCGGCGCGGCCGGAGCCGGCGCGGCCGGGCCGAGCGCGGAGGGGGCGACGCCCCGGGCGCCGGGCGCGATCACGAACTCGTACTCACCGCGCACCGGATGGCCGTCCGCGCTGGTCACCTGCCAGCCGACGGTGTAGCGGCCCGCCGGCAGCGCGCCGCGGATGACGGCGACCAGCACCTGCGCCGTGTCCGGCGCCAGCGCGAGCGGCGCGAGCGCAACGGCGCCCGCGGGCCCCGTCAGTCGCACGCGCGCGACGGCCAGCTCCACGGGCTCGGTGAAGGTGAGCCGCAGCTCGCGCGGCACGACGGAGAGGTGCTCGCCCGCCGCGGGCACGGCCTTCCGCAACGCGCCGTGTGCCTGCACGGGCGGCGCCGCGGCCAGCGCCGAGGCGAGCAGCGCCAGCAGGAGGGTCGCGGCGCGGCGGTGCATCATCGGGGGTACTCGGCGGCGGAGGTGGTGCTGCATCGGTGGGAGCGCGGCGGGATCGTGGTGCGTGGGCACGAATCCGTGCGGCGGGCCGGACCGACATACGCCCGGGTGCAGGTTGTGTTCCCGTCGCGGCGCCAGTCCGTCGGCTGCTCGCGCCGGGCCGGCGTGGCGCCGAGCGGCCGCCCGCGGGCGTGTGGGGACTTCCCCGACCGCGCTTCCATCGGTTCGCCGACTGCGGGCCGCGCGCTGTGCGTTTAGGCTCCATACATGGCAAACGGCCGCGTCCGACTCGCTGCAGTGCTCACCCTGCTCGCCTTCGCCCTCGCGGTGGCGGAGACGGTGTGGGCCGCGTCGCGCTGCCTGTCGACCGGCTTCGCGGCGGCCGGCGCCGTGGCGCCGCCGGCGCCGGGCGCGAATGCCTCTGCGCACGACGAGCATCAGCCGCGACACGGGCCGGACGGCGGCGACACGCAGTCGTGCCCGTTCGCCTCCGTGTCGGCGGGCTGCTCGTTCCTCCTGTTCGTGAGCGTTCCGGTGCAGGCGCCCGCCCCGCTGGCAGGGGTCGGGCCCATCGCGGCCGTGGACGCGCCCCTCGTTCCGCAACTGGTCGGCGCCTCCGTCTTCCATCCCCCGCGGGCGTAGCTGCGCGGTGGCGGCCGGGAGCTCGCGGGCGCGCGTGCGCGCGTGCGCGGGCCGAGCCCCGGAGCGCCGCCGGACGGCTCCCACAGCTCGGAATTCAGACGCGGCGCGGGCGCGGGCCGGATGGACCCGCCGCCGCCTCCGCGGAACCGGAGGAAGACCTCAGATGAAGCGAACCTGGAAGCCCCTCGTCCTCGCAGCGGCGGTGCTGGCCGTCGCGCTCGTCGCGCTGCTGGCGCGCCCCTCCACGTCCGAAGCGGTGGACGCGGTGGTCACCGTCTACAAGAGCCCCTACTGCGGCTGCTGCACCAAGTGGGTGGACCACATGCAGGAGAACGGCTTCACCGTGGAGGTGAAGGAGATGGTCGACGTCTCGCCGGTGCGGCAGCGGCACGGCATCGACACCCACCTGGCCTCCTGCCACACCTCGACGGTGGCGGGCTACGCGCTGGAAGGCCACGTGCCGGCGGACGTCGTGAAGAAGCTGCTGAAGGAGAAGCCGCAGGTCGCGGGGCTGGCGGTGCCCGGCATGCCGCAGAGCGCGCCGGGCATGGACATCGGGAACGACCCCTACGACGTGCTGGCGTTCCGCCCGGACGGCGGGACGTACGTCTTCGCCCGCGAGTAGGAAGGCAGGGGTCGGGGGTATTGGCTGCCGGCTTCCAGCTACCAGCTTCCGGCCACACCGGGGGTTCGCTGGCAGCCGGCAGCCGGTAGCTGGCAGCCACCCCCTGACCCCTGCTTCCCCTCAGTCTCCCAGCATGCTGCCGGTCTCCAGCAGGTTGCGGTGCAGGTCGAAGGCGTGCGCCAGGTCGTGCGCGATGTGGCCGGTGCGCGAGCGCTGCACGTACTGCCGCAGGTAGTCGCGGTAGAGCGGGTGCGCGCACTTCTCGATCATGGTGTGCGCGCGCTCCAGCGGCCCCTTGCCGCGCAGGTCGGCGAGGCCCTGCTCGGTGACGAGGATCTGCACGGAGTGCTCGTTGTGGTCCATGTGCGTGACCATCGGCACCACCGCCGAGATCTTGCCGCCCTTCGCCACGCTGGGGCAGACCAGGATGGAGAGGTAGCTGTTGCGCACGAAGTCGCCCGAGCCGCCGATGCCGTTCATCAGCTGCGTGCCGGCGACGTGCGTGCTGTTGGCGTTGCCGTAGAGGTCCACCTCCAGGGCGGTGTTGATGGCGATGACGCCCAGGCGCCGGATGAGGCCGGGGTTGTTGGAGAGCTCCTGCGAGCGCATCACCACGCGCGAGCCGAAGAAGTCCATGTCGGCGAAGACGCGCTGCATCTGCGGCTCGGAGAGCGTCAGCGCGGCGGTGCTGGCACCCAGCAGGCGGCCCTGGTACATCAGGTCCACCAGCGCGTCCTGGAAGACCTCGGTGTACATGTAGAACGGCGGCACCTCGCTTTGGCCCAGCCCGGCCATCACCGCGTTGGCCACGTTGCCCACGCCGGCCTGCAGCGGCAGGAACTCGGCGGGGATGCGGCCGGCCTTCATCTCGTCGAGCAGGAAGCGCACGACGTGCTCGGCGATCCGCTCGCTGACGGCGTCGGGCGCGTCGAAGCCGCTGACGCCGTCGGGCTCGTCGGTCTCCACGATGCCGACGATCTTCTTCGGGTCCACCGTGGCGAACGGCGTGCCCATCTTGGAGAGCGGGTGGAAGATCGGGATCGGGTCACGGTACGGCGGGCGCGGCAGGATGGCGATGTCGTGCATCTCCCAGAGCCGCGGGCTGGCGTGGCGGTTGACCTCGATGATCACCTTCTCGGCGTGCCGTAGGAAGCTGGGGCTGGCGCCGACCGAGGTGGAGAGGTAGACGCGCCCGTCGGCGGTGACGTCGATCGCCTCGACGACCGCGAAGTCCAGCTTGCCGAAGAAGCCGAACTCCACCATCTGCGGGACGTGCGAGAGGTGCATGTCCACGAACTGCGCCTCCTGCTTGTTGATGCGCTCGCGCAGCGTCTTGGACGACTGGTAGGGCGCACGCCAGGCGATGGCGTTGGCGCGCGCCAGCTCCTCGTCCAGGCAGCCGGTGCTGGCGCCGGTCAGTGCGCGGATGCGCAGCGGCTCGCCGCGCGCGTGCACGGCGCGGGCACGCTCGGCGAGCGCGCGCGGCACCGCCTTGGCCGCACCCGAGGGGGTGAAGCCGGAGAAGCCGATGGTCGCGCCGTCGAAGATCAGCTCGGCGGCCTGCTCGGCGCTCAGCCGCGGGAAGGGGTCACGGATGGCCATGCTCTATCTGTATCTCTGTCGGGTGTCGGAAGGGTATCGGGGCTCAGGATTCGGGATTCAGGATTCGGGATTCAGGGGAACGGCAACGGCAACGACAACGGCAGCGCAGTTGACGTTGCCGTTCCCCTGAATCCCGAATCCTGAATCCCGAATGCTATCCGTGCTGCGGCTCGCACAGCTCCGTCAGGATGCCCGCGCTGCTCTTGGGGTGCAGGAAGGCGATCTGCGTGTGGTGCGCGCCGGCGCGCGGGCGCTCGTCGATCAGCCGCACGCCGCCGGCCTTCAGCGCGTCCAGCCGGCCCTGCAGGTCGTCCACCGTGTAGGCGATGTGGTGCATGCCCTCGCCGCGGCTCTCGATGAACTTGGCGACCGGCGACTCCGGCGAGGTCGGCTCCAGCAGCTCCAGCCGCACCTCGTGGCCCGCGGGGCCGATCAGGTAGAAGGCGACCTTCACCTTCTGGTCGGGCACTTCCTCGACACCCTCGAAGCGGGCGCCGAGCGTCTCTTCGTAGAACGGCCGCTGCGCCTCCAGGGAGCGCACCGCGATGCCGATGTGGTTGATCGCTTTCGGGTTGACAGCCATGCTCGTGATCGGTGAAGGCTCGGGGCTCGCGTCCGCCGAGCGCGGGTCTGCGGGCGCCGGCAGCGCGGGAGCGCCGCCGGGCACGGGCGTGCAGAACCCGCCGGCGCCGGGTCCTGCGGGCGCACGTCGGGATGCGCCTTCAGGATAACCGAACCGTCGGCGCCACGTCAGTGAGGGAGTTGCCGAGATGGGATGGGGGAATCGCTGACAGCGGGGTACGGGAAGCCGCTCGCGGGGCCTGCCGTGGCAGCCGGCCGCCGGGGCGGGCCGGGCGACGTCACCAGCCGGCGGCGTCGGCCAGCGGAGGCGGCGTGTCGGCGCGCTCCACCGACGCGGGTGTGCTCCGCGCCAGACCGGCCGAGAGTTCGCTCAGCAGCTCCGCGGCGGCCTGCAGCGTCTCCGGCGCGTGCTCGCCCAGCAGCTCCAGCAGCGCGCTGTCGCGCAGCTCGACGAAGCGGTCCAGCAGGACGCGGCTCGCGGGGGTCAGCGTCAGGTCCACCGCGCGCCGGTCCTCGCGCGAGACGCTGCGCTCGATGAGCCCGCGCTGGACCAGCCGGTCGATGGCGCGGCTCGCCGCCGCGTTCGTCACCCCCAGGATGCTGGCGAGGTCCGTCACCTTGAAACGCTGCCCCGGCCGGCCGACCAGCAGCAGCAGCTTGATCTGCGAGAGCGCCAACTGCCCGCCGCTCGCCTCCGCCAGCGTGCGCTCCAGCACCTCGTCGGCCGCCGTGCAGAAGACGTGCGACGCCGCCATCACCTGCTGGATCAACGCGATCTTGGCTTCCGGAGTCATGCGCAACGGGGCAGGGACAGGGAGAGGCGGAACGGGCGCGCGCCCGGCGCGGCATCGCCGGGACCGACACCGAGCCCTGCAATAATACAGTATCTCTCCTGTCGCGTGAAGCCGCACGCGCGGCGCCGCCGCTGTCGGGCATCCCGGCGCCCAAAGGCGTGTTCCCCCGACTTGCGCCCCCCATCCCTACCCCGCATACTACCATTGTGAAATTTTTCACAAAGGGTCGCGCGGAGCGCCCGCGCACCCGGAGAGCGGGAGGAGGGGGCGGTGGCGTTGACGGAGACCGATACCGATACCGGAGAGGACACCATGATGCGGCTGCGCCCTGCGCGGGCCGAGAGCCCACGCCGCTACTGGAGGCCGACGATCATGCGGGACGAGCTCTCGCACGCTCTCATCGAGGCGTTGTATGAGCTGGAGGTGCTGCCGGAGGATGACGACGGCGCCCTCGTCGGACTCTACGCCGTGATGGACGACCTGCAGGCGGCGATCCGCCGTACCGAGGCGCTCGACCTGCCCCACCGCACCGCCCTGCCCATGCTGGAGGTCGGTGCCATCCGCAACGGCGTTCCGGTGCCGGCCTGATCGACCACACCGCCGCGGCGGCGCGGCCGCGGGTGCCGCCTGGTCCCGCGCCGGCCGCCGCAGCGGTCCGCGGCTCCGCCCGTAGCCGCAGAGCCGAGAGAGCTTACTGACCACGGAGAACCAGCCGCCCGGCGGCGACGGGCTCCGCACCCCGAGGGGTGCGGAGCCCGTCGCCGCCGCGCTTCGTCTCGCCGGCCCCGCTGTCTCCCGCCCGCCTCGCCGGCGGGAAGCCTTCCCTCTGCGCGCCGTCAGGCTCCTTCCGCGCACGCCTCCTCCGCTCGACTACCGGCCGTGGGGGAACCCTCCGCTTGCGGAATTGATTTACCATATCAATTATTGCAACAGGTAATAGTTACCGAGGTAACCGGTCCGGCAACCGAGTCCTCAACACACCTTGGCGGTTCCCTCTCCGGGCCGCCCTCATCGGTTCCTTCGGGGGCTGGGTGGGGGTCATGGACCTGCCGGACCGGAAGTGGGCCCGGAGGGGCCGCCATCCTTTCACGGAGGGAGCGATGGGATTCGCCTTTTTCATGGTTATCGCCTTCGTGATGCTGGGTGTGGAGAGGCTCGCCGCGCACCGGCACTCTCCCAGCGCAGGGCAGCGCGCCACCCCACATCCCTGACGCGCCTGCGGCCCGTGGGCAGCCCACGGGCGGGGCTCCTCCGCTCGACGCGGGCGGAGGGCTAGGGAAGCGACCCCCGGCGTGAGGCCGGGGGCGATCGGTAATCCTACAGGGATCCCGGGGGGGATGCTCATGCCCATCACGAGACGGACGGCGCTGCAAGCGCTGCTGACGGCGGGGGCGACGTCGGTCGTCCCGAAGCGCGCCTGGGCTGGGGCTGCCAAGCAGCCGGGCGCAGGCGCGGTCGCCGTGCTGTACGATCCGACGAGGTGCATCGGCTGCAAGGAGTGCGTCCGCGGCTGTGCGGACGCGAACGGCTGCGACGAGCGGCTGGCGACGGCGGTGGACGCGCAGCTCAGCCCGCGCTCGCTGACGGTGCTGCAGCGCTTCGAGACGGACACGGGCGCGTCGTTCCGCAAGCTGCAGTGCATGCACTGCGTGGACCCGGCCTGCGTGAGCGCCTGCATGCTGGGCGCGATGCAGAAGCGGCCCGACGGCTCGGTGACCTGGAACGGCGAGCTCTGCGTCGGCTGCCGCTACTGCGAGATCGGCTGCCCGTTCAACGTGCCGCGCTTCGAGTGGGACACGCCCACGCCGGCCCTGACCAAGTGCCAGCTCTGCCCCGAGCGCCGCGCCGAGGGCAAGCTGCCGGCGTGCGTGGAGCACTGCAAGATGGGGGCGCTCGTCTACGGCCCGCGCGCCGAGCTGCTGGCCGAGGCGCACCGCCGCATCGAGGAGCACCCCGGCAAGTACAACCCGAAGGTCTACGGCGAGCACGACAGCGGCGGCACCTCCATGCTCTACCAGGCGAAGGCCGGCGTGGCGTTCGCGCAGATGGGGCTGCCGGAGCTGCCCACGCAGTCGGTGCCGGCGCTGCCGGAGACGATCCAGCACACCGTCTACAAGGGCATGGCGGCGCCGCTGACGCTGCTGGCGCTCTTCGGGGTGGTGGTGCGGCGCAACGCGCGGAAGCTGCACGCCGCCGAGGCCGCGCACCCGCACGGCCACGAGAAGGCCGAGCCGGTGGGCGGCAGGCTGTTGACCTGGCCGTTCGCCTTCCTCTCGCTGCTGGTGCTGATCGGCCTGGCGGCGACGGCCTGGCGCTTCGCGGTGGGCCTCGGCCCCACCACCAACCTGAGCGACGGCTACCCGTTCGGGCTGTGGATCGCCTTCGACGTGGTGACCGGCACCGCGCTGGCCTGCGGCGGCTACGCGGTGGCGCTGCTCGTCTACCTGCTGAACCACGGGCGCTATCACCCGCTGATGCGGCCGGCGCTGGTTACCAGCGCGCTCGGCTACACCATGGGCGGCGTCAGCGTGCTCATCGACCTCGGCCGCGCCTGGAACTTCTGGAAGATCCCCACCTTCGTCGGGCAGTGGAACTTCAACTCCATCCTGCTCGAAGTCGCACTCTGCATCATGTGCTACACCATGGTGCTGTGGCTGGAGGTCTCGCCGGCGGTGCTGGAGCGCTGGCAGGAGAGCCGGCTGACGTGGCTGCGCCGCTTCGCGCAGGCGGTGCTGCCGACGCTGGAGAAGGGGCTGCCGTTCGCCATCGCGCTGGGGCTGCTGCTGCCGACGATGCACCAGTCGTCGCTGGGCAGCCTGATGCTGCTGGCGGGGCAGAAGCTGCACCCGCTGTGGCAGACGCCGCTGCTGCCGCTGCTCTTCCTGGTCTCGGTGCTGGGCATCGGCTACGCGGCGGTGACGCTGGAGGCGAGCCTCTCCGCGAAGGTCTTCAAGCGGCCGGCCGAGACGCCGATGCTGCGCCGGCTGGCGCTGCCCGTCTCGCTGGTGCTGCTCGCCTACGTGGCGCTGCGCACGGGCGACGTGCTCTGGCGCGGGCAGGTGGAGCGGGTGCTGGCGCTGGACGGCTTCGCGCGCCTCTTCCTGCTGGAGATGGTGCTCTTCGCGCTGCCGGCGCTGGCGCTGCTGGCCTGGCGCCGACGGGCGGGCGTGGGCTTCCTCGCCAGCATGGGCGTGCTGGTGATCGGCGCGGGCGCGCTGTACCGCTTCTCCACGTTCCTCCTCGCCTTCCGGCCGGGGCCGGAGTACCGCTACTTCCCCTCGGCGGCGGAGTTCGCGGTGACGATCGGGCTGGTGGCGGCGGAGCTGCTGGGCTACACGATCCTGGTGAAGACGTTTCCGATCCTGCGGGGCCTGCCGCGCGAGGACGAGCCGGCCGAGCTGCCGCCGCGCGCGCCCACTCCGGACGAGCTGGGCGTGGCGGCGCAGATCGAGGCGGTGCTTGCCGACGTGCAGCGCGAGCAGCCGAAGCAGGAAGAGAAACCCGAGCTGGTCGGCGTCTGAGTCGCCGCCCCTCATGAGCCCCGAGCCCAGGATCGATGCCATGCGTGCCCTCTCGCAACCCCGGCGCTGCACGCGCAGCCGGCTACGCGCGACCGTGCTGGCGGCGCTCGCGCTGCTGGGCGTGGCCGCCACGCTGCCGGCGCAGCAGCCCGCGACGCGGCGCACCGCCACCCAGCGCGACCTGCGCTGCCTGACCAGCAACCCGAAGCACTGCCTGCCGAAGCCGGTGCCCGCCGACGAGCCGCACGACGCCGTCTGCGCCACCTGCCACAACCTCTGGGAGCAGCCCACGCTCTCCGACGCGGCCCAGACGTGCGCCACCGCCGAGTGCCACGCGCGCGCCGACACGCTGACGCCGTACCACCGCGGCCTGCGTGCCGGCGTGCTGGAGAACTGCATCGGCTGCCACCCGGCGCACGACGCGCGCATCCCCGCCCGCGCCAAAGGCGGGGCGGACTGTGCCTTCTGCCACACCGCCGGCGGCTCGCCGCCCGCCTGGGCGCGCGCCGCGCCGCGCGCGCGGCAGGTGGCCGCCGAGCAGGGCTTCCGCCATGCCCGGCACCGTGACCTCGCCTGCACCTCCTGCCACGCCACGCGCCAGGAGCACGGCACGCTGACGGTCACTCGGCGCGAGGAGTGCCAGTCGTGCCATCATGCCGACGCGGCGACCTCCGCCTGCACCAGTTGCCACACGCGCTCCGAGGTCGGCGCCGTCACGCGGCAGGTCACGCGCACCATGAACCTGCAGCTCGGCTCGCTCGACCATCCCCAGCGCACCCGGCCGTTCGCGCACAAGACGCACGAGCAGGTGCGCTGCCAGACCTGCCACACCGGTAACGGGCCGTCGCTCGCCGCCACGCGCGCGAACTGCTCCAGTTGCCACGTGCAGCACCACCGCGTGGACGCCGGCTGCACCACCTGCCACCAGCAGCCCGCTCCCGGCGTGCACACGCGCCAGGCGCACCTCGGCTGCGCCGGCGCCGGCTGCCACCAGACGATGCCCGAGCGGCTGGCGCAGGTGCCGCGCACCCGCGAGTTCTGCCTCCTCTGCCACCAGGGGAAGACCGACCACTCCCCGGAGGGTAGCTGCGCCGACTGCCACAAGCTGCCGGCGCCGCGGCCGGGCGGCCAGGCGCCGCGGCGGTAGAGGGCGGCACGCACGCGATCGCCGGGCGCTGGCGGGCTTCGCCCGCGGCGCCCGTCACGAGGGGTCTGCAGCGGATACCGTCCCCCCGGGCCGCTGTAGGTCCCTCGTCGCGTCTCGTCCGCTCCCGCGCGCCCCGTGGCCCTGCGCACGCAGTCCCGGGGCGCTTCCTGTCAGTCGCCCACCGGCTGCGCCGACCCTGGACGACGAAACCGGGCTCCCCTGAATCCTGAATCCCGAATCCTGAATCCTGTTTCCCTTCAGGCAACTCCCCTCCGGGCTGTCGTCCTGTGCAATCGAATCGAAATATTCTCCTACAGCAGAATAGTAGTTCGCCCGGCTTCCGCTGGCGGCGCGGGGCGGTATCGTGCTGCCAGTGCCGGCGCTACCGTCGGCGGGTGCAGACACACGGGGCGGCGGACCCGGGACCCGGAGGGGCGATGAAGCGGCGGGAGTTTCTGCGGGTGGGCGCGTGGGGGGTGGCGGGCGCGACGGCGCTCGGCGGCGCGTCGAGCAACTGGTTCGGTGCCTACGCGCACCCGATTCCCGACCCCGGCACGGACGGCGAGCGGGTGGTGCCGAGCTTCTGCGAGCTGTGCTTCTGGAAGTGCGGGGTGCTGGCGCACGTCAAGAGCCTGTTATGAACCCAAGATGAACTGGCTGGGTACTTTGCGCGCGTTGAGGAGGGGTTCCCTTTTGCGCGTGAAGTAGTCCCATGAGCGAAGCAGCACGGAAGCCGTACCCGAGTGATGTCACCGATGAGGAGTGGGCGTTTGTGGCGCCGTACCTGGCGCTGATCCGGGAGGATGCGCCGCAGCGGGAGCACAGCCTGCGCGAGGTGTTCAACGGCATGCGCTGGATCGTGCGCACCGGAGCGCAGTGGCGTCTGATGCCGCACGATCTGCCCCCTGGGCGGCCGTGTACCAGCAGGCGCAGCGGTGGGTGCGGGCCGGCGTCTTCGAGCAGATTGTGCATGATCTGCGCGAGGTTCTGCGCCTGGCGGCGGGACGTAAGGAGCAGCCCACAGCCGCCATCCTGGACGCGCGCACGCTGCAGTCAACGCCCGAGAGCGGCAGCCGTGCGGGCTTTGATGGGCACAAGAAGAAGAAGGGCAGCAAGGTGCACATGGCGGTCGACACGCTGGGGCACCTGCTGGCGCTGCTGGTCACGCCGGCCAACGAGCAGGAGCGCGCTCGCCGAGAAGGTTCAGCAGGTCACGGGTGAGCACGTGGAGCTTGCCTTCGTGGATCAGGGATACACAGGGGAAGCGGCAGCCGAAGCGGCCGAGGAGCACGGCATGCGCCTGGAGGTGGTCAGGCTGCCAGAGGCGAAGAAGGGCTTCGTGCTGCTGCCGCGCCGCTGGGTGGTGGAGCGGGACGGGGCGCTTCCGCCGGCTGGCCCGTGATTACGAGCGACTGCCGGAAACCTTGGCTGGGCTGCACTCCCTGGCCTTCGTCTGTCTACTCCTCGGCAAGGCCGTCGCCGCCCTGCTGAAAAGTGCATAACAGGCGCTAGGACGGCAGGGGTTGGGGGAGAGGCTTCCAGCTACCGGCTACCGGCTACCGGCTACCGGCGAACCCCTGGGTGTGGCCGGTAGCCGGTAGCCGGTAGCCCACTGCACCGGGGGCATGAAGCCCCCGGCAGGCAACCCCTCGCCCTGGCGGGCGAACCGCACGTCCCGCGGGAGGCCGGGGTTCCGCCCGGCAGGGCGGGCCGTGTCCTGCCGGGCGTATGAAACGCCCGGCAGGAGGCGGGGTGGACGGGCGGCGGCGCGGCGCGCTCAGCCGCCGCGGGTCAGCCGGCGCTGCTCGCGCTGCGCCTCGCGGATGCGCTGCTTCGCCTCCTTCGCGGTCTCGCCCGGCAGCCGCTCCTTGACCTCGAGGCCGCCCATGATCGCCAGGCCGCGGATGCGCAGCACCGGCGCGTCGGGGTCGGTGGTCTCGGAGGTGCGCACCTCGGCGCCGCCCATGATCGGGATGACCGAGGTCTCTACGCGCACGCCCGGCGGCACGATGATCTCGCCGCCGCCCATGAGCGCGAAGAAGTTCAGCTCCGTGACGCCGGGCGAGAAGCGGGCCTGGCGGAAGTCCAGCACGAAGCCGCCCATCACCGCGAAGGCGTTGAGCTGACGCGCCGGCGTCCAGACGCCCTTGCGCTCGGTGCCGCTCATGATGGCGATGATGAAGTCGGTCTCGGCGACCTGCAGCGGGTCGGCGCGCGCGAGGGTGCCGACGGCGCGGCCGGCGCCGGGCTCGGCCAGCGCGGGCAGGTCCGTGAGCAGCGCGTCCAGCTCGGCGAGCGAGGCGGCCTGGTGCGCGAGGTCGAGGCGCTGCTCCAGCTCGTCGGCGTTGAGCGTGTCGTTCGCGTAGTGCTGGCAGAGCAGCGTGATCGTGCGCTGGCGGCGCGGCTCGATCGGGGCCGGCAGCGGCGAGGAGGGCTCGGGCATCAGGAGACCGGGGTCGGAGTGAGCGTCGCGTCGAGCGCTGCGCGCGGCTGCAAGGGCAGCACCAGGCGGAAGGTGCTGCCATGCCCCGGCTGCGACTCGACCTCCAGCCGGCCGCCGAGCAGGTGCGCCAGCCGCCGCGCGATCGCGAGGCCGAGCCCGGTGCCGCGCTCCTGCGGGCCGCCGAGCTGCACGAAGTCCTCGAAGACGAGCGGCAGGTCGGCGGCGGCGATGCCGATGCCCTCGTCCTGCACCTCCAGGCCAAGCTCACCCGCGGGTAGCCGTTGCCAGCGCACGGTGACGGGGCGGCCCAGGCCGAACTTGATCGCGTTGGAGAGCAGGTTCAGCAGTACCTGACGCACGCGCAGCGGGTCGGCGAGCAGCGGGGGCGCCGGCGCGTCCGCCTCCAGGCGCAGCGCGGAGCCGGCCTGCGCCGCGAGCGGGCGCAGCGTGGCGAAGAGGCTCTGCACCAGCGCGGCCAGGTCGATCGGCTCCGGCCGCAGCGTCAGCCGGCCGGACTCGGCGCGCGCGAGGTCCAGCACGTCGTTGACCAGCGCGGAGAGCTGCGTCGCCGCGTCCAGCGAATGCGCCACCGCCTGGCGCTGCTCCTCGGCCAGCGGGCCCAGCGTGCCGTGCAGCAGCAGCTCGTTGTAGAGCATCACGGCGCTGATCGGCGTGCGCAGCTCGTGGTTGAGCGTGGCGTAGAGGCGCGTGCGCGCCTGGAAGGCGTGCTCCGCCTCGCGCGTGCGCTGGCGCAGCGCGGCGTTGACGCGCTCCAGCTCCGCGGCCTGCGCGCGCAGTTGCGCCTCCGCCTGCTTGCGCTCGCTGACGTCCTCCAGCACCACGATGCCGCCGCGCGCGCGGCCGTGCTCATCGAGCAGCGGCGAGCCGCGCACCGAGATCCACAGCTCCGTGCCGGTGGCGGCGACGCGGTACGGCCCCTCGTAGGCGAACGGCTGGCCGCGCAGCCCGTCGCGGATGGCCGGCAGCACGCGCGGGTCGTGCATCTCGCGCAGCGCATGCCCGATGACCGCCTGCCGCGGCAGTTGCAGCATGCGCAGCAGGCTGGGGTTGCAGTGCGTGATGCGCAGCCGCGCGTCGCAGAGGAAGACGCCGACCGGCGACTGGTCGAAGAGCGTGCGGTAGCGCTGCTCGCTCTCGCGCAGCGCGGCCTCGCGCTGCTTGCGCTGGCTGATGTCGCGGTACAGCCCGTAGGCGCCGATCTGCCCGTCCGCCACGCGGATCGGCGAGACCAGCAGCGAGACGTCCAGCAGGCGGCCGTCCTTGCGGCGGCGCGCCGTCTCCACGAAGAAGCGCTCGCCGCGCGCCATGCGCTCGGTGAGGTGGCTGGCCTCGGCGCGCAGGTGGGCGGGCGCGATCAGCTCGTTGATCGGCCGGCCGCGCGCCTCGTCCTGCGTGTAGCCGAACATGCGGCTGAACTCGCGGTTGACGCGCAGCACGCGGTCCTCGCCGTCGACCACCAGGATGCCTTCAGGCGCGGTGTCGAGCAGCTCTTCGAGGTAGGCGTGCTGCAGGGCCACCAGCGAGGCGAGCGCCTCCGCCTGGCAGCCTGGCAGGGCCGCGCCCGCGCGCAACTGCGCCTCCACGCGCTCCAGCCGCAGCGCCAGCTCGTCGGCGCGCGGCGGCGCGAAGAGCAGGTCGTCGGCGCCGTCGGCGAGCAGCGAGGCCGCGAACGGCGCCGTGGCGCGCTCGACGAGCACGAGCACCTGCAGCCGGTCGGTGGCGGCGGCGCGAAACGCCTGGCACAGCTCGCGCACCCGCGGCACCGCGCCGGGCAGCGGGCAGTCGAGCAGCAGGAGTGCCGCGCCGGTGACGGCCGCCGGCGCGGCCGCGACGGGTACCACGTTCCAGCCGCGCGCGCCGAGCGCCTCGCGCAGCGTGGCGCGCGACCCGATGAAGGCGCCGGCCAGGTATGCGTTCATCGCGGCTGCGGGCGGGCGGGAGCGTGGGGGCGTGCCGTTCGTCACCTCGCCTGCAAGCTACGCCGCTGGCGCCCGCGCCTGCAAGCCCGCGACCTTTTCCGGAGGAGCGGGGTATCTTCCTTGCTCAGGTGACGACGGCAGGCTCCGTGCGGGCCTGCCGTCGGCCTTTTCACCGCATCCACCCCGGCCCGGCGCGCCGCCCACGACGGGCGCCGCCGGGCGGTGGCGCAACCCGAGCTACATGCCTTTCCATTCCTTCGGTGTGCACCCCGGCCTGCTCGCAGGCGTTCGCGACCTCGGCTTCACCCGCCCGACCCCCATCCAGCAGCAGTCGATCCCGCCGGCGCTCGCCGGGCGCGACGTGCTCGCCTGCGCCATGACCGGCAGCGGCAAGACGGCGGCGTTCGGGCTGCCGCTGCTGCACCGGCTGCTGGAGCGCCCGCGCGGCGCCACCCGCGCGCTGGTGCTCTCGCCCACGCGCGAGCTGGCGGCGCAGATCCACGAGCACCTCTCGGCGCTCGCCGCGCACACGCCGCTGCGCGCGGCGGCCGTCTTCGGCGGCGTCTCCATGAAGCCGCAGGAAGAGGCGTTCCGCCGCGGCGTCGACGTCGTCGTCGCCACGCCCGGCCGCCTGCTGGACCACCTGCAGCACCCCTACGCGCGGCTCGACAGCGTCGAGATCCTGGTGCTCGACGAGGCCGACCGCATGCTGGACATGGGCTTCCTGCCCGACATCCGCCGTGTGCTGAAGCACCTGCCGCGCGAGCGGCAGACGCTCTTCTACAGCGCCACCATGCCGGCGCCCATCGCCCAGCTCGCCGGCGAGATGCTGCGCGACGCGGCGGCGATCAACCTGCAGCGCCGCGCGGAGCCGGCGACCGGCGTGGCGCAGCGCGTCTACCCGGTGCCCGAGGAGCTGAAGGCCCAGCTCTTCCTGGAGCTGCTGCGCCGCGACGAGATCGGCAGCGCCATCGTCTTCTGCCGCACCAAGCACCGCGCCAACCGGCTGGCCGAGGTGCTGGTGCGGCACGGCGTCGCCGCCGAGCGCATCCACGGCAACCGCAGCCAGACGGCGCGCACCGAGGCGCTCGCCGGCTTCAAGAGTGGCAAGTACCGCATCCTGGTGGCCACCGACATCGTGGCGCGCGGCATCGACGTGGAGGCGCTGGAGCACGTGGTCAACTTCGACGTGCCCGCCGTGCCGGAGGACTACATCCACCGCGTCGGCCGCACCGGCCGCGCCGAGGCGACCGGCGACGCGCACACGCTCGTCTCCCCGCAGGAGGAGCCCGACCTGAAGGCGATCGAGCGCGCCGTCGGCAAGCCGCTCAAGCGCGTGAAGCTGACGGGCTTCGACTACGCCGCCCGGACCGCCGAGCGGCTGGAGGTGCCGATCGCCGAGCGCATCGCCGAGATCCGCAAGCGCAAGGCGGAGGAGCGCGCGCGCGCCAAGGAGAAGGCCGAGCGCAAGGCGCAGCGCGAGGCCGAGGAGGCCGCGCGCCTGGCGGCGAAGGCGGAGCGCCAGGCGCAGCCGGCGGCTCCGCGCGGCGGTCAGCAGCAGGGTCCGCCGCGCGGCGGTGGGGGTGGGCGGGGCGGCCGCTCGCGCTACCCGGCGCGCAGCGGCGGCTGAAGCCGCGGCTACGACGACACGAAGCCCGCCTGCGCGGGCTGGTCTGTACCCTGAGCCGTTCAGCCCGCGCAGGCGGGCTTCGTGCAGTTCCAGCCGCGGCTTCAGCCGCCCGGTCGCCGGGCCGGGTGCAGCAGCCTCTCCACCGCCGCATACGGCTCCTCGGCGCCCTTCGCGGCGGCGATGATGCGCGCGACGGTCTCGCGCAGCGGGCCGCCGCTCTGCCGGTGCAGGCGCTCGAAGAGGTCCAGCCGGTGGTAGTAGAGGCGGCGGGAGGCGAGCGTCGCGTTGTTCAGCGGCGTGCGCGTGAAGCTGGCGAACGTCTGCACCTGCAGCCGCGGGCGGACCTCCTCGGCGAAGCGCCGCTGCGCGCGCGCGAACGCGACCTCGCGTGCGGCGAGCTTCTGCTCGCGCGAGAGGTCCTCGCGGCCGTAGAGCGCCTCCAGCTCGCTCACCAGGCTATCGAGGAAGGCGCCGAAGCGCAGCTCGTCCTGCCACGCCGCGCGCGCCTGGGCGCAGTGGCGCGTGACGTCCGCCTCATCCGCGCAGAAGAACTCGATGGCGCCGCGCGCGCCGACGAAGTTCGCCAGGCTCTCGTTGAACGCGCCCTGGCCGGAGGCGTAGAAGGTGTTGTGGAAGATCTCGTGGATCACCGTGTTGGCCAGGCTCACCGAGTCGTGGCGCAGCAGCGGCGAGACCATGGGGTCGTTGAACCAGCCCAGCGTGCTGAACGCGCTGGTCGGCCGCAGGTGCGTGTCGAAGCCGGCGCGCTCCAGCTTCTCCATCTCCCGTCGCGCCTTCGTCTCGCTGAAGAAGCCCTTGTACGGTACCCGTCCGACGATGGGGAACCACCAGGTGTGCATCCGGAAGCGGTCCTTGTGCGCCGCGGAGACGATGAGCGCCAGCGTGTCGGAGTCGAGCTGCGAGAAGGTGGTGTAGCTCTCCTTCGCCTCCAGCCCCAGCGAGTCGGCGGCGAAGGCGCGCGCTTCGAGTACCAGGGCCAGCTTGCCGCGCTTCTCCGGCGGCGTGGCCGGGTTGGCGACCAGCTTCTCGATCGACTGCCGCCGCGCCAGGATCTTCGCCTCCTCCCAGCCGGCGCGCAGCACGTAGGTCGGCGAGCAGGCGGCGAGTGTCAGCACCGCCAGCAGGGCCGCCCACGCGCGCGGCCGCGGCGTCGCCGGCGAGCTGCCCCGGCTCCTTCCGTCGTGCGGCTGGGCGCGGAGCCCGCCTCTCCACCCTGCGTGTCGTTTCGCCATCCGTGCACCACGTCGTGAGCTCAGACATCCGGCGCCACCGGCCGGGTTTTCCTCCTCGTAGTGCGCTGGGGCGACGGTGTTCCCTCGCCGGCCGGCGGCGCGTCGTGCTCCAGCCGCGGCGTACGTCGAGCGGCGTGGCCTCTTGCCGGCCACGCCGCTCGACGGGCGATGGCGAAGCGACCGGCCGGGCTACGGGCGGGTGATGCTCTGCAGGTCCAGGTGCTCCGAGCCGCCGCGCACCGTCACCTCGCGGACCAGCCCCACGCCCGGGCAGTAGAACTTGTTCTCCCGCACGCCCGGCTCCAGCAGGTCCCAGTCCTCGGTGCGCACGCAGCCGGTGAAGCGGCCGGCCGGCACCTGCACCGTCTCGCCGACGGCCAGCACCTTGCCCTTGTCGACGGCCTCGCCGGCGTAGTACTCCTGGAAGTACTCCTGGCCGATGCGTACGGCCGGGTCGCCCCACATGATGATGCCCGGCCTCGCGCCGTCGATGCCGGCCTCCCAGGAGCCGTCGGTGCTGACGACGCGGCCGTTGCGGATCTCGCGCGAGTCCTCGCCCAGGTACCAGACGTCGCCGTCGCGGTCCTGGGCGTACCAGTCGCGCGTCTCTTCCACGAGCTGGCCGTTGAGGAATTCGCGGTCGAGCACGACGGTGGCGGTGATGCCGAGGATCTGGCGCGTCTCGCGCAGCACCTCGACGGTGCTGGTCTCGGGGCCGTCCTCGCCGCGACCGCTGTAGGAGTAGCGGGTGCCGGGCACGAGCGGGAAGAACGGGTTGTCGACCGCGCGCACGAAGTCGGCGGCCGCGAGGGTGGGCAGGTCGTAGGGCTCCAGCGGCGTTCCCCCGTCGTTGCAGGCGACGAGCAGTGCCGCCGCGGCGGCGCTCCTGGCAAGGGCGAAGGGGCTGGACATGGTCTCCTCCCCGGGTGGCGGGTTCGAGTGGCGTGTACCCGAGGAGCCTGCGGCCGCGCGCTTTGTGACAGGCGTCGGGGCCGACGCGGCGGCACGTCACAAAGCCGCCGTTCATCTGCTCCTCCGAGAGCCGGGGCCGCTGCGCCTGCGCGGCCCCGGTCTCACCCGCTCCCGGAGGAGGTGCGCCATGAGCAGTCGAATGGCAAGCAGTGCCTGCGTCGTCTCCTGCCTGCTGGTCCTGGCGTCGTGCGGCGACGCCGACGCGCCCACCCGCACGTCCGCCGAGACGGCCGCGCCACCACCGCTAGCCGCGAGCTTCGCCGCCGCGAGTGCCGGCAGCGTGGGCGAGACGGAGTTCACGCGCGACTTCCCGCTGCGCGACTGCGAGGAGTTCGAGACGACGGGCCAGGTCCGCTACTTCAGCCTCAATCCCGGCCACTACCTGCGGCTGGAGGGCGTGGAGGACGGCGTGCAGGAGGCCACCGCCATCCGCGTGCTCGACCAGCGCGAGCGCGTCGGCGGCGTGTGGACGCGGGTGATCGAGGAGCGGCACTTCGCCGCGGGCGAGCTGGTGGAGGTTTCGCGCAACTTCTTCGCGATCTGCGAGGAGAACGGCAGCGTCTACTACTTCGGCGAGGACGTCGACAACTACGAAGACGGCCAGCTCGTCGACCACGACGGCTCCTGGCGGCACGGCACGCGCGGCGCACGGGCCGGGCTGATCATGCCCGCGCTGCCGCTGCACGGCGCGCGCTACTTCCAGGAGGTCGCGCCCGGCGCCGCGCTCGACCGCGCGGAGATCCTCGACCTGGACGCCGTCGTGCGCACCCCCGCCGGCACCTTCCGCGGCGCGCTGCTCACCCGCGAGTCCACGCCGCTGGAGCCGGGCGTGCGGGAGACGAAGAGCTACGCGCCCGGCATCGGGCTGATCCAGGACAACGCCCTGCGCCTGGTGGAGTACCGCCGCGGCGCGAGCCGCGACGACTGAACCAGAACAGGATTCAGGATTCGGGATTCAGGGAGGAATGGCTGCCGGCTGCCAGCTACCGGCTGCCTGCTGCCGGCGAACGGCGCCCTCACCCCCGGCGCTGCGGACCCACTCCGCAGCCCTACCCCCGCCCTCACCCCCAGGCCCCCTCTCCCGCCAGCGGGAGAGGGGGCCTGGGGGTGAGGGCCGCCGTTGCCGTTCCCCCGAATCCTGAATCCTGAATCCTGAACCGGCGTCGCGAGGCGCAGAACATACTCGCCGTCCGGCCGGGGCGGCTCCGGAGCGAGGATGCGGTCGCCGCGCTTCTCCAACACCACCATGCCCGCCACCTCGATGCGCACGTGCGGCGCGCCGGTGGGCACCAGGACCTCGTAGTCGGCCGAGGCGCCGCGGTTGGCGACGGTGATGCGCTCCACGCCCAGGCTGAGCGCGGTGCTGGTGCCGTAGCCGCGCACCGCCAGCTCCGGCCCGGGTACGAGCCGCACGCGCAGCAGGCCGTGTGTCTGCGGCGCCTCGAAGGCGACGGTGAACGACGGGCCCGGCTCGACGGCGAGGCCCGCGGGCACGGCGCCGGACGCGCCGGCGGGAGCGTGCGCGGCCGGGGGTGCCGCCGGGGCTGCCGGTGCCGTCGCACGGCCGAGCAGGCGCGGCAGGGGGGAGCCCGGAGCGGCGTAGGCCAGGCCGACGGTGACGACTGCGAGCACGACGCCCGCCGCCAGCCGGGTCCACGGCTGCGTTCCGGGCCGCGCTGCCGGCACCAGCGCCTGCGGCTCGCGGACGGGTGTCGGGTGGTCCAGCCGCTGCAGCAGCGCGAAGACATGGTCCTGTTCGCGGGCGGCTTCGGCGAGCCGCTGCTCGCACGCGGCGCAGCCGTGCAGGTGCGCCTGTGCCTCGGCGGCCTGGTTCGCGCTCAGTTCGCCCGCCAGCAGCCGCTCGATCTGCTCCACGTCAAGGTGCATCGCCCGGCTCCCGGTAAGCGGCCAGGAACGCGCTTCGCGCGCGTGCGAGCAGCGTGCCGACGCTCGCCTCGTTGAGCGACAGCGCCCGTGCGATGTCGCGATAGCGGTGGCCCTCGGCGCGCAGCAGCAGGAGCTGGCGCTCGCGCTCGGGCAGCGCGTCCAGCGCGGCGCGCACGCGCGCCGCGCCCTCGCGCGCGCCTGCCAGCGCCAGCGGCGACGGCGGCGGGTCCGCCATCGCGTCCGCGCCGCGCTCCAGCGTCAGGCGCTGCCGTCGGCGCGCGGCCTTCGCGCGCGCGTTGCGGAAGAGGTTGGAGGCGACGGAGATCAGCCAGGCCTCGGGCGAGTCGGGCAGCGCGCCGCGCCGGTACAGCCGCACGAAGGCGTCCTGCGCGAGGTCGGCGGCCAGCTCCGGGTCGCCCGAGAGCCGGTCCAGGTAGCGGAAGAGCGAGCGGAAGTGCGCGCGGAACGCGGCCTCGAAGGCGCCCTGGAACGGCGTCGCGGCCGGCGCGCTCGACGCGGCCCGGACGGCCGGCGCGACCGGCGGCGTCCTGCTCTCGGCTCCTGCGTGCGGCATCGCCCGGCCTGGTGTGGGCTCGCGAGTCCCCGTCTTCTGCCAGAGGAACCCACGACGCGCGCGTTCTGTGACAGCCTCCGGCCCCAGCGTCAGAAGCGCCATTCGATACCGGCCACCAGCGGCCCGCGCGAGAGCATCTGAACCTGCTGTCGCGTGCCGGTCGCCGGGTCTTCGCTGAGCGTCAGCACGTTGCGGCGGCCCAGCAGGTTGGCCACTGTCACGTAGAGGCCCAGCAGCCCGTCGTCGCCGCCGAGCCGGAGGTGCCAGTGCTTGCGTGCGCTCGCGTCCAGCCGGAGGTAAGGCGGGAGCGTGCTGCCGCCGAGCGCTTCCGTGCGCACGCGCGGGCTGCCGGCGAACTCGCAGCCGCCGTCGAGCAGGTTGCAGGCCTCCCACTCCCAGGGCCCGCCGGCCGGCGTGCCGCGCCGGCCGAAGGCGCCGGTGGCCGCGAGCCGCAGCGAGGCGCTCGCCGCGGGGAAGACGACGGCGCCGGCGTGCACGACGTGCGCGGTGGCGAACGCGGGCACGTACGCCGAATCGCCGTACGACAGCCGCACGCGCGTGTAGCCGTAGCTGGCCATCAGCCCGTAGCGCGCGCCGCTGAGCGAGAGGTCCAGCGCGCCGCCGCGCGCGCTGCCCTCGCCGACGGCCACGCTCCGCGTCGCGAACGGCTGTGCGTCGGCCGGCGCCACCAGCGCCAGGCCCGTGAGCGCGCGGACGTAAGCTTCGGCGGCGAGGCGTAGCCCGGGACGCGGCCGCAACTCGGCGGCGACGATCGCCTGGTCGCTGCGTGCGAGCGGCACGCCGCCGGCGCCCGCGCCCAGGTACAGCTCTGCCGGGAAGAGGTAGCTCGCCACCGACTCGGGGTTGCGCAGCGACTGCGCCGCCTGGTGGCTGCGTGCGTAGGCGGCGCTGAGCGCCAGCGGGGACCACGGCGACCAGCGCGCCTGGAGGCGCGGCGCCAGCCGTGGACGGCCGCCGTACGCGGTGCCCACCAGCCCGGTTCCCACGTCCACGCCGCGGCCGAGCGGGCGCCGGTGCTCCGCGAACGCCGCCAGCGCGGGCACCGTGGCCGCCAGCCCGAGACCCTGCGGGCCGTCTTCCCCCGCGGGCACCGCGTGGTACGTCGTGCGGCTGCGCTCGGCGCGCAGCCCGACGACGGTGCGCACGCCGCGGTCGGCGCGCTCCAGGCTGGCGACGCCGCCCAGGTCGCGCCGGTGGGCGCGCAGCCGCACGTCGGCGGGTGACGTGCCCGCCCAGTGGGCCGCGGCGTCGCTGCCGGCGCTCCAACCGCGCACCACGAAGCGGGCGTGCCTGCCGTGCGAGCGCGCCCACTCGGCGCCGAGCGAGCGGCTCTCCCACGCGAAGCGGTTGCGCGGCGGCGTGGCAGCGGCCGCGGAGTCGCCCTCCGCGCCGGCGGCGCTCACCCGGCTCGCCCGCGCGTAGGCCAGCAGGCGGAGCCGCCCGCGCGCGAGGTCCGTTTCGAGCTTGGCGAGCCCATCCCCACTGCCGCCGCGCACGTACGACGCCTCGCTCGGGCGCTTGAGGAGGGCGGGGAACCCGGCGCGGCCGCTGAGCAGGAAGCCGCCCCGCGCGCCGGGCAGCGGGCCGTCGAGCGTGGCGCGCGCCTGCGTGGTGCTGAGCGTGCCCTGCGCCCGCAGCACCGTGGCCGGCGCGCGCGTCTCGCCCATGATCACGCCGGCGAGCGCCGCGCCCGCGGACGGTGCCGGCGCGACCGCCTCCACCTGCACGCGCGCGAGCGCATCCGGGTTCCACGCGCTGAAGAGCCAGCCGGAGTGATACGGGCTGAAGACCGGGACGCCGTCGAGCAGGTAGGCGAGATGGTCGGTGGCGCCGCCGCGCAGGTGCACGCCGCTGGGCGCCTCGGGCTGCACGATGACGGCCCCGCCGGCCAGCCCCTGGAAGAAGTCCGGCTCGGCGAGCAGCGGGTGGTTGCGCACCGCCGCGGCCGAGAGCGCCAGCGCGGGCAGCAGCGCGGAGTCGACCGGCTCGCTCCCGCGCAGCCGCACGGGCGGGCGCACGGCGAGCGGCTGCAGTGGCAGCGGCGCCGCCTGCAGCGCCACGTGTACCGTGAGCGTGCCGGCCTGTGGGATGAAGACGTGCAGCGTGCGCGTACGAAAGCCGAGCCGCTGCACCGAGAGGTGCTGTGGCCCGGCCGGTAGTTGTGCGAAGCGGTAGCGGCCGAGCGCGTCGCTCAGCGTCGCGCGCTCGACGTCCGGAAGCGTGACGAGGGCGCCCGCGACGGGCTCACCCGTCGTGGCGTCGCGCACCAGGCCGCCCAGCGAGGCGCTCGCCGGCTGGGCGGCGGCGTAGAGAACGGCACCGCAGACTGCGGCGAGCCACATCGTGATGCGCTCCCGCTCGGCCGGTGGCGTCGGCCGCCGCCCCGCGCGAGCGGTGGCCCCTCAACCCACAAGATCCGCACGGAGCGGTGTGCAGGGCAAGGATCACCTTCGCGCCGCGGCGCCCGCCGCTCAGGTGAGCGTCACGGGCACGCGGCCGCGCACGGAGTTCAGCAGGTAGATCGCGTCGGCACTCCGCAGGTCGTCCAGGGTCAGCGTCATCTCCTCGATCTCGCCGCGCGCGAGCAGCACGCCGCGCAGCACGCCCGGCAGCAGCCCCGCCGCCACGGGCGGCGTCAGCAGCCGGCCGCCGCGCCGCACCAGCAGGTTGCCCGTGGTGAACTCCGTCGGCTCGCCCTCACGGTTGCGCAGCAGCACCTCGTCGTAACCCGGGTGCGCGGCGCGCTGTTCCTCGTAGAGTGCGCGCGCCGTCGTCTTGTGGTAGAGCAGCGGGTCGTCGCGGTCCACCGGCCGGACGGCGAGTCGGGCGCGCAGCACCGCCGGCAGCGGGTCGAGCGGTTGCACGTCGGCCCCCACGGCGCCGTCGCGCGCGAGGCGCAGCCGCACGCGCCGCGCGTCGCTCTCGCCCCGCACCGCCGCCTCCAGCCGCGCGGCCACGTCGGCGGGCGGCGGCGCGAAGCCCAGCCGCTCCGCGGACCAGGTCAGGCGCGCCAGGTGCTCGTCCAGCCAGGCGAAGCCCGCGGCCGGCTCGTAGCGCAGCGTTTCCAGCAGCTCGAAATCCCCGGCGCCGGCGTGCGTGAACGCCGCCTTCTGCAGGCACTCGCGGTACTCGCTCGCCGCGTCCGAGTCGTAGGTCACGCCGCTGCCGACGCCCAGCTCCGCGCTGCCGGCCGCGTGGTCGAGCAGGAGCGTGCGAATCGGCACGTTGAACGCCGCCTCGTCCGGCGAGACGAAGCCGAGCGCGCCGCAGTAGACGCCGCGCGGCTCGCGCTCCAGCTCGGCGATCTTCTGCATCGTGCGCACCTTCGGCGCGCCGGTCACCGAGCCGCAGGGGAAGAGCGCATGCAGGCGCTCCACCAGCCCCACGCCCGGGCGCGCCGTCGCGGTGACGGTGGAGGTGAGCTGGTGGACGCTCGGGTAGCGCTCCGCCTCGAAGAGCCGCGGCACCCGCACGGAGCCGTACTCGGCGATGCGGCCCAGGTCGTTGCGCAGCAGGTCCACGATCATGAGGTTCTCGGCGCGCTCCTTCGCGCTGGCGCGCAGCTCGGCGGCGAGCGCGTCGTCCTCCGCGCGCCAGCGGCCGCGCGCTCGCGTGCCCTTCATCGGCCGCACCTCCAGCTCGCGAGCGCGCCAGCGCACGAACAGCTCCGGCGAGAGCGAGAGGATGGAGACGCCCGGCAGCCGGATCAGCGCGCAGAACTCCGCGCGCTGCGCCCGGCCGAGCGCGGCGTAGAGCGCGGCGTCGCTGCCGCGGAAGCGGGCGCGCAGCCGGAAGGTGTGGTTGACCTGGTAGGTTTCGCCGGCCGCGATCCACTCGCGGATCGCCGTCACCTGGCGCGCGTGCTCGGCCGGCGTCAGCGAGGCGGCCCACGCGCCGAGCGCGAAGTCCCGCTCGCTGGCGGCGGGCGGCGGCGCGGGCGCGCGCTCGGCGAACAGCCCGAACCAGAGCAGCGGCAGCGTGGGGTGCGGCGGAGGGACGCGCAGCGCCGCGTCGAAGGCGGGCGCCGCCTCGTAGGCGAGGAAGCCGGCGGCGTGCAGCCCCGCGCGCGCCGCGTCCTCCACCGCGCGCAGCGCGGGCAGCACCTCGTCCAGCCGCCGGGCCGCGACCTCGCGCCGCAGGCCGCGGAACTCGAAGCCGCGGCCCACGCCGCGCCACGAGTCCAGCCGCACGTACGGCGCGGCCGGCGCGGCGGTCATGCGCCCGCAGGCTCGGCGGGCAGGGGCTCGGCGGGCAGCGGGCGCGGATGCGTCATCGCCTCGGGCGAGAGGATCTCGTCCAACTGCGCCGGCGAGAGCCAGCCCTTCTCCTCCACCAGGTCGCAGACGCCGCGGCCGGTCTGCAGCGCCTCCTTCGCCACCGCGCTCGCCTGCTTGTAGCCGATGTACGGCACCAGCGCCGTTACCAGCCCGATGCTGTTGCGCACCATCTCGTAGAGCCGCTCGCGGTTGGCGCTGATGCCCAGCACGCAGCGCTCGCGCAGCACCACGGCGCCGCGCGTCAGCATGTCCACCGACTGGAAGACGTTGAAGGCGATGACCGGCTCGAAGACGTTGAGCTGCAACTGCCCCGCCTCGGCCGCCATGGTGATCGTCAGGTCGTTGCCCACCACCTGGAAGCAGACCTGGTTGACGACCTCCGGGATCACCGGGTTGACCTTGCCCGGCATGATGCTGCTGCCCGGCTGCATCGGCGGCAGGTTGATCTCGTTGAGCCCCGCGCGCGGCCCGGAGCTGAGCAGCCGCAGGTCGTTGCAGATCTTGGAGAGCTTGACCGCGATACGCTTGAGCACGCCCGAGAGCTGCACGAACGCGCCGGTGTCGGCGGTCGCCTCCACCAGGTCGGGCGCGGTGACCAGCTCCAGCCCGCTGACCTCGGAGAGGTGGCGGCGCACCAGCTCGGCATAGCGCGGGTCGGTGTTGATGCCGGTGCCGATGGCGGTGGCGCCCATGTTGATCTCGCGGATCAGCGCCGCGGCCTCGCGTAGCCGCTCGATGTCCTCGCCGATGGTGACGCCGAAGGCGTGGAACTCCTGGCCCAGCGTCATCGGCACCGCGTCCTGCAACTGCGTGCGGCCCATCTTCAGCACGTCGGCGAACTCGTCGCCCTTGGCCAGGAACGCCGCTCTCAGCTCGTCCATGGCGCGCATCAGCTCCAGCAGCGCCCAGTTGCCCGCCAGCTTCAGCGCCGTCGGGTAGACGTCGTTGGTGGACTGCGAGAGGTTGACGTGGTCGTTCGGGTTGACGATGCCGTACTCGCCCTTCGCGCGGCCCAGCAGCTCCAGCGCGCGGTTGGCGATGACCTCGTTGGCGTTCATGTTCGTGGAGGTGCCGGCGCCGCCCTGGATGACGTCGACGACGAACTGCTCGTGCAGCCGCCCCTCGCGGATCTCCTGGCACGCCGCGACGATGGCGCCGCAGACGGCGGCGTCCAGCAGGCCGAGGTCGCGGTTGGCGAGCGCGGCCGCCTGCTTGATCGCCGCCAGCGCCCGCAGCAGGTGCGGGTACTGCGAGATGGCGATGCCGGTGATGGGGAAGTTCTCCACCGCGCGCAGCGTCTGCACGCCGTAGTAGACGTCGTTGGGCAGCGTGCGCTCGCCCAGCAGGTCGCTCTCGCAGCGCAGCTCGCCCGACTGGTAGGAGACGGCGCGCCCGCTGAGGAAGGTGTTCGCCTGGCGCAGCCGCGAGGAGATGACCTGCGCGGCGCCGAGCGCCAGCTTGCCGTAGAGCGTGGGGTGCTCCTCGGCGGTGCGGCGGATCTGCTCGCGCGAGACCTCCAGCACCGCCGCCTCCTCCACCACCACGCCCGAGGTGGAGTGCGGGTACTCCTCCAGCAGCGTGCCCTCGCCGTACGACTCGCCCTCGCGCAGCACGTGCAGCACCTGCGGCCGGCCGCGCAGCCCCTTGACGATCTCCACCCGCCCGCGCAGCACCACGCCGAACGCGCGCCGCGGCTGGCTCTCGCGGAAGAGGTAGGTGCCCACGGGCACGCTGCGCTGCTCCGCGAGCGTCGCGAAGAGCTGGACCTCCGCCGGGCTCAGCCCGCGGAGCAGAACGTTGCGTTGCAGCGTGGCGAAGACGGACGTGTCCATGCGTCGGGCGGTTCCGGGTGGCGAAGAGGCTCGCCGGCTGCCGCGGGGCGCGTGCCCCGCCGCGGGCCGGGCGGCGCGCCGGAAGCTATCGTCCCGCCGCAGGCGCGACAAGCCGCGCGGCAGCCACGGGGTAAGTGGCTCCCGGAACGGAGCTTGCACCGCAGGCCGGTTCCTGAACGGCCCGCCGTGGCGGGCGGGGAGCGCAACCCACCGAGAACCAGGAGGCAGCGATGGCGTTCTTCCACCGAGACTACGATCGCGGCTACCGGCAGACCTTCCGCGCCGGCGGCGACTACGACCGCCAGCGCTGGGGCCGCGGCGAGGAGGGGCGCGGCATGTGGGATCGCGTCAAGGACGCGGCCCGCGACATGTTCGAGGGCGACGAGCGCGACGAGCGCTACCGCGGCGGCGCGCGCGGCTACGGCTGGGGCGCGCAGGGCGAGCGCGGCCGCTACGGCCGCGACTACGAGCGCCCGCACGACCCGTACGGCGGGAACGCGCGCGCCTACGGCGGCTATGCCGGCAACAACCCGGAGCGCACGCGCCGCGGCTCGTGGTACGGCCGCGACTACGGCGGCTACAGCCAGGGCCGCGAGCGCAACCGCGGCTACGAGCGCGACTACTACTCCAACGCCATGGGCTACGAGCCGAACGACTTCGGCTCCCGCGTCGGCAACCGCGGCGAGCGCGAGAACCGCTACGACCGCGACTTCCGCAACCGCCGCTGGTAGCATTCGGGATTCAGGGGGTTGGGCTGCCAGCTACCGGCTACCGGCGAACCGCAGGTGTTGCCGGCAGCTGGTAGCTGGCAGCCGGAAGCCTCTTCCCTGAATCCCGAATCCTGAATCCCGCCGTCCTCAGCCCTTGCCCATGCGCCGCTTCAGCTCGTCCAGGCGGCGCTGCACGTCGTCGGGGGAAGGGGTGGAGCGGGGCGGGGCGGAGTCGTCCAGGCCGTTCAGCTCGTCGAGCGCGTCGGCGTACGAAGCGTCGCCCTGAACCTTGCCTTCCATGCGCTCCAGCTCGCTCCACAGCGCGCCGGCGTCGCCGTTCAGCCGGCGCTGCGCCTGCTGGTTGCGCAGCCGCGCGACCAGGCTCCAGCGATTGGCGTCGGCGTCCTTGTAGGCGCGCAGCATCTGCTCGGCCTCGCGCCGGCGCAGCGCCAGCTCCGCCTCGGCGGCCTGCACCGTCTGCTCCAGCACGGCGACGCGCTCGCGGTGGCGCGCGGCGAACTCCTCGGCGACGCGTACCGTCTCGCGGTCCTGGATCTTCTCGGCCAGGCCGCGGCGCCGCTCGGTGTCGGCCAGCGCCTGGCGCTCCTTCGCCAGCTCGGCCTGCCGGTGCTTCAGCTCGGCTTCCAGCTCGGGCAGCAGCGCCCGGGCGTCGCGCAGCTCGCGGCGCATCGCGCCCAGCAGCTCGGCGACCTGGTCTTCCGGCTCGCGGCGGCTGACCTCGGAGACGAACGCGGCCCAGGAGCGCTTGAACAGGTCCTGCAGGTCCTTGATCATGGCGGCAAGATACGCCCGCCGCTCGGGCGCAGCAACGGGCGCGGCAGCGGCTCACCGGGCCCGATCCTTGCCCCGCAGCGCGCGTCCCGAGCCCGACGAGGAGGAGCATGCCCGAGCCCGACGCCGCGCTGCAGCCGCTGAACCCGTTTCAGGCCGCGCTCACGCGCGAGGAGCGCAAGTCGCTGACGCACAGCGACTTCTGGATCCCCGAGGAGGAGCGCGAGAAGTACAAGCGCGCGCTGCAGGCGCTCAACACCGCGGGCGTGCCCTACGTGGTCACCGGCGCCTACGCCATCTACGAGTACACCGGCATCTACCGCGAGACCAAGGACCTCGACCTCTTCGTCGAGCCCGTGCACGTCGTCAGCGCGATGCGCGCGCTGCGCGGCGCCGGCTTCGTCACCCGCCTGGAGCAGCCGCACTGGCTCGCCAAGGCGACGCTCGGCGAGCACTTCGTCGACATCATCTTCGGCATGGGCAACGGCCTGGCGCTGGTGGACGCCGACTGGTACCGCTACAGCAGCCCCGCCATCCTCGCGGCCAACCCGGTGCGCGTCGGCCCGCCGGAAGAGCTGATCTGGCACCGCCTCTTCATCAGCGAACGCCACCGCCAGGATACGGCCGACATCGTCCACCTCATCCTCTGCGTCGGCCACCTGCTGGACTGGGAGCGGCTGGTGCAGAAGACCGCTGAGCACTGGCCGCTGCTGCTCGCCCAGTTGCAGGTCTACGGCTACGTCTATCCCAACGCGCGCCAGCAGGTGCCGACGCGCGTGCTGGAGGAGCTGCTCGCGCGCGCGGGCCGGCAGTGGGCGCAGCCGTCCGAGAGCGCGGAGCGGGTGACGCGCGGCACCATCGTCTCGCGCTTCAGCTTCGCCATCGACGTCAACGAGTGGGGCTTCCGCGACCTGCGCGAGGAGATGATCGCCGAGAAGGAGCGCCTGCCGGAGATCCGCGCGCTCGTCGCCGCCGAGGTCTGGGACGAGCGCTCCCCGCTGGTCGAGGACTACGAACGACGCCTGTACGCATGAGCCCGATAACTGACGCGCCCGCCCACGACGGCTGGCATCCCGGCATGCCCGACCGCCGCCGCGGCGGCGAGCCCGGCCCGGCGGCGGTTCGCATCGCCGCGGTCGGCGACTTCCACTGCGGCGAGAGCGACGTTGGCGCCTATCGCGCGCTCTTCGCCCGCGCCAACCAGGACGCCGACGTGCTGCTGCTGCTCGGCGACCTCACGCGCCACGGCACCGTCGCCGAGATGCGCGTCGCCGTCGGCGAGCTGGCCGACGTGACGATCCCGATCCTGGCGGTGCTCGGCAACCACGACCACGAGAGCGGCCAGGTGGCCGAGGTCTCGGCGGTCCTGCGCGAGCGCGGCGTCACCCTGCTGGACGGCGACGTCTTCGAGCTGAACGAGCAGATCGGCTTCGCCGGCGTGAAGGGCTACATGGGCGGCTTCGGCTCGCACACGCTGACCGCGTTCGGCGAGGCGGAGACGAAGGCGTTCGTCGGCGTCACCCTGCAGGACGTGCAGCGTCTGGAAGTCGCGCTGCGGCGACTTTCCACCCCGCTGAAGGTGGTGCTGCTGCACTACGCGCCGGTGGCCGCCACCGTGGTGGGCGAGCCGGAGCAGATCTTCCCCTTCCTGGGCAACGACCGCCTGGCCGAGCCGCTGGACCGCTACGGCGCCTGCGTCTGCTTCCACGGCCACGCGCACACCGGCACCTTCCGCGGCCAGACGCCCGGCGGCGTGCCGGTCTTCAACGTCTCGCACGCGCTGCTGAAGCGCGACGGCGTCGGCGAGATGTACTTCCTCTACGAGCTGCCGCTGCCGGCCGCGGAGCCGGCCGCCGCCCCCTGACAGCTCTTCCCCGCCAGGAAGCGCAGCAGCGCAGCCTCCTCGGCGTAGTGCTCCACCTGCTCGGCGGCCGGCACCGGGCGCGGCGCCTGGCGCATCACCGGCGCAATCGTCTCGCCGCTCAGGTAGCGCTCCAGCACCGCCGGGTGGATGTAGGCGCTGCGGCAGACGGAGGGCGTGTTGCCCAGCTCGGCGGAGACGAGCTTGCAGGCGAGCGCGACGTTCCGCTTCGCCTCGCGCTCGCTGGCGGCCGGGCCCAGGTCCGCCAGGATGGTGGCGGCGCGCACCGTGCCGCCCCAGGTGCGGATGTCCTTCGAGGTGTAGCGCCCGCCGGTGACCTCCTTCAGATACGCGTTCACCTCGGTGGCGGTGACGTTGCGCACCGTCCCGTCCTCCTCGACGTAGCGGAAGAGCCGGCGGCCCGGCAGCTCCAGCAGCTCGCGCAGGATCTCCACCAGCGGCGTGTCCGCCACCACCCGGTGCTGGTGGACGCCCTTCTTGCCGCGGTAGTGGAAGACGAGGTTCTGCCCCTGGATGCGCAGGTGGCTCTTGCGCAGCGTGGTGATGCCGAACGTCTTGTTCTCGACGGCGTAGCGCTCGCTGCCGACGCGGAAGAAGCCGCGCGTCATCAGGCGCACCACGGTGGCGAGCACGCGCTCGCGCGGCAGGCCGGGGCGGGCGAGGTCGCGGTTCGTCTGCTCGCGCAGGCGCGGCAGCACGGCGGCGAACTCCCGCAGGCGGCGGTACTTGCGGCGCGCGCGCCGCGCCACGAAGTCCGGATGGTAGAGGTACTGCTTGCGGCCTGCGGCGTCGATGCCGACGGCCTGCACCTTCTCGTCCGGCCGCGGCGAGATCTGCACGTCGGCCCAGCCGGGGGGGATGGCGAGGCGGCGGATGCGCGCGAGCGCGCCGGCAGCGCGCAGCGGCTTGCCATCCGCGCGTACATACGTGAAGCCGGCTTCCGGCGAGCCCAGCCGCCGCCAGTGCCCCGGCGCTGCCACGGGCGGCACGCTGCGCTTCGGCACGCGCGGCTCAGCTGCGCGGCGCCGGCGGGCGCGCGCCGCCGGGGTGCAGCCCGCGCTCCAGCGCCGCTTCCGCCGGCAGCGGCACCGCGTAGTACGGGTCGCCGACGCGGGTGGCGAGCGCGCGCAGGCTGTCGGCCAGCAGGTTGTAGCGGTCGACGGCCCGCGCGTTCCGGGCGAGCGCGTCGCGCCAGGCGCGCACCCGCTCGTTGCGCTCGGCGATGTGCCGGTTGTACGTCTCCAGGTCCACGCGATAGGCGTTGTAGAGATGGCCGGGCAGCGCGTCGCCGCGCGCGTGCTGCAGGTACTGCTCCAGGCTCAACCGCTCGCGTACGAGCGCGCGGTCGTCGGCCTCGATGCGCGTGCGCAGCGTGTCGGCGCGCGCGCGCGTGCGCACCACCTCCACGCCCACCTCCACCACCTCCTCGCGCAGCGGCCGGATCAGCGCGCGCTCGTCGGCGAACGCAACCCAGCGGTACAGCTCCTGCCCGAGCTTCACCCCCACCACCGCGAGGAGCAGGAGCAGCAGTACACTGATGCGACGGCGACGGCCCATCGGGTTCCCTTCGCGCGCCGGCAGGGCGGGCGGGTTCGGTTCGTCTGCGCGGGGCGCGGCGGCGGCTGTCGATACCCGCGCCCGCGGCGTGGCGGCGAGCGAATAATCGTCTGGCCCCCCGCGCGGCGTCAACCGGCGGCGCCGCACGGCGCCGGCGCCGCAGGGCCGCGGCGCCGGAAACAGGAGGCGGGCGGGCACGGTATCTGCGATAACTTCCACCTGCGCAATCGTTTGCTCGCAGTCGTAAGCCTCCGAAACCCGCAGCCGCCGCGTATGAACGCACACCGCCACCACGCACCCTGGCAACGCAGGCCCTCGGCGGCGCCACGCCACCCGACCGGGAGGACGCGCCGGCGTTGGCCCCACGCCTGCGACCCGTCGCTCGGCCCGCAGCCGCGGCTGAACCCGCGCTACCGGCGGGCCTACGATGGAGACCGGCGCGCGAGCGATTCGCGGGTGCGCCGTCGCCGGGCCGTGGCGGGGCTGCAGTGCCTGCGCGAGAGCCCGCTGCGCAGCGGGCTGGTGGGGCTGGCGGTGGCGGGCGCCGCGATTCCGGTGGCGGCGAGCCGTTATCAGCAGGTGCTGCGCAGCGATCCGGCGCACGAGCGCGTGCTCACCCGCGCGGGTGGCGCCTCGCTCAGCGACGACTCCGTCTCGCAGAAGTGGCGCACGCTGCGCGACGCCTCCGCCGCCCGCGAGCAGGCCATCCAGCGCAACCTGCAGCGCTACGCCGAGTTCGACCTGACGCGCGCGATGGCGGAGGAGATCTACGATTCGGCGATCGCGGCCAACGTCGACCCGGACGTGGCGTTCGGGCTGGTGCGCGCGGAGAGCAGTTTCCGCAACACGGCCACCAGCGTGGTGGGCGCGGTGGGGTTGACGCAGTTGATGCCCAAGACGGCGGCCTGGCTGGAGCCCGGCACCTCGCGCGCCGAGCTGCGGGACCCGGAGACGAACCTGCGCATCGGCTTCAAGTACCTGCGCCGGCTGCTGGACCAGTACGACGGCGATGCGCGCCTGGCGCTGACCGCCTACAACCGCGGCCCCGGCACGGTGGACCGCGAGCTGAAGCGGGGCGGCAACCCGGACAACGGCTACGCCGACTTCGTCTACGGCAAGCAGGACCACGGCCACCGGCTCTTCACCGGGCGCTGAGGCTGTCGGCTTCCGGCTTCCGGCTGCCAGCTACCGGCGAATTGCACCCTCACTCCCGGCGCTACGCGCCACCCCCTCTCTCCCGCTGGCGGGAGCGGGGGAATATCACCACCTCCTGCTGTTCTCCCCCTCTCCCAAGTCTGCTATGCATTGCCCACATCTGGCTAAACCGGAACGCCGCGCACCTCCAGGCGGCTGAAGCCGCAGCTACGACGACACCAAGCCCGCCTGCGCGGGCT